>JAABVA010002160.1_pt1 | contig 19936 bp, 18 predicted proteins | sample 5560331 | NCBI WGS metagenome assembly JAABVA01 (sample SAMN12812661, study PRJNA571458) | rock metagenome | isolation source: Antarctica rocks | place: Antarctica: Victoria Land, Mt New Zealand sud | collected 2016-01-07 | reverse complement strand
TCAAAAAATTCTGGAACGTAACTCCCTATCTTGAGCAGTTGCTAGGAGAGAATTTTACTAGCCTTCTGTAACTAAGTGAGTAACCTGATATGCAACAAGCACAATGGTTTCAACAACAACTACAAACGAGTGCAGACAATTTTCTTTGGGCTGTCGAACAGATTCCGCAGGAGCGACTTTATCTAGCACCACGCCCGAATCGATGGCCTGTCGCGCGAATTGTCTACCATATGACACGTTATGAGCAGCGTCTAGCCCTACCTTCGATGCAACAATGGCTAGGTGGACCAAGACCAGTGGTTGGTACGCAAGAGGAAGATAACGTGCAAGACGAACGAGACTGGAATGGTGGTAAAGGGCATGATATGCAAACATTGATTGCAGATTTTAGGAATGTGCGTTCTCAGCAACTTACATTATTTCCACAGTTCGCTGAGCAGAGCTGGGACGAGAAGCGCGATGCAATCTGGGGCAACGTATCCCTGAAGTGGGTTGTGACTAAGACGTATCAACATACGCTTGAGCATACTGATGAGGTGTTGAGGGCGTATCTTTGGTGGAGGTGATAGTGTGTTATACTTAATATGCATATGTAAGTGAATTTACTCAATTTCCTCTTGACTTCACTAGTTAACTAGTGCGTTCACCAATGGTAACAAATTTAGCCTAATTGGCATTAGGCCACGTTAAAATGTGCTAGAGCTTTATGGGGTTACGTTGTTCCCTACTGCCCACCACATCAAAAGATTTCCTGTCTGTGCATCAAACACTTCTACGCCAACATTCGTCGGAGGAAGAGCTTTCGCACCATAGGGTCTCGAAACGTTCGTCATTGTAAAGGGGCCTTTTAATACAACATAACACACCAATGCAGTATCCGAAAGCCCTGTATGCTCACCATGCATACGTGCATTGGCCTCCTTTGTTGTGATAAAACTAGTACTAACAATGGTAGGAGATACACCCGTAATTGTTGGTCCACTTGGGAAGGGATGGCTGCTTACATACGCATTGGCGTCTTGAATTGTAAAGCGCTGCAATCCTAATGTAGTGCTTGGTACAATAGCTTGTATTCCAAGACGTGCTGGAGTTCCTCGAGATATTTGTGTTAGGCTCTGAGCATTAACGTCAGGCTGTGAGGAAAGCAGTATTATACCCACAACGAGGGAAAACACAGCGATAAACAGACCTCCCAGTAGTTTGGTTCGCATACGTAGTTTCCTTTCTATAGTCGGGACCTTAGAACATAAAGATTCTAGTAAAAGAGGTAAGAGTTTGTCTACTAAAACTATTCATCAGAGAAGGGTGAAGCCTTAGAGAATGATTTGCTTCGTGCGAACTAGGGCTACATCAGGAAACCTTTGTTGCTGCATTTTATGCTCTTCCTCGCTGGAAATCTCCAATATCCAAAGATGTGTCAGGCGATGTACGAAATGAAGAGATAGATAGTCCCTCTGGATGTACTTATGTAGAATCTCATCCACTTGCTCCTTGGCTCTACCGGATTGCCACAAATCGTGCCTTGACATTTCTCAAAACACGCTCAGCTAGTATGAAGCTTGTATTGACTGAGTTTGAGGCGCAACCTCAAAATAATCAGAAAAGGACACTTATATCACAAAGTGCTAATGGCATGACGCTAGAAGATTGTTATGTGGCACGTGAACTGCTCCGTGAAGCACTAAGCTGTCTCTCTGAAGAAGATGCTGTGTGTCTTGTGTTACGTTTCGTCCTAAAAGAGCAATACAGCGAGATTGCAGAACGGTTGGGTCTCACTAAAGAAGCAATACGTAAGCGTGTCACACGGGGATTAGTTACCTTGCGTTCCGCTTATGAAACATTAGAAATGGAGGTCCCTCAATGAATGATGAACGCAGTGAAGTAAAAAACTATTCTCACTCGGTTGATGTCCACAAAGCTATTGTCTATTTGCTCGATAGCTATATAACAGATGAACTCGAGCAAGACGAACGGGAGGATGTCAAGCAACACATCGCTTCCTGCAGTAAATGCCGACAGCAGCTCACAGAAATCATACAGGCTCGAAAGCTTATAACAAAGCTTATCGATGATGGTCAATACGAAATGAACAAAGATGCTACGCTGCTACCACAGGATCACAACTCGTCATGGCTTTCAGATGCTGTGCTAGCAAAGATTGATAGCGATGAAAGAGGAAAACAAAGTATGGAACAAAAACAGACTGTCAAGGCGCAGCAAGATCATTTACGTACAAAAGCATTTTATAGAAAAAGAACATGGACACTAGGCTTCGGTATTTTCGCAGCAGTTTCGTTCATCGCTTTACTTATTGTGTCTCTAACAGGAGCGTTCAATATGACACCTAGAGGGAATGCTGTACCTGCACCACAAGTTTGGACACTTCAACAAGGCCAGACACTTGTGCAAAATACTGGAGGTACATTCGCTTTGAAGTACATTGAAATTACACCCCAAGAATTTCGTCTCTTTTATGCTCTCAACTCTCCTTATCAAGGAACACTCCATGTCGAAGCTGTTTCTTATTTAGTGTCAGCTCCTAAAACCATAACTCATTTGGCGGCGACAGTACAGCCACTAGGACAGCTCAGCACTTTTAAGATAGGTGTCATTCACATGCCTCGGCTCAACCAAGCTAAGCAGATCGTCTCTCTACAAATTACTCTTTTGACAAGAAACACTCCTAGCTGGCATATTGCACCTTTGAAGCAACTTATCAACGAGCCACATAATGGTTCTCGCTATAGCTTCTCCATAAACCCAAAGGAACTGCCAAATATAACGCTTTATGGACCAGTTATGCAAGAGCAAGTAGCTTTTTTTAAAGATACTTCGTTAGGGAAGCCTACATCTAGTCCATCACGCATCTTTCTCAGACTTGATGATCCTACCATAGTTGCAATCATTACTCAGGCAGAATATCTTACGATTGCAGGAAAACAAAACTTCACTTAAAAATTTTCTAAGCAGTATACTCCTAGTAGGAGATATCACATAGTGAACTTCAAGTAGGATTATCATATTGTCTCCTAATTACTCAAGATTAGTGCTGAGGAGATATCCTGCATCACGAAGTAGAGTAACATTTAGGTAAGGAGATAAATTGCAAATTTTCTTACGACAGCTAGATAATGCCCGATAGACCGGTTTAAGTTCTTGTTTAAGGGCTTTTTCACCCAATAGTCGAGCTGTGTGTATTATCTTACGGCTATCTTCCAGAGAAAGCAGAGTAATACTAGCAAGGAGTGCCTCATGAGGTGCGTAGTACGGGTAGTACGCAAAAATAGGGCGATGTGGAACGCGAGCAGCGACGAATACGAGCAGCGTAATGCATCCGCTCTAGCAGGCGAGCATGCGATGGCGTGGGGGCTGTGGCGCGTTCCAGAGGCGGAACTGCACATCCTCGGCGAGGTCGCGGGCAAAGATATTCTCGAATTTGGTTGTGGGGCGGCTCGTTGGTCGATTGCGTTGGCGCAGCAGGGGGCGCGTCCTGTCGGCCTCGATATCTCTTCACAGCAACTGCATCACGCGCGTACTCTTATGCAAGAGGTTAGTGTAGATTTTCCTTTGATCGAAGCCAGTGCCGAGGATGTGCCACTACCAGACGCCAGCTTTGATATTGTCTTCTGCGATTGGGGTGCGATGACGTTTTCTGACCCCTATCGTGCCGTGCCTGAAGCTTCACGTCTCCTACGAACTGGCGGGCTGTTCGCGTTTATGACTGCGACGCCGATCTCGATGCTCTGTCAAGATATGCAAACCGATCAGATTGGACAAGACCTCAAAAATGATTATTTCGGCATGCATCGCCTTGAGTGGGATAACGAGGTAAATTTTCAATTGCCTTATGGCGAGTGGCTTCGACTTTTTCGTAAAACGGGTTTTAGCGTTGAAGACTTGATTGAGACGCAACCAGCAGCAGACGCTATAAGTGCATACCGTGATGCCAGCGAAACGGCGTGGGCTAGACGTTGGCCGATGGAAAACGCCTGGAAGCTACGAAAACAGTAGGGCAAGGGGAACGCCCCTCCCATAGGACGATATGTCAGGAGCAAATTCGTGTATGGGAAGGGGCGTTCCCCTTGTGGGCAATACACTTCAAAGAAGACGAACGTTGGTGGGTTTGAGACCAACGGGCGACCACAAGGGTCGCACCCTACGATACACCACGTGCGCGACGCGCAAACGTATCGTAGGGAAGCCCCTTGTGGGCTTCCGTTGGAAGGAGACATGTCTCGTTCTTCTTAGTTGAACAGTATTGCCCCTTGCGGGTGCCCTGATTCCCGTTACCAACAGCCTCGTGTGCTTGCAAGGAGCGACAAAACGGGGTAGGATATTTATAGACATCTTCCACGGTATCCTGTTTCTGAAACAAGAAACGGCCTCTCAGCGTAGAGGATATACTACCATGTTTTTTTCTGGGTGGAATCTACCCTGGTCATTGTTATACAGAGGAGTCGTCGGGTGCAACGAGCAAGCGAAGAGAATATACAGACCGAAACGGTACAGGCCAGCGAAAAGAAAAAATCATCCGTTGGTCAGCGTTGGCTCACGGCTGGAGTCGCCATGCCTGTTGTGCTGACATTCGTCTGGTTTGGTGGCTGGGTTGCATTCGCGGCGGTGTTGCTTGTTGTTATTCTCGGTACACTGGAACTGCACAACATGTTGCTTAACGCGGGCTATCATCCGTTAATCTGGGTAAGCTTTGGTCTAAGCGTGCTTTTCCTCATTGCTGCAATGTTTCCGCAGCAACGGGAGCTGATTCTCGAAACAAGTCTTGGTGCAAGTTTACTTGTATCGTTTCCCTGGCTTTTTGTGCGTAAAAAACTCGACGGTGCGATGGTGGATTGGGCTTTGACGCTGGCGATTTCGATTTATCTAGGCTGGCCTATGAGCTTCTTTTTGCTGCTGCGTGGCCCCAAATCTAGCGCGATTATTCCCTCCAATTTTAGCCTGACAAACTTCTCATGGCTCTATTTACCACATGGTGTATGGTGGCTGCTCATACTACTACTAGGTGTATGGGGCTTTGACGCTGCGGCCTTTTTCTCAGGTCGTTACCTGGGGTGCCACAAACTCGCTCCAAGAATTAGCCCTGCCAAAACGTGGGAAGGTGTACTCGGCGGCTTCGTTCTTTCTATTGTGGCGGCCTTGATTTTCACGGTGAAGCAGCTAGGCGTACCGTGGTATCTCGCAATTCTATTGGGTATTCTGCTTGGCATCGCCGCCGTGTTAGGAGATCTTGCTGAATCCTTAATTAAGCGTCAAACGCGCGTAAAGGATAGTGGTCAGTTTATGCCGGGGCATGGTGGTATGCTTGATCGTATCGACAGCCTACTTTTCGCTGCCATTATTGTCTACGTCTTTGCTCAATTCGTCGGAAAATAGAACGGACGGGCGACCACAAGGGATCGCCCCTACCATGCACGATGGGTACAACATGTGACCGAATATAGTAGGGGCGATCTACTCCTTACACATCCTGACAACGAACTCTGTTCTAGCTTCGCTCAGTCAGGATGCAAAGAAGCTTGTGGTCGCCCGTTAGGATTATCTATGTTTCCTAAAAAACGTATTGCTTTACTAGGAAGTACTGGCTCGATTGGACGGCAGACGCTAGACGTTGTGCGCCAATTTCCAGAACACTTTCAAATAGTCGCTCTCGCCGCTCGTAGCAATGTATCGCTATTGACGCAACAGGTGGCGGAATTTCAGCCGCAGGTTGTGGCGTGTTCTGTCGAGACGCCAGAACTGGAAAAGGTAGCACAGACTGCGCTCCCTGGCGTCATTACAGGAAAACAGGGACTAACGGTGGCTGCTACACATCCAGATGTAGATATTGTTGTCGCTGCAACCTCTGGCTTGATGGCACTCGAAGCGACGCTAGCAGCTATTGAAGCAGGAAAAACTATTGCCGTTGCTAACAAAGAAACGTTAGTTATGGCGGGGCATCTCGTTATGGCTGCCGCGAAGCGTGTGGGTGTCGATATCTTTCCTGTAGACAGCGAACATAGCGCGATCTGGCAATGTCTCAAGGGAGAAGAGAACGCGGAAGTGCATTCTCTCATCCTCACCGCTTCTGGCGGTCCGTTCCGCAACACTTCGCTTGAGCAGATGCAGGCGGTAACGGTCGAGCAAGCGTTGGCGCACCCAACGTGGCGTATGGGGCCTAAGATCACCATTGATTCCTCGACACTCATGAATAAAGGGTTAGAGGTGATAGAGGCGCACTGGCTGTTCAATGTGCCGTATGAGTGTATTGAAGTGGTGGTGCAGCCCGAAAGCATTATTCATTCGATGGTCGAATTTATCGACGGTTCGATCAAGATGCAGGCGAGTCTGCCCAGTATGCATCTACCGATTATGAATGCCCTTGCCTACCCACACCGTTTAGATGTTGCTGACAGCGGCCTGATTCGGAAGTTACATTGGGCTGACATTGCTCGTCTGAACTTTGAGACATTGGACGTGGCACGTTTTCCGTGTTTCAGACTTGCCCTAGAAGCAGCGAAACGCGGTGGTACCTATCCATGTGTCCTGGTGGGAGCCGATGAAGAAGCAGTAGACCTTTTCCTGCATGGTAGAATTAAGTTGTTAGAGATTGCGGAATTGATCGAAGCTGTACTAGGTCGTCACACCTCTATTGCCCAACCCTCCGTTGCTGAAACGTTGGAAGCGTGTGCGTGGGCGCGAAGGGTGACGCAAGAAGTGTATCAAACAAACATACTACAAAAAAGATAAATAAATTAAAGGAATGATGGCATGAATAACTGGTACTTACTCGCTGCTATTCCAGTGTTTGGGTTGCTGGTGCTGGTACATGAATTTGGACATTTTATCACCGCGAAATGGGCTGGTATCCGTGTCGAGGAGTTCGGGCTTGGTCTGCCGCCGCGTATTGTCGGTTTCCGCAAACGCGAGAGCGGGGGTTGGGAGATCGTATGGTTAGGTGGTGGAAGCAGTGCTGAGGATCAATATAGTGATGGCAAGCAAACGCCGTTCAGTGGTGCAAGTGGTGGTGTCACCGTTCCCGGTGCTACAGGCAATACCATCTACTCGCTGAACTTTCTCCCCATTGGCGGCTTTGTGCGTATGCCAGGAGAGAACGGCGACATCAACGATGCTGAAGGCAAATATGATCCAGGAAGCTTTGCCGCGAAGTCAGCAGGCAAGCGTATCATCGTTCTGGTCGCTGGCGTCACCATGAACATTATTCTCGCCATGATTCTGTTTACGATTGCCTATGGTTTTATTGGTGAGCCAATGTTGCGTCCTGTGGTAGGACAGGTCGTGCCCAATTCTCCGGCGGCAGCGGCAGGTCTTCGTACAGGCGACACAATTGTTGCCGTGAAAGGTCAAACGATACAGAGTTTCGATGCTCTTCAGACGATTGTGACGCAAGATATCGCTAATGCAAGTGGGCGCAATACTGTGCCAGTCGCAATGCTCGTGCGTCATCGAGGAGATCCTACTCCCGTTAATACAGTGGTAAATGCGCGTGTTCACCCACCTAAAGATCAAGGAGCAATGGGAGTTGTAGCCGACGAAAGCAACTCAAATATTATCTATAATAGCGTACCGCTCTGGCAGGCACCGCTAAAAGGTATTCAGCATACAGTTATTGTGACGGGTGCGTTTTTTCAAGCAATTGGACAGATGATTACGGGTGCCATGAAACCACAGTTGTCCGGTCCTGTCGGTATCGTGCAGATGACTGGCAAGACTGCACAAAGTGTCACATCCGAAGGCTGGTGGCCTCTGCTCAACTTGACGGCTGTGTTGAGCCTCAACCTTGCGATCATCAACATTTTACCTTTCCCCGCTTTGGATGGTGGACGCATCCTACTAATACTGATCGAACTCTTACGTGGTGGGAAGCGATTGAAGCCAGAGCGCGAGGGCTTGATAAATCTAGCTGGTATGGCTGTTTTACTCACCTTGATGGTGGTTATCACAATCAGTGATGTTACCCACTGGGGCGGCTAAGAGCAAGCATTCGCAGTTACACCGCTTATGTGCGATAATAGAGAGTGTAACGACAAAGAACAATCAATTTTGCCTACGAACTTGCATATGGAGCAATGTTTATAATGAGAAAAAAAACTCGACAGATACATGTCGGTGATGTGGCTATCGGTGGTGATGCACCAATTATTGTGCAATCTATGACGACAACCTATACACGCGATGTAAAAAGTACGGTTGAACAGATTCACCGCCTTGAAGATGTTGGCTGTGAAATCATTCGTGTCGCCGTGCCAGAAATGGAAGACGCGCTAGCCATTGGCGAGATCAAGAAGCAGATTCGTATTCCGCTTGTGGCTGATGTTCACTACGAAGGTAGCCTTGCTCTGGAAGCGATTCGCCAGGGCATCGACAAGGTGCGTATCAATCCCGGCAACCTGCGGCATGGTCGCACGTCAATGGAGCAGATTGTCAGAGCCGCGAAAGAACATGGCATTGCTATGCGTATCGGCGTGAATTCTGGTTCAATCGACGCGTTGGATAAAGTAGCACAGATGCAGCGTATCCAGGTCCGCTTACGCGATGATGGCACGTTTGAGCGTTCTGATCCAGCCGAGGCACGACGCATAGAGCGCGAACGGCTCTCGGAACGTATGGTTACAAAAGCATTGGAGTACATCAGTTGGTGTGAGGAGCTAGACTATCACGAGATTGATGTCTCGCTCAAGTCCTCGACAGTGCTTACCGCCGTTGAAGCCTACCGCAAATTTTCGCAGCGTTCAGACTATCCATTGCATCTTGGTATTACAGAGGCTGGCACGCTTGTTTCCGGCTCGGTGAAATCCTCCATTGGTTTGGGGTTGCTCTTAGCTGATGGTATTGGCGACACTATTCGTGTAAGCTTGAGTGCTGAACCGGAGGAAGAGATTCCCGTTGCCTACGAAATTTTGCGTTCGCTTGAACTTCGCAATCGTGGTGTAACCTTTGTCTCGTGTCCATCCTGTGGGCGCGTCGAGATCGACGTAATCCAGGTTGCCAACGAGGTTGAGAAGCGACTATCGAAGGTGCAGACTCCTATTCACGTTGCCGTCATGGGTTGCGTTGTCAACGGTCCTGGCGAGTCACGCGATGCCGATGTTGGCCTCGCTGGTGGCAGAGGCAAGGGCGTGATCTTTCGTAAAGGTGAGGTTGTCAGAACTGTACCTGAGGACCAATTCCTTGACGCTGTGTTGAAAGAGGTCGCGAGCCTTTTGCCAGCAGCCGAAGCCAAACTAGTTTACCCCGAAGGTGGTATCCATGAGACCGCAGGCTCTCACCGCACGCGCGAAGAGGGTATGAACTTACCAATTTTGAGGAAGTAATTTAGAGACACGAAACAAAACAAGAAGACGATGCCAAAAATTTGGCATCGTCTTCTTGTTTTGTTTCGTGTCTCTACTGAAAATATACAAATTGTACCTATAATCGAAAAATGGGCAATACAGAACTCGAATCTGTGACCTCTACGATGTCAACGTAGCGCTCTAACCAACTGAGCTAATTGCCCTTGAACATGGACAATAATATCATTGCCTTCAATAGTTGTCAAGCCCTAATTTAGAGTCAAATGAGTAAAGAATGTTAAGTTTTTGTAAACCACCGCAAAATTGACCCTCTCTCCTCTTGAGGATTGACGAACATTGATGTTATACTTGGAAATGTGGTAGGGAACTTTATAACTGCTGACCCACTCAATAATCTGTATATACTGCCGATTATAATGGATGTGGGTAATACTATACACTCACAAAAACAAAAACATATTTTAGGAAGGTGCCATCTCCATGCCTCCTACAACTCTGTTGCATCTTGTGCGTGCTAAAAACGTTTATTTGAAACGTGTAGTGTCTGGCAATAGTAGATACCTGATACACATGCTTGGTATATGTCTTCTCATTTCGCTCGTCTGTGTTGAGTTTGCAGCGTTTGTCCCCGGCGTCGATGCCCACAGTCATACAGCCGCGACAGTGAATGACGAATGTGCAAGTATTAGCTTCTCGTCAGATGGTAACCCATTTGGTCTCTGCCCTGGTCCCTTTCCTACATCGGGTGGCAACTGTGTATGGTGGGCATGGGAGCAGTGGCATTTGCTTGGTTATGATCTGCCCTTGAACTGGGGCAATGCCGCCGACTGGATTATTGATGCAGAACGCTCAGGGCTGCCGCTTGGTACAACGCCGCGCGTCGGTTCTATCGCAGTATTTCCAAAGGCTGATGGAGTCTGGGCCTATGGTACTCCTGGTCACGTCGCTTTTGTCACCTCGGTTAGCGGCGATGGCTCTACCTTCAATGTCACCTATCAAAATTATGGTGACGCGACGCCGATGTATGTTGGTACTGGCTATAACATCAACGCTATCAATCAGCCGCGTTACCAGAATGGCGAGATGCGCTTTATCTATTTCCCACAGTTGATCGACCCACAGCGTTTCTTACGCCTCCCAGGAATTGGCACGAATAGCCCATTGGGAGTGTTTAGCGCAAACGATCAATTGACCAGTTCAGCATCAGGCTTGACAGGGAATCGTATCACACTCGGCTCACAAACCGTCTCTTCCGCAGATGAGTTCAACGCCGATTTTACTGGCAGTGGTCATAGCGACCTGTTGCTCTACAATCGTCAAAAAGGACAGCTCGATATTCTCACGTTGGGTCATGGACAGCAGTCAAAACCGAACACCTCTCGTACAACAAGTAAGAGTGCTAACGACAACGCTACAACCTCACACACGGTAAGCCTGTCTGACGCTACGACATCTGCTGATAAGTGGGGGTCTTCGCTCGATGTGCATGTTGGCGACTTCGATGGTTCAGGTCATGCTCAGATTCTGCTCTATGATCGGCGGGCGGGTACAATACAGATTTTAAGCTTGACACCGCAACTTACCATCAAAAAACACGTTGTACTTTTGAATTGGGGGTCAGACTGGGAAGTGTACGTAGGACGCTTTGATGGCAAGAGGAGCGGCTTGTTTATGTACAAGCGTTACGCTTTATCCGATCCATACGCTGTTCCAACTGATCCATCGACTGGACCTCAAACCAGTCCTACTACAAACCCAACAACAACCACGCCAACAAGTCCAACTAAAACAACACATCCGACAGCGACGCCAAAACCGAGTCCAACGGCGACATCGAAACCGAGTCCAACGGCGACATCGAAACCGAGTCCAACGGCAACGCCGAAACCGAGTCCGACAGCGACGCCGAAGCCAAGTCCAACGGCAACGCCGAGTCCGACGCCAAAACCGAGTCCAACGGCAACACCGACACCGAGTCCGACAGCGACACCAAGTCCAAGCCCGACTGTGAGTCCAACGGCAACGCCAGGCACTACCTCGAAATCGGGTACGCCGACGGTGACGCCAAGTCCAACAACGAGTCCGACAGTGACGCCAACGACGAGTCCTACAACAACGCCAACAACAGGGACTACTGGTAAGAAAAAATCAAGTTCCGCATCGCCGTCTTCACCCAGTAGCAATGCATACCTCGATTATGTCGATACGTCACCATCGCCCACGCCAACAACGGGTAAAGGTGATCTCAGTGGTAGTGCGCCGCAGGATTGGGAGAAAAAAGGCCGTACCGCGAACATTGTAGTGTTGGACTTCGACAAGAACTTCAGTGTTCACGTTCAACAATCGTATACCCTCTGGCATGCGAATTGGGAGGTGTATGTCGGTCGCTTCGTAAGCTCTACTCAGGATGGTATCTTCCTCTATGATCGTCTCGCGGGCGAAGGACGTATCATGGATTTTGATAGCAAACTGCTCATCAACCACTACCAGGAAACCCATAACCTCGACGGTAACTGGATTTTGTACAGTGGAGACTTTACCGGCGCAGGTCGTTCGCAACTATTCATGTACGACCCCAGTAGTGGTGATGGACAAATGCTTGCCTTCAAGCCTGATCTCACACTTGCCAATCAGTTGACTTACTCGAAACTTGGCAAGAACATGGTGCTGTATGGTGGGCACTTCGGCATGTCGAATATGAGTATCATGCTCTACGATGCTCAGGGTGGTCATAGCACTTTCCTCGCCTTTGCTAAATCGTTGGCAATTTCGCAGCAAGTATCGGTCAAAAGCTGGGGACAGCAGTGGCAAATTCTCGTAGGTGATTTCATAGATCATTCGCGCTGCCTCGTCAAAAGCAATTGTTCTGATCAAAGTGATGATATTCTTGTCCTAGATCGTCATACTGGACAGATTGGGCAGTACGTCTTCTCCTTCGGACGCAAATTCAAGGTGTACGACAATCGTTCACAAGCCTTTGCACGTCAAGGAATTACAATGGATTCGCGCTTGAACAAGATCGATACTACATCATTCAACCTGATTACAACGCTCTCGACAAGTATTAGGGATGAAGAATTGTACTAGAATGTAATGAGTGCAGCTAGAACATACGGCATTGCCGTATGTTCTAGCTGCACTCATTACATTCTTTTCTTGTTTATATATTTGTTTTGCGTGATACAATAGCGTGTATGCGACACATATTTTTAATTGGGCTGTCGGGGAGCGGTAAAAGCACTGTAGGGTACCAACTCGCGCAACAACTAGGGATACCTTTCCTTGATAGCGATGCTTTGGTAGAGGCGGAATATGGGGAACGTATCCCCGCTATTTTTGCACATCATGGTGAGGCACATTTCCGTCATTGTGAGAGCCACGCTCTCGCGACCGCCATTCAGACAACTCCAAATGGGGCTGTGATTGCGACAGGGGGCGGTGCAGTGCTACGTGAAGAGAACCGCGTATTGATGGCACAGCATGGAGTGCGTATCTGGCTACAGGTTGACCCTGGCGTTGCATTAGAACGTCTGCAAGTACAACATACCGCTGCACTCGCACAGGGAGTCGTGCCTGAAATTCGCCCTCTACTTGCTGGTTCTGACCCTTTAGCCGCACTCCATACCCTTGTCGCTACACGTTCCTTGCTCTATCAAGAGGCCGAGATTATATGTGATACAACTGGGAAAAGTGGAGAACAGGTTGCACAGGAGGTTGTAGCTATGTTGCAGCGTTCAGATGTATTTGAGGAAGATGTAGTGCCGATTGTACGTTCTGTGCAAATTGGCGATGGCTATGATGTTGTCGTTGACTGGGGCGGTATAGACCGACTGGCACACTATCTCACGCAGCGTTCTTTGCCAGTGCGTATTTTTCTCTTCACCGATAGTAACCTTGCACAGCTTTACAGTCAAACAATTTTGCAAAATCTTCGTGCGGCAGGCTTCGATCCACACCTGTATATAGTTCCTGCTGGCGAGAAAAGTAAATCGCAAGAGCAATTGAGTGCTATTTATGACTGGTTACTAGAGCAGAGAGCCGAACGGCGTGAAGCAATTATCGCGTTTGGCGGTGGCGTCGTTGGCGACCTTGTTGGATATGCCGCCGCGACCTATCTGCGAGGTGTGCCGTTGATACAGGTTCCTACATCGCTCCTCGCTCAGGTCGATGCCGCCATAGGTGGCAAGACTGGTATCAATCATCCACAGGGCAAAAACCTCATCGGTGCCTTTTATCATCCGCGTCTCGTGCTGGTTGACCCTCGTTTACTATTTACACTGCCGCCGCGAGAACGTACCGAGGGATGGGCAGAAGTAGTAAAATGTGGTATCATACTCGACGCCGAACTGTTTACGCAACTTGAGGCTGAGGCCGAGAAATTACGTACCTTCGAGCGTCCTCCTATACAACTGCTGTGTCAGATAATTGCGCGTTGTATAGACCTGAAGGTGATGATTATAGAAGAGGACGAGCGTGAACAGGGGCGACGCGCCATTCTTAACTATGGACACACGGTTGCTCATGCATTAGAGAATGTCGCAGGCTATGGTGAGTGGTTACATGGCGAAGCCGTGTCGCTGGGCATGGTTGTCGCGGCTCAAATAGCCTATGAAGCTGGTATGTTCTCCGAAGAGGATATGAGGCGGCAGAACGCTTTGCTGGCTGCACTTGGATTACCAGTACAATATCTCGGCTCAGTGAAAGCCGAGGACATTCTTGCCGCTACACAGTTGGACAAAAAGGTTGCTGGTAAGCAGATTCGTTGGATTATGCCGCAAAGCATTGGGAGCGTTACGGTGACAACAATGCCCGATGCACTGGTAGCAGGTGTCATTACAGCATTTTTTGCAGAGAAAAGGGTGTAGCGATGACAGACCCATTACGCATCCTGGTGTTGAACGGCCCAAATCTCAATACATTAGGAACGCGCGAACCAGCTATCTATGGTACCGTGACACTCGCGCAGGTGCAAGAAAAATTGGAGATGCGAGGTAAAGACCTGAATGCGGAAATTACCAGCTTCCAGTCGAACTACGAGGGTGCGCTAATCGACTGCGTTCAGCAGCATACGGAGAGCGTTGATGGCATTATCATTAACCCAGGAGCCTTGACGCATTATTCAATTGCTGTGCGTGATGCGTTAGCGGCTGTAAAAGCTCCAGCAATAGAGGTACACCTGAGCAATATTTATGCCCGCGAAGAATTTCGGCATCATTCCGTCATGGCGGCGGTTTGTAAAGGGCATATTGTAGGTTTAGGTTGGCGTGGCTATCTACACGCGCTAGAAGCGTTGGTAGAGATGATACGTGAACAACCGTAGTATAAAGAGGAATAACATGAGTCAGGAAAGTGTAGCACAACTTCGCACATGGATTCAGGAGCAGGGCATCGACGCCTTGCTTGTATCACAGCCGCAGAACCGTTCATACTTGAGCGGTTGGCTCAACGACGATGTAGAGGGTGCCGGAATATTGCTCGTGAGCCAGACACAACAAATACTCATGACGAACCCTCTCTACAAAGAAGTGGCTGCTAAGCAGGCTGTCGGGTGGGAAGTTACTGTGCCGGAATCACGAGAATTTGCACCCGCCCTTGCCACTCTTGCCCAGAGGCAGGGCTGGAAAAAAATTGGTTTTGAGTCGATGGCTTTGCTATATGGCGAGTACGCGAAGTACAAGCACGCTGGCGACAATATATACGAATTTCTGCCATACGACGAGGATATCATCGGAACTATGCGTCAGGTCAAAGGGCCAGATGAAATCGAACTGCTCAAACGTGCCATCGCGATCACTGATCAGACCTTCACACACCTCTGCCAGTGGATTCAACCAGGGATGACAGAGAAAGATGTGCAGATGGAGATAGCGCGTAAGATGGTAGAGTTAGGTGCTGATGGTTTGGCTTTCGAGTCGATTGTCGCCTCTGGTCCTAATGGCTCCATGCCGCACGCTCATCCTAGCGAGCGCAAAATTCAGCGTGGTGAACTCATCACGATTGACATGGGGGCACGCTATAAAGGCTATTGTGCTGATATGACACGTACCATTTGTCTCGGTGAGCCAGCAGAGCCACGTATGCGTGAAGTGTACGATGCCGTATTGAACGCTATGAAGACCTGTGAGGCGGGCTTATACGCTGGTATCTCCGGCAAAGCGGCAGACGCTCTAGCACGCAATGCGTTGGAAATGGTACACCTGGACGAGTATTACGTTCATCCCACTGGTCATGGCGTTGGTCTACAGATACACGAGGGTCCCCGCCTTTCCGCGCGGGCAACAGACGATGCCATGCTGCCTGTGGGTGCTGTTGTCACCGTCGAGCCAGGAGTCTATATTCCTGGGTGGAGTGGTACGCGAGTGGAAGATTGCGTGTTATTGAAAGAGGATGGCGTTGAAGTGTTAACGCAGTCACCGACCGATTTAGTTCTACCACGTTAGAAGAGCAAATTGTTAGTCAATAGAAAATCTCTGTTGTGTATATGCTAAGGAGTTTTTATGATTTCTACGGGCGACCTGAAAAAAGGCGTAACCATCGAATTTGAAAATCAGTTGTGTAGTATTCTGGATTGGTCGCACATTAAGATGGGGCGTGGTGGCGCGATTGTGCGCCTGAAATTACGCAATTTGCGTACAGGCTCGATTATTGATCGTACCTGCGATGCTGGCGATAAATTCAAGCGTCTCTACCTGGATCGTAGCACTGTGACGTATCAGTATCAGGATGGCGACCAGTACCACTTTATGGACACCAGTACCTACGATGACATCGTGTTGACTTCCGCTCAATTGGGTGATACCAAAAACTATCTTATCGACAATATCGAACTTGACCTCGCTATGTTCGACGGCAAGCCAATCTCGGTGGAACCACCAGAAAAAGTTGTTCTGCGTGTTACCTATACCGAGCCGGGTTTCAAAGGCGATACCGCGACAGGAGGCTCAAAACCAGCGACGACCGAGACGGGATTGGTGGTACAGGTGCCGCTCTTCGTCTCAAATGGTGATCTTATTCGCGTTAACACTACAAGTGGCGCATATGTCGAACGAGCCTGAGTGAGCATGTTTGCTGTTATCGTTTCTTCATTGGAGTGCGTACTATGGGCGAAAATTGGCAAGATTCATATGATGTAGAGTCGAACCCACCGCATGAGTCTAGTGGGCATATTAGCGTCGAGCAATTGCAGCATCTTGTGCAGTTGCTCGACCAGAGCGATGTGTCGGAGATCGAGTTGAAGCGAGCTAGCGAAGGGACTCGTCTGGTGTTACGTAAAGCGAAAGCACCTGTTGGCGTCGATGTCCTGGCGCAACCGATGGCTATGCCTTTGGTTAAGGCTGCAACCGATAGTACCCCACCACCCGCTGTCGAGACAAAACATCAGGTGGTGGCACCTCTCGTTGGCATCTTCCATGTATGGGCTAAGCCAAAGGGGGGCACGTTGGTAGCTGTTGGTGATAAGGTCAAGGAGGGACAGCTTGTCGGGACGATACAATCGCTCAATGTAATCAACGAGGTCGAAACGTCGAAAGCTGGACGTGTGCTAGATATTTTGGTGCAAGAAGGTCAGGCTGTAGAATACGGGCAACCTCTTATGACTATTGACGTGGGGGAAAGGGCATAGGGCACATGCTTGATTATAGCGCAACCGCTGCCGTTGTAAGCGTTTCGGAACTTGCTTTGTACCTCAAGGAATTGCTGGATAGAAACGATATTTTGCAGAACATCTGGGTGCAAGGCGAAATTTCTAATTGCAAAGTGTACAGCTCCGGTCATTGTTATTTTACCTTGAAGGAAGGTGAGGCACAACTTCCTTGCGTCTTTTTCAAGCATGCCCGCCAGCGTTCATCGGCTCCTGCACTACACGATGGGATGGCGGTTGCGGTGAATGGACGCGTGGCGTTCTATGAGCGAGACGGCAAGGTGCAATTTTACGTTGATGGTGTGAAACTTCTGGGTGAAGGTGTGCTTTTCCAACGTTTTGAACGGCTCAAAGCTCAGCTTGCAGCCGAGGGGCTTTTCGACGAAGAGCGCAAACGATCCATCCCGCCGCAACCTGCCGTCATTGGTATTGTCACCTCTCCACAGGCAGCCGCTTTGCGCGATATGGTACGTGTATTGCGTGTGCGTTATCCATTGGCACAGGTGATCCTCTCGCCCTCACTTGTACAAGGTGCCGAGGCACCAGCCTCCATTGCAGCCGCGTTGGACCTTATCAATGAGCATGGTGAAGCAGATGTGGTGATTGTTGGTCGTGGTGGTGGCTCAATTGAGGAGCTATGGGCATTCAACGAAGAGGTTGTTGCGCGTGCTATTGCTCGCTCACGTATTCCCGTCATCAGTGGCGTTGGTCATGAGACGGATTTCACCATTGCTGATTTCGTCGCGGATGTTCGCGCCTCGACGCCGACAGCCGCCGCTGTTGCCGCCGCACCTGATATTGAGGAATGGCGCAGTGATGTGCGCGAGAAACAACAGACGCTTTATGATCTGATGGAGGAGCGTCTGTTTGATCTTGGGGAAGAACTCGAACGCACACAGCGCGACCTGCAACGTGTCAGTCCTTTGAAATTGATTGACGACCGTCGGCAACAACTAGATGACACGATGGAACGTTTGCAAGGGCATATGTTGCATACAATTACTTTGCAGCGTACACGTGTGCATGGTATAGCATTACAACTACATTCGCTCAGTCCTCTGCTGACGATTGCTCGTGGCTATGCTGTTGTGAGGCGAGAAAGCGACCAAACAATTGTAACCAGTATACAGCAAACTCAACCTGGTGATATACTGACTATTCAGGTACGTGATGGACGTGTTCCTGTTGAAGTTCGTCCTGAGTCCGAATAAACCCTATCAATCTTAGCGAGGGGGATGTGCAATGGAAGCGTTATCCTACGAAGAAGCCTTTACACAATTGGAAGCAGCAGTCGCGGCATTACAAGACGGAAAACTTCCGCTTGAACGAGCTATGCATTACTATCAAGAAGGTATGCAACTGGCGAAACGTTGCGATGACCTGTTACAAAAAGCAGAGCTATCTGTGCAGCAGTTAGGTGTCGCCGATGATGGTACACTGAACATACAGCCTGTAGAAATCTAAGAAAGAACGTACAACCTCTATGTTACAGAATTCGTTGCTGAATAATCGCATTCTTTTAACGTCACTTCTTGCGTGGCTTGTTGCACAGATTTCCAAAACCATCATTGATTTATTGCGGCAACGTAAGCTAATTCTCAGTCGCCTTGTTTCCTCTGGCGGTATGCCGAGTTCCCATTCCGCACTGGTGACTGGTCTGGCAACGTCAACTGGTCGGGTGATGGGCTTGGGGTCAGCCTCGTTTGCTATCGCAGTCGTTATTGCCAGTATCGTCATGTATGATGCGGCAGGCGTGCGCCGTGCGGTAAGCATTCAGGCGCGTATCCTCAATCAGATGATCGAGGAGGCGTTTCAAGGGAGTCCAATGGCAGAAAAGCGACTACGCGAACTCATCGGTCATACGCCCGTACAGGTCCTTGTTGGTGCCCTTCTCGGTATTGGTATTGGTTTACTTGTAACTATCTAGCATCGGCGTATTCCACCTCGATAACTCCCTCCTTTCAGGTCGATAAGTCGGTCCCTACATATCGTATTGATGCTCAAAGTAGTACGAGAAGTTGCCCGGATACATGCGAACTCTTCTGTCGTTGCCAATCGCAACAATTGTTGTCGCGATTGTATCCAAAAAGTAGCGGTCATGCGAAATTGTGAGAACCGTACCATCGAACTCTTCTAATGCCTTCTCTAGCACTTCTGACGAGGTAATATCGAGGTTGTTTGTTGGCTCATCGAGCAGCAAGAAATTGGCGTTCGAGAGACGCAACCGCGCTATCTGGAGGCGGCTCTTCTCACCCCCGCTCAGTTGTGCAATAGGTGTGTGAATGTCCGCAAACGAGAACAGCAAACTATGCAAGAACGAGATGGCTTGCGGCTCCGTCATGTTTTTTAGCCTGCGTACAAAGTCGATGGGCGTACTTTCAAAAGGCAATGTCTCCTGCTCTTGAGCATAGTAACCAGTCACAACGCTTGCCCCAATCTTCACTGTACCCGTCGTTGCGGGTATAAGCCCCAGCATCGTCTTGAGTAGCGTTGTTTTGCCGCTGCCATTTGCTCCCACGATTCCGACACGTTCACCATAGAGAACGGTCAGGTCGAATGGCTCGAACAGGGTATAGCCATCAATTCCTTTGCTTAACCCCTGAATCTCAAGGACTTTCTTGCCACTACGCTCGGCGTCCAGCCCTACTTTGATTCTGTCGCGCACAAGTGTCGGCCTATCGACAGCTTCTTCGCGTGCTTGCTCGACACGCTTCGCCATGTACTCGGCCTTGCCCGCGAACTTCGAGTTCAGCTTTGCCCATCCTTTGAGCCGACGCATACTGATTTCAAGGCGTTTGATTTCGTTGTGTTGTGCTGAATAGAGTTCTTGCAACTTCTCCAGGCGTCTCTGCCGCTCGACAACGTAGTAGCTATAGTTGCCTGCATAGGACGAAATTTCACCGTCCTCAAGCTCAAAAATCTTTGTCACCGCGCGGTCTAGCAGATGACGATCATGCGAGATGATCAGCACCGTGCCTGGATAGTCCTG
>JAABVA010002159.1_pt1 | contig 19940 bp, 19 predicted proteins | sample 5560331 | NCBI WGS metagenome assembly JAABVA01 (sample SAMN12812661, study PRJNA571458) | rock metagenome | isolation source: Antarctica rocks | place: Antarctica: Victoria Land, Mt New Zealand sud | collected 2016-01-07 | reverse complement strand
GAAGTGCCCTCTCTGCGGTGGAACGATGCACGTCATCGAACGGCTCACAACCGTACAGTTGCTTGCTCGCTCTCCACCCGATGCAGACAGGCGTGCCGCATGAACCTGCAACTCCAACCTCGAACCGACCCCATGCTCTCGCATGCATACCCGGCCTGTGCTCTCAGCGACTCTTCCCACTCGAGCTGGGCTCTACCGGTATACGGAATCACCACTCCGAATCGCATCTGGCTCAACGAACTCGCGCTTCGCCCCCTGCCTCACGACGCCAGCCCAACAATCCCACCACTCCCGAAGCAACTCAACCACATTCAACGCCCATAGACGCGCGGCCCCGGACATCGCGACTTCCTTCAAGTCGCTGTATCTGAACCGCCCGCAAACAGCTATGCACGCAACCACGTCTCGAAGGGGGCGGTCCAGATACAGCACTAAGACTTCGGGGTACCTATGCTTCATGCTGATTTGCATCCCCCAGTGCAGGCTTATCCTCTCTTTGTGAGAGACACGAATGTCAAGCAACCGACAGCAGTACCTCGTTCAAGCATCAGCAGACTGTGTTTATCGATTCTGTGTCTCTGCCTGCCGCTTGCGAGTTTTCCGCAGAAAGCTCGCGCGCATGAAAGTCACCCAGCGCAGCGCTTCGTCACGGTCGCTCCCGATATCAGACTCGAAGTCCTCGACTGGGGCGGTTCTGGACGCAACCTTGTCCTGCTCGCTGGCGGCGGGAACACCGCTCATGTATACGCCAGTCTTGCTCCCAAGCTCGCGAAGCAGTTTCATGTGTATGGGATCACAAGGCGCGGAGCTGGTCAGTCCTCCACGCCATCATACGGATACACCGCAAAGCAGTTTGGAGACGATGTTGTAGCTGTTCTGGACTCTCTGCATCTCACCAGCCCCGTGTTGGTCGGCCACTCCATCGCAGGTGAAGAGATGAGTGCCGTATCTAAGTACCACTTTGGGCGTGTGTCAGCGCTGATCTACCTTGACGCTGGAGGCCCCTTTGCTCTCTACAATCCCGACCATGGGGACATTGATCTAGATAGGGTTGACCTACAGCAGGATCTTTCTAAACTTGGAGATGACCCGTACAGCGACGATCTGATCACCAAGACGCTTATTGACGAGGCTCGTTATCACCGCAACCTGCAAGACTTGCGCGATGAAGTCGAAGGCGCGGCTCCCCCTGCACCGACTAAAGCTGACCGCTCTAGCATTGCCGCATTCCAGCAGTATTTCGCTGGATACTACGGAGGAATGCTGCCGGAGGAAGAGGTACGTCAGCAATACCACATCACGCCTGAAGGCGCTGTTGGGGATCGGCTCACACATCCTGGTACTACCAGGGCCAAAGAGTTCGAGTACGAGCGTTTCAGCAGTCTTGAAACCCGGGCGCTCGTGATCATCCCGTTCCCCAACGCCCTAAATAGCGGCATCACACACGACCCAGCGAAGCTTGACGCCTACAAGGCTCAGGAGGCTAGCCGAAAGGAGGGGCAGCTTGCGATATGGCGCAAGCAACCGAATGTGGAGGTTGTGGCGATTCCCAATATTACACACTATGTCTTCCTGTCCGACGAGTCCAAAATCATCTCGCTCATCAGTCGGTTTGTACATAGCCTGCCATCTTGATTGCAGTGCCAAATTAGGTACCCAGAACGCACTTCTCGGAAGCAGCTAAGATCTCGGGGCTGCTTCCCTGCCCTTCCGCGCAGCCCGTTGCCGGCTTTCGCTGAATTGGCATGTCGAGGTTTACCCCTGACAAGCCACATTGTCGTGGGTAATTTCAGGCCGAACCAAAGTGGAAAAATGCGCGATCGCGCACTAATTCCCGGCCCTGCTCAAGGCCGCCAAACACTGGCTTTTATGCTTCTCGAGCAGAGTTTCAATCCTCAGAATCAGCTCTTGTCTCTGGAGCCCCCGATTCCGCTTCCCCGCTTCGGTCAGGCCGAGCACGAGATCTAGCTTCGCAACTGTTTGCGAAGGTCCTTCATAAGCAACATCAAATGCAACTCATCATCAGGGCATGGATTAAAATCAAATTTTTCATAAAACACTCTGGCCTGATGATCGATGGCATGAACCAGCACCGCTCGAATGCCGAGGATATCGGCGGCTTGTTCTATACGGAGCAACGCATCTTTCAGCAACGCCCTACCGAGGCCACTTCCCTGCTCTTCTTTGTGAACTGCCAGCCGCCCCAGCAGGGTAATAGGAATGGGGTGATTTGCGAGTCCTTGGGCTACACGAGCGGCCGCGATTTCTTTGGCTATGCTGCCAGCGGAGATCGCATAGTAGCCTACGACTGCATTGTCACGATGAACGACGTAGGTTCGGGCACTGTCATTCGCCTGGTTCTGAAAAGCGTACTTCTTCAGCCAGAGATTTAGAGACTCATGCGTCCCGCAATCGAACTGGCTCAGGTCATGGGCCTTGTTCAATACCTCAACCTGAGAGAGTTCGGCCATCTATAGCTGCTCCAATACGCTCGGTTCAGTGAGCAGCTTCTTCAAGCGCGGCTTGTCCTGTGCTGGACGATCCAGCGCAGCGGTGAACGCATCCCATTGCTTTGCGCTATAGACGAAGTGCTGTTGCGAGGCGAGCGCTTCTTCGGCCCGCAGGCAGGCACTCTCTACCAGAAAGTTGGACATGTTTGCCCGCGTCTCCTTTGCAGCCAAGCGAATCAGACGAGCTTGCGCTTCTGTGACGCGTACGTTCAGTCGTTCTGTGCGCCCCTTTGGAGCAACTACTGGCATAAAATTCTCCTGTACGTACAAAGTATGACAAATGAACTCCTTCGTCAAGCCTTGGTTCCTGGACTCTCTAAGCCCCGCAACACCCCGGCCATCGTCCTGCGGACCCTTACTGGTCGGCTGCGCCGCCCCAAAGCCCGCTGCGGCGATGGCAAATCATGCCCTGCCACAAGCGAAAGTACCCCGTCTGCTGGCGTCTAATCAAGCATCTCCTGCAGCTCCAGTCCTCACTTCGTTCCGGGCTTCGCTTCGTCGCCCCCTTGGGGCGGCTTCGCCGTGCTTAACAGACGCCATCAGACGGAAAAGCTGCTTTATATGGCAGGGCATGTTGGAAATGGTTCACCACGCTTGTCTTGCATAACCGACCCGTTCTATATTCGTATGTGGCTATAGCCCTATAGCTCTGTAGCGCTAGAGGAGTAATTTCATGCAGGTTTTAGCAGTCATCGGACAAAAGGGAGGAAACGGCAAGACTACGACGACGCTAGGCTTGGCCGTCGAAGCCCTTCTCGCGGGCCGCGCTGTTGCTGTGATCGACCTTGACCCACAGACGACCGCCGCAAACTGGAGTGACCGGCGCGGCAAGGAGACGCCCGCCATAGTCTCCTGTCAGGTTTCGCGGCTGCCCCAGGTCCTCGATGCCGCGGCCAAGGAAGGCGCGGACCTTGCCATCATCGACACTCCCGGCAAAAGTACCGACGCGCTTATAGCCGCTGCGAAGGTCGCTGATTTCGTCCTGATGCCCATACAACCGCAGCTCTACGACATTGAAACACTCAGCAGCCTTAAGGACGTGCTTACGTTGGCTGGGAATCCGCCCGCCGCTGTGTTGGTCAATCGTGCGCCAATCCAGGGAAAGCGGCACACGGAAACGCAGGAGGCAGCTACCCAGCAAGGATTCGCAGTCTGTCCGGTCGTGATCTATGCCCGTGCCGCCCACGGGGATGCAGGAAATGTCGGTCAGACCGCCGCCGAGCATGAACCGAAAGGAAAGGCCGCTCAGGAAATGGTCGAGCTTTACGCATATATTTCTATAGCCCTAAAGGAAGGACGCCATGAAGAAAAGCGCATTGGCCGCGGGGCTTAAAGCCGCAGCAGGTCATTCCATGCAAGAGATCGCACACGCGTCCTCAGTCACGCCGCGTAAGCCTCTACCGACGACGGTGTTGATTGGGGGGCATTACACCCCGGAGGTCCGGCGAGCTTTGTTGCTTGTTCAGGCCGAGCCGGAGAATACGGGGAAGAACCTCAAGCAACTGCTAGGCGAGGCGATCAACGATCTATGCGCCAAGTACGGAAAACCGCAGCCCTACAACGGGGAGGGATAGCCGTATAAGGCTATAGGCATATATGGCTATTATCAGGGAGAGCCTGAGTACCACCAAACAGCGCGGCGAAGGCGGCCTTACACGGGTAGGGGATTCACTGGCCGGAATCATGCCGGAAATCTTACCGGTAGGGCTGTTCGATGACGTTATAAAGCCATCGGACGTTGGCTATACCCATCCCGTCTTTCTTCAATGCTTCCTTCCCACGCGCCACAGCGTCAGGAATCGGCAACGCTGGCAAACCAATTGCGGACGCGCCAGCCTCGTGATCCGCGCCGGTGAGCTGGCGAACCCGGCCAAGCCGAACGAGTACGAAACCTGTCTTGTGCCGGCAGGACCGAAAGCCCGGTTCGTCATTGCGTATGTGAATGACTACATACAGCGCAACGACACGCCGACCGTGAACATGGGCGACAGCTTGCGCGCGGCAATGGAGAAAATGAACATCTCCGTGGGCGGCAAGAACGGCAAAGAGCTTACGCGCGAGGTCAAAAACTTCGCCGCCGCCGAGATCGGCTTAGGCGTTTGGGACGACACGGGCCACGTCACCCACGACCGCGCCCTTGTCGCCCCGCATATGAGTTTCTGGCTGGAGAAGAACCCCGACCAGCGGACCATCTGGCAGCCGGAGATGACGGTTTCCCGTGAATACTTCGCGGCGGTGAGGGAAGGGGATCGCCTTGCGCCGTTTTACTGGCCTGCCATGATCGCTCTCCAGCACGATACCCGAGCGATGGACATTCATTGTTTCCTCACCTACCGCCTACGGAATGGCCTGAAGCGGCCAGTCGTCCTTCACGCCAAAGTCCTTCATGCCCTGTTCGGCTCCGACATCAAGGAGCTAAAACACTTCTGGTCCCGATTTAAGAAGTCGCTCCTGGCCGCCCACCGTTGGTATCCGAAGGCCCAGATCGAAGTGAAGAACGATTGCATCGTTCTGAAGGACTCCCCGGCGCTCATTCCTTATCGGAAGATGGCCCGCATCAACCGTATCGAAAAGCCCTGAGGTCCCCCCTCCTGAGTGTGCATAACCCTGTGGGTTTGTGCCCTCTAGCTGTGATACTTTGCGACCAACGCGATTTCTATGTTTCAGCCACTTAGCCCCAAGAGAGCGTGATACTTTGCGACCGGGTTGTGATACTTTGCGACCGAAAAGCGTGTAAGCTGCTGATTATCTAAGGCTTGCGGGTCCTCTGATACTGTTTCTGATATTAAAAGAGATAGAAACGCTGATAGACACAGTGGAAATCCTGTAAAACCCCACAACTGCAAACAGAAACGGCAAAGGAGCGTTCCTAAAGAACGGCCTAGCGAACTCACGTTCGCATCTCTTGGAGGAGCTGCGCCCCTCCAAACCTCCCGGCAGAAACAAAAACAAAAACAAAAACCTTCCTAGTGAGGGTCAGGTTGTTCTGACACTTTCGGCTAACGATTGGCACCCTCGGCAATCGTTAGCCGAAAGGCCACCGCCAAGGCCATGGCACAGGCAGGGGCAGGGGCAGGGGCAGGGAAACGATCCTCCAAGCAGCCACAAAGCCGTCCTCTCGTGGGGAACCGCGCACAAGATAAATTGAATGGAGCGGTACAGTTTGGAGTTGCGCAAGAGGTGACCTGATGAAGATCAACTTGCACCTGGGATTTACCGGCAACTGTGACGCGGCATTTGCGTTCTACGAGACCGTGTTTCAGCACCAAGCGGCTAATGACCATGAAGTGGGGTGACGCGCCCCCAGAGGTACCGTGCCCGGAAAGTGCGAAGGATCTCGTAATGCACACCGCCATGCAGCTGGGCAGCATCACGCTGATGGGCGCGGACGCGCCTCCAGGACGCGGCAAGCCCTTCGGCGGGTTCGATATCTCTTTGGACGACTCCGGACGAAGCCGAGGTGAGGCGTCTCTTTGCCGCGCTGAGCGAAGGCGGCAGAATAATGATGCCGCTCGCCCCAACCTTCTGGTCACCCCTGTTTGGCATGTGCACCGACAAGTTTGGCGTCAACTGGATGGTCAGCGTTCCCGGCCCACAGGCATAGAAGAGAAAGCAATGCAAAACGATGTGCTCGAATTGCTCGCCATCCGGCGCGGGCACTTTCTGCTCGAATCCGGGCATCATGCCGAGTTGTGGCTGGACCTGGAGTTGCTCTACCGGCGACCCCGGCGTGTCGAGTCGCTGTGTTTTGAATTAGCCCGCCGCCTCGCTTCCTTGTCCATCGACGCAGTGTGCGGACCGCTCATTGAAGGAGCATTCGTTGGGCTCACCGTTGCATCAGAATTAGACCTTGAATACTCATACGCCGAGCGTTTTGTGCGAGCATCGAGTGATGGTTTGTTCCCCGCCGGATATCGCATCCCGGAAGCGTTGCGGGAGAGTGTACGCGGTAAGCGGGTGGCGATCGTGAATGACGTGATCAACGCAGGCTCGGCAGTGCGCGGAACTTACGTCGATCTGCAGCAGTGCGGCGCGATTGTGGTTGCCATCGGTACGTTGCTTGTACTCGGAACCTCAGCAGACGAGTTCGCCGCGCACGAAAATCTTGCGCTGGAGACACTGGCGCGGCAGCCTAATACGCTGTGGACACCAGGGCAATGTCCGCTGTGTGCCGCAGGTATGGCGCTTGTCGACCCCGCAGAGTTCGGGGCCGGGCTGCGCTCCACTTAGCCGTCGAGGTCGCCTCAACGCCGCTGAAGTGCCAAGATCCCAGAGACGAGCGCTGCTTCGCACCGGAAGCAAAAGGGCCGAAAGAGTTGCGTGACGTTGAGCAAGGGCTCAACGGGAACGGTATAGCTAAGTTAGCCAAGTAAGAGTATTCTCTGCGTATATGAGAACCGTGAACATTGGGGAATTGAAGAATCAGCTGAGCGGCTATCTCCAGTACGTCAAGAACGGAGAGGAGATCGTGATCCGGGATCGTAGCGTTCCTGTGGCTCGGATTTTGCCCTTCCGACACGGCTCAGGATGGGAGCAGGAAGCGCAGCTTGTTGCTTCCGGAGCGCTGAAGATGCCGGAAGAGGAGATGGACTGGAATCAGTTCTTTCTTGCTCCTGCAGGCAATGTCGCGCGAGAGATTGCCGTTGAAGTGGCGGTCGATAGCCGGGGAGACCGGTGACGCCTGCCTTCTGGGATACCAGCGCCCTGGTGCCTTTGTGTGTTCAGCAACAGCCAAGCCCCGCAGTCCGGCAGCAGCTTGAGCAGCATGAGATTGCGGTATGGTGGGCGACGCCGGTCGAGATGCGCAGTGCCTTCGAGCGGCTTTTGAGGATGGGCCAGTTGACGGCCCCGGAACACGCGGCGGCCGGAGTTCGGCTAGAGAAGCTTCGACGCGGATGGCGAGAGTTGCAACCGAGCGAAGCGCTTCGCTCCCAGGCAGAGACCTTTCTGATGAGCTACCCCCTCAAAGCTGCCGATGCGCTTCAACTCGCCGCTGCTTGGATCTGGTGTTCGGGTAATCCTCAGACTTACGTCTTCATCTCCGGAGACGCCCAGCTTTTGGAAGCCGCACGGCAGGCCGGATTCCAGATCGTGGCCGCCTGAATACCGCCAGGGCAGAGCTCTTCTCTACCTCTGGTGTAAGGGTTTTCCCACTTGAAACCAGATCGCCTATGCTGAGTTCATGGCCGGCACGATGAGCGGAAAAGTCGTCCTAGTGACCGGAGGCAGCGCCGGGATCGGCAAAGCTGCTGCTCAGCTGTTTGCAGAGGCCGGAGCCAGCGTGGTCATCGCCGCGCGTGGAGCAGAGCGCGGGCGACAGACCGAGCAGGAGATTCGAGCTACCGGTGGCAGCGTTCTTTTCGTGCAGGCCGATGTATCCCAGACCAACCAAGTTCAGAGTCTCATTGCCCGCACCGTGGAGGCATTCGGGCGGCTCGATTGCGCGTTCAACAATGCTGCCGCCCTAAACAAATTGTGCCGCGCCGGAGACTTCAGCGAGGCTGACTTCGACACCGAAGTCAACGCCAATCTCAAGAGTGTTTGGTTATGCATGAAGTTCCAGCTTGAGCAGATGCAAAAGCAGGAGCCGCGCGGCGGCGTGATCGTCAATACTTCCTCCGTCAACGGGCTGGGTGGAGCGCGGCTTGCAGCCCTCTATTCCATGTCAAAAGCCGGTGTCCTGGCGCTCACCAAATCGGCAGCCCAGGAGTATGCAGCGGACGGGATTCGGGTCAATGCTTTGGTCGCTGGTGCCTTCGATACCGAAATGTTACAGAGCGCCATCAGTCAGACCGTGGGTGGGGACACGGCAAAGGCTCAGGAAGCGCTTAAGGGGTATGCCGCTCACATTCCAGCCGGACGGATTGGCAGGCCCAAGGAAGCGGCCCAGGCTGCGCTATGGCTATGCAGCGATGCTGCCTCCTACGTCACAGGGCAATCCATGATCGTCGATGGCGGCCTGACAGCCTGGGCGCGTTAGCCCGCCGATCTTCGTAATCTCCGACCAGCTTCCCAGCTCAAAAAGCCGTAACGCCGCTTCGCGTCGGGAGTAGAGTCTGACACACCACCCCCAAATGGGAACTGTAGGTAAACGCGATAGGTTTCCGCGTTTACAAAAGTAAACGCGCTTGCAATGAGCAACTTAGGAAAATCGCGTTTACATCTGTTTACGCGCGGTTCCCGGCGTAAACGGATTTGCTACTCTGGCGTAAACAGCTTGAAGGCAAAGCCACTTAGCCCAGAGCCGCGATCCAGCCGACTTGACGGCTTCTGACGTAGCGGTCTAGGTTTCCAGCAGGACAATCTACGACTTGAGCACTCCCGGCACGAGCACACCGGCGACCCGAAACGCCTCCGCAGGCGTGGAGGAGAAGCCCGGCTACCGCACCAAAACCGTCGCCACGCGGATCACGCCCGAGGAGCTGCGGGAGGTCGAGATCGCTGCCGAGCGGGATGGCAAAACCCTGGCCGAGTGGCTGCGCGATCTGGCGTTGAAGGCGGCGCGGCAACGTCCGGCGGACCCGATGGAGCTGCTCCTGAGTGAGCAGTCGGCGACCCGGTACATGCTCCTGAATCTCTTCCACGCGACCGCCCAGGCGAACGCGGAAGGGAAGCACCTGCTGGCCGAATCCGTGCTCAGAATCCGCGACCAGGCGAACGCCCGGAAGCTGGCCGACGCCCGCAAGATGATCGAAAGCTTTCAGGCCCAGGATGCCCAGGAGGGGCAAAAAGGGGGCCAGCCGTGAGCCGCCCGATGCGGTTTCCGAGTCGCGGCGGGAGGGTATTGCTGCTCCTGTTTGGAATCACCCTGGGACCATTCCTGCTGGTTCTCCCCGTCTCCATTTGGCTGGCATGGACGCTTACCCCGCTGCAAAAGTTCTATCTCGGCACCTACACAGCAAGCTCCGTCGGGGCTACTCAGCCGGGCGATCTGACGAGCATTCGGTGGGTGCTGAAGACCGCTCCCGGACGCAAATCCGTCACCATGTTCCCCGAGGATGCGATCGCTGGAGCGAACCGGAAGCTGCCTGTCAGCCTCTCGGCTCAGGCGGTCGCGGAGGGCTGGCAGGGAGTGGTGTTGGGTTCCGCGGAGAAGGTTCCGTCCTCCCAACTGGCTCCGCTGCTCCGGGATTTGATGTACGACGGCGAGAGTTTCCCGCGCCTCCTTGGCATGCCCCTGCTCTATGGATTGGTGGGGCTGATCTTCGTGTGTCTTGCTCTGCAAAAAGCAAAGGACGCCTGGGGCTATGGACTGAGTTCCTGGGTGCAGCGGCGGCAGGAAGAGCGCCACGGACGGAGGACCAAAGGACCGGAGCTGAGCCGCCCCGCATGGCTGAGATGGCGGGCGGACGCCAGCATCCGGCTCCGGTTACAGGGCGAGAGCATGGGGTCGAAGCTGCTCCCGTGGGGCGGGAGCTACGCGATCCCGAAGCGTCTGGAGTCGAGTCACATCCTGCTGATGGGCGACACCGGGGCAGGGAAGTCGTCGGCTATCCGGCAGATTCTTCGGCAGGTGAAGGAGCGCGGCGACACTGCCATCGTCTACGACCCGGCGATGGACTTCGTGGGCGAGTTCTATTCGCCCGAGCGCGGCGACCTGATCCTCAATCCGCTGGACGCCCGCTGCCCCTACTGGAACCTGCCGGATGAGATCTTCCCCCCCGAGATCGCTACCTCCATCGCCGCCGCGATGCTGCCGGAAAAGGAGTACGAGAAGCCTTACTTCACCGACGCGCCGCGCCGGGTTCTGGCCCATCTGCTGCGCCGCAAACCGCAGGTCCGGGACTTGTTGCGGTGGATGAGCGACCCGGAGGAGATCGCCGCGATCGTGAAGGGAACGCCGCTGGCCGCCTACCTCGATCCCGGCGCTCCGGCGCAGCGGGCGGGGATTGTTTCGAGCATGAACATGGTGGCCGACAGCCTGGAGCTGCTGCCCCAGTATGCCGAACCCAACGACCCGAGCTTCGCTACATCGTCCTGGATATCGAACCGGAAGCGATGGGTGTTCCTGACCTCCAGCTCCGGCTATCGGGAAAAGCTGTTGCCGCTTCATTCCGTGTGGCTGGACCTGTTCATCCTGCGCATGATGGGCCACTGCCCGGACGCGCAGCCGGTCTGGTTCGTCCTGGATGAGCTGGCGAGCCTCAACAAGCTCCCGCAGCTCCATACCGCCGTGACCGAAAACCGCAAGTACGGCAACCCGGTCGTGCTCGGCTTCCAGGGCCGCAGCCAGATGGAAAAGCGCTACGGCCAGGACGCCGAGGCCATGCTCTCGCAGCCCGCGACCAAGGTATTCTTCAGGACCTCCGAGCCGCGCGCGGCGAAATGGATCTCGGACGCCATCGGCGAGATCGAGGTCGAGCGGCTGAAGGAGTCGCGCAGCATGGGATTGCTGCGGTCGAAGAAGTCTTACGCGATGGAGATCGCCACCAAGCCGCTCGTGATGGCCTCCGAGATCGCCGGCCTCGACAGCCACCGTGCCTACATCAAGCAGGAGAACCGGGTCGTGCCGGTACGCTTTCGGCTGGCGAAGAAGCGCAAGAAACAGGCCGAGTTCATTGAGCGCAAGATGGAGAAACCAGCGCCCAGGAAAGCAGCGGAGATGCCGGTGCCCGCGCAGGTAGCTCCAGCTCAAGCGTCTCCGAAGAAGCCGGTTCAAGCCGCGTTGCCGATCCCCCACGCGTCCGCCATGAAGCGGGAAGGATTTATTTGGGATTCCAGCCAGGAGATTGAGTGAGTAAACAAAAGCGCCTTTCTGAAGACTAACGAGCCACACCTAAGCTCCTGACTCTATGCATCTCTTTCCAAACCTCGTACCTAGTGGAACTGAATGCTTGTACCCAATACCAACAGACACTCTCCCCTAACAAATCTTTCACTCCCAAATGAACCTTCTGGCTCCTCAGCCCGAATATAGGTTGGAGACCACATGTGACCGGTGAGCCGAAGCTTGGAAAAGATTGGGCGCGGAATGCCGAAACGTTCGACGCGGTATATCGCGAGAACGCACCGAGGCTGCATGCTTTTCTGCGGCAGATCGTTGGGTCGGTCCAGACTGCCGAAGACCTGACCCAGGAGATCTTCACGCAGCTTTGGAGGCAGTCAGACGGGTTTGATCCTGCACGCGGAAGTTTGCGGGCCTACCTCTTCGGCATCGGAAAACACCGGGCAGCGGAATGGTGGCGGCGCACTAGGCCTGAGACCACCTTGCTCGACAACCGGTGTACTGCTTGCAATCCAGAGCGCGATTCTGTAATCGCAGACGCGCTCGAACGCCTTCCTGAAGAACAGCGAACCCTGCTCTGGCTACGCGAGGTCGAGGGTCAATCGTACGCCGAACTCGCAGTCATCCTCGATATCCCCGTGGGAACGGTTCGGTCGCGTTTGTTCATGGCGCGGCAGGCGCTGCGCGCAGTCTGGGTCGGCGCTGGCAAAGGAGAGTTACATGAGGTGCGATGAAGCCCAAGAGTTCTTATCGGCCATGTTCGACGGCGAACCAGTGCCGCCGCAAGCGGCTGAACACACGGCCCACTGTGCAGAGTGCCAGGAGTTGTTAAAAGGGTTCGGCGAGATGGGGGCCGCGCTACGCAACTACGGTAGCCTCCTGATTGCGGAACCGGTCCCGGATCGCACATGGCTCATACCCAGAGAGAACAAAACCATGTGGTTGGAGAAAGGGTTACAGAGGATGCGTATACCAAGGATTGCGTTCGCTTGTCTCATTCTGTTGCTTGTCGCGCTGGGCTCTCGCCTGGCGCTGGTAGAAGTCCGCGCGCGCGAGGAGGGCTCAGTGCTGATGCTGAAGCTCACGCCTGCACAGGGCGATAGTATTCAGTGCTTCGTGTCGACGGTGAACACGAACCACGATAACTGCAGTGGGTTTGCGCAGATCGATCACAGCAATCTGACCTTCGCCGTAAAAACGCTCAGGAAAGAAGGCGATCGCGTGCTCCTGAGTATCCGCTCCAGGGTAGCCCCCATGGGGCCTGGCGGCTTCGGGCCCGACACGGAAAGCAGTTTGCCAGAGACGCAATCCTGGTTCACCCCTGGTGAAACCCTGTTGCCGCCAGGCACGGGAGAGTTAAAGCTCGCACTGACAGGCCAATGGGTGGACCACATTCCGGTGCAGCTCGGCGGCAACAACCAGCTACTCGACCCGGCACCGAATGAAGTGAGGCTCACCTCACCATTGCTCCTGAAGAATAACCAGATAGCAGGAGACATGTTCAACTCGAGCGCCGATGCCGACCAGCCCGGTGAAGGAGCCTTCCTCTACATCCCTGGCGAGGGCCGCTTCATCCTTTCGCCGACAAAGATTGAGGGTGCGATCCTAGCCAAAGTCGAGTTGAACCGCGTCTTGTTTGAGAGCAATGGGCAAAAATATGTCATCGTCACCGGAGCCCCGATCATCCGTGGTGACAACATCTGGGTCCTTCACGAGGCCGCGTACAAGGGGCCACCTGAAATGATGGAGCACTCAGTGCTTGGCGCCGGACTCGTGAGCAAACTCGTACACCCTGAGGCTAGGACGCAATGAGCCATGCTCGTAGGTGCAGCATGGTGCCCCTCCGGTTCATAGTCCTACGATGAGGATGAGGGCTCAGACCTAATCTGAGCCCTCATCCTGCAATCATCAGTACCGATAGGTCGTCTTGTGGTGAGCAGCGCTAGAATCCCACCATGCTGACCATGTCCTCCAAAGCGTTATCGGCCGGCCAGGCGCGGACGTATCACGCGCGGGAGTTCGCGTCGGAGCGGCAGAACTACTGGAGCCGCGACCAGCAGGGCTTCAGCGAGTGGCAGGGCAGGCTTGCGGAGCAGTGGGGCCTCTCCGGCTCGGTTGGCAATGACCACTTCGCCCGCCTAAGCGAAGGCCAGCACCCGTTCACGGAAGATCAGCTCGTGCGGCATCAGGTTTCCCGGACCTATGAGGGCAAGCAGGGGAGGGAAGTAACGAGCGTGGAGCACCGCGCCGGATGGGATGCCACATTCTCCGCGCCGAAGTCCGTTTCGTTGACCGCGCTTGTCGGCGGCGATGAGCGGGTGCGGGAGGCGCATCGGGAGAGTGTCCGCGTGGCTTTGGGTGAGATCGAGCACTACACCCAGGCGCGGATCGGCAACGTCCATGCCCCGGAGACGACGGGGAAGTTTGCCGCCGCGACCTTCGAGCACGACACGGCGCGGCCCGTCGATGGCTACGCCGCGCCGCAGCTCCACACCCATGCGGTGATCTTCAACGTGACCGAGCGCGAGAACGGGCAGGCCCGTTCGGTGCAGTCGCATGAGCTGTACGCTTCGCAGCACTATGGCACGGCGATCTACCGCGCGGAGCTGGCCACACGTCTTCAAAAGTTGGGTTACGAGATCGAGCGCGGCAAGGACGGCCAGCCGGAGATCAAGGGCTACACGCGGGAGTACCTGGAGGCGTCTAGCCCACGGCGGCAGCAGGTGCAGGATTACAAGCGGGAGCAGGGCATCGACGGCGCGGCCGCCGGGCAGATCGCCGCCCACCGCACCCGTGACAAGAAGGAGCTGCTGTCGCCGGAAGAGGTGCAGCGCCAGCACCGGGAGCTTGCCGGGCAGTTCGGCTATCAGGCCGACAGGGTAGTGGCCGAAGCACTGGAGCGTACTCAGAAGGTCCAGCAGGAACAGACCCGCTCTCCGGCACAGACCGCACAACAGGCCGTGACGTATGCCCGCGATCACCTGTTCGAGAAAGATGCCGTACAGGACCGGCGTGCGCTCTACGAAACAGCCCTGAACCGTGGCATGGGGGAGATCACGCATGGACAGGTACGGCAGGAGTTCGAGCGCAGGATGCAGGCAGGCGAGTTCCGCGAGGCTCCGGCGTCCGTGCGTGGGCCGCAGATCACGACCGCGCAGATGGTGCGGATGGAGCGGGAGATCGTCGGCCAGATGCAGCAGGGCAACCGGCGCGGCTATCAGGACCCGATGTTGATGGAAGGGAGAGAGCGCTTCGACACGCTGGAGCGGCACCCGGAGCTGAACCGTTCGCAGCAGGAGGCCGCCCGTGAGGTGTTCGCCGCGCGGGAGAAGATCGTCGGCATCGACGGCATCGCCGGAGCCGGGAAGACCACGACGCTGGCTGTCATCCGCGAGGGAGCCGAGGCCGAAGGGTACAGGGTGGAGGGTTTCGCGCCCACGAGTCGCGCGGCCCAGAAGCTGGGCGAGGCCGGCATTGAGACTTCAACCTTGCAGATGCACTTGGCGCGGCGGCAGGGGCCGGATACCGGAGAGAAGCGGCTCTATGTGCTTGATGAGTCCTCGCTCGCGTCCACCAGGCAGATGCACGAGTTTGTGACCCGCCTGCACCCGAACGACCGGGTGTTGCTGGTAGGCGACCGGCGGCAGCATGAGGCGGTCGAGGCCGGAAAGCCTTTCGCGCAGTTGCAGGAAGCCGGAATGAAGACCATCTCACTCGATCAGATCGTGCGCCAGAAAGAGCCGGAGTTGCGGCAGGTGGTCGAGCAGCTCGCGCGTGGCGAAGTGGGAGCTGCGGTCAAGAACCTCGACAGCCAAGGCCGGGTGCATGAGTTCCATGGCCGCGAGGAGCGGATCGATGCCATCGCGAAGGAATACGCGAGGTCGCCGGAGAACACATTGGTCGTCTCGCCCGACAACCGCTCCCGCGCGGAGATCAATCAGCGCATCCATGCCGAGCTGCAACGGCATGGCAGTGTTGGCCGGGAGGAGCATCGCGTCGAAACGCTGGTTCCGCGCCAGGACCTCACCGGGCGGCCCGCACCTGGGCCGAGCGGTACGAGGTGGGTGAGGTGCTGCGCTATAGCCGGGGGTCGAAGGAGACCGGCATCGGCAAAGGAGAGTACGCCCGTGTGGTCGGCATCGACGCTGCGCACAACCGGATCACGGTGGAACTGAAGGATGGCACGGAGCGGACCTACGACCCGCACCGTCAGCAGGGAGTTTCGGTCTACCGCGAGGAGCCGCGCAGCTTTTCCGTGGGCGACCGCATCCAGTTCACCGCGCCCGCGAACGACCTCAAGGTCGCAAACCGCGAGCTGGGCACCGTCGCGAGCATCGCCGAAGGTCGCATGTCGCTTCGCATGGACGATGGCCGCTCCATGCAATTCGATCCAGCCAGGCATCCGCATCTCGATCATGGCTATGCCGTGACCAGTCACTCCAGCCAGGGCCAGACCGCCGAGCGGGTGTTGGTCCATGTGGATACGGAGCTGGGTGCGAAAGACCTGCTCAACAACCGCATGGCTTATGTCGCCGTCTCGCGCGGCGCGCACGACGCGCAGCTCTTCACCAACGACCGCGAGAAGCTGCCCGCCGCGCTGGGCCATGAGGTCTCCCGCGAGAGCGCCCACACGCCGCAGCATAAGCAGGAGCAGGCCATCCAGCCGCCGCAGCAGGAGATCGCGCCGAAGCAGGAGCATAGTTACGGGTTGGGGCTCAGCCTCTGATTCGTATCTAGGGCCAGCCAAGAAAGGGGAATTTACGTATGTTTAGGCGGCTTAGCTACGCAGGCTTCCTGCTGAGATGACGACAACGCTCTTGATCCTTTTGCTTCTTGCCAGCGTTGGCGCTATCGTATGGGGCGCCGAAGCCTTTGCGGAACATCTCGGGCCGCTCGCAAAACATTTAGGGACCAGCACAGTCGCCCTTGCGATCCTGCTCGCCGGGGCCGAACCGGAAGAGCTTGTTACCGCAGTGACGGCGAGCTTACGACATTCGCCAGCTATCGCTTTGGGTGATGTTATCGGTGCGAACGTCACGATGTGTCTGGTTGCCCTTGGGATAGGAGCCGTGATCGCACCGCTGCCCTTTCGAGGAAGCGCACTTCGTTACGCTTTGCTTGGTTTGCCTCTGGCAGCAATCGGCACCTACATCGCTTGGAATGGGAGTGTCAGCCGAGCTGCGGGTGCGGTCCTGATCTTGTTCTATGTCGCGTACGTCACGGCCATTTGGTTGATTGAGAAGCGCCCCCCGGCTTTGGGCGAGGTGGGAGAGCTGGACGAGGTTGGTGATGGTGCAGAACGACCGCTCCGGGACATAGCTCTGGTTCTTGGGGGTCTGGTCGCAATGGTGTTCGGTGCAACAGCCCTTGTGGAAGCTGCTCGGCGCATGACCCATGCGGAATCATCACAGACGGTTCTTGGCTTGACCATCGTCGGCTTCGCCACAGGTTTTGAGCTGGTTGTGCTGGCGTGGTCCGCCTCGCGCCGGGGCGCGCCGGAGATTGTGGTCGCGGGCGTCGTTGGATCTTTCGCTTACAACATGACAATGACACTGGGTGCTGCGGCTCTGGCCAGGCCCCTTGCTCTCACGGACCCGACTTCCCTGCATAGACCATTGGCCGCGATGATGGCTTCATTCGCTGTGGTCGTCTTTCTAGCAATTGTGCGAAAGCGAATCGACCGGCTCGCAGGCGGCTTGCTACTGGCGGCCTATCCATTGACGGTCTGGTTCGCTTTTCTGAAGAGAAGCTAGCTCCTGTTGCGTCATGCCTGAGAATGCTTCTCGAACCGTCCGAATCTGAGAGCCAGCGTGGGTAGAACCAGCAGATTCAGCGCGGTCGAGGTAATCAGGCCGCCGAGAATGACGATGGCCAGAGGCCCTTCGATCTCCTGCCCAGCCGCTCCGCTGCCGATGGCGAGCGGCAATAGCCCCAATGCCGTCACGAGCGCGGTCATGAGAATGGGGGCAAGCCTTTCGGATGCACCGTAAATAGCCGCTTCATAACCCCAGGTCATTCCTTCCACATCGACAAGGTGCTCGTAATGCGAGATCAGCATAATCGAGTTCCGCAGCGTGATGCCGAACAGAGTGACGAATCCAACCATTGCCCCCAGCGAGAGTTGACCGCCGCCGGCGAAGACGGCCAGTACGCCTCCCACGAGAGCGAAGGGGATATTGACGAGCACCAGGACAAGGTTGCGCCAATTCATCAAGACGACGGAAAGCAGAAGCACAACGCCAAAAGCAGCCAAGAGGGAGTGAACAATCAGGTCACGGCGAGACTGAGCCTGTGCAGCCGCAGTTCCGGTGAACTGGACATAATCACCAGGAGCCAGATGTACCTGTGCGGTAATCCGGGCCTTGGCATTCTGGACAAAGACATCTGTGCCGTTTCCGGCCACGTTTAGGGTGATCGTTTGGACCCGTCGCGCTCCATCGTGCAGGATGTTGTACCTACCCGCTGTTTGATACACACTCGCGAGTTTGCCCAGGGGGACATAGATACCATCTGGATTTCTGATGGGCAGGGCGGCAATAGATTCTGTGCTGTTTCGGTATGCGGGTGGCAAGATGACCGAGACCGGAAAGACCCGGCTTCCCTCATAGACATCCCCGACCTGCTCGCCCTGATAGGCCGTATGGACGTTCTGCAATACGGTGACAGGATCGAAGCCCCAATGCAGAAGTTCAGGGGTGCGCAGCGTGACCGCGATCTCCGGGGTACCCGGAGGAGACTGCATCTGAAGGTCCGCAACCCCAGGCATTCCACTCAAGACGCGAGTGATCTCGGCCGCCTCCCTGTCTAGTTGATCGAGGTCCGTTCCGTAGATGTTCACCACCGTCGATGCCGTGTAGCCCGAGATCGTCTCTTCGATGCGTTCCGTCAGGAAGGTCAGGACCGAGAAGGTGAGGCCGGAGAACTGCGACAATGTTTGCCGAATCGTCCCGAGTTCCGCCTCCTCTTCTTCGCCGCCGGTTGGCTTGAGGTCCACCTCAATCTCGCTATAGTTCGATCCCCAAGTATCTTCAGACTGTTCGGCCCGCCCAACCCTCTGCGCAACGGACCTTACGAACGGAAGGCGGGTGAGCGCCGCTGTTACCTCCCGGCCAACCCGTAAGGAATCCTGGATCGAAGATCCAGGAACAGACTGCATGTGCACGATGTAATGACCTTCTCGGAGTTCAGGCAGGAAGGTTGCTGAGAAAAAGGGTAGAGCGGCGACACCCAGAAGTGTCAGAACGGCGACTGTCCCCATCACGACCCGAGGAGAGCGCTCGATTCTGGCGAGTGCGGAGCCATACCGCTGTTTCAACCAGCGCACTACGGGCGGTTCCGTTGTTCTGATCTTGCGATGGCCCAGCACCAGCATAGAAAGAGCTGGGGTGACGGTGAGAGCCACGACAAGCGACGCGAGGACCGAAAGAATGTAGGCGATTCCAAGCGGTGCGAAGAGCCTGCCCGCGACCCCAGAAAGAGTAAGGATGGGAATGAAGACCAGGATCACGGCGAAGGTTGCATAGACCACGGCGCTGCGAACCTCAAGAGAAGCATCGAGCACAACTGCAAAGACGGAGCGCGGATGCCCTGCAGCCGCATTTTCCCGCAGCCTGCGAAGAATGTTCTCGACATCGATCACCGCGTCGTCAACCACTTCACCGATGGCAATAGCCAGGCCGCCCAGGGTCAAAGTGTTCAGAGTGAAACCCATGCGGTTCATCACGGTCACAGCGACCAAGAGAGAGAGTGGAATCGCCGTGCAGGAGATCGCCGCCGTGCGCAGGTCGAAGAGGAAGAGAAAGAGCACAATGACGACGAACACCGCGCCGAGCAGGAGGGAATGCCGAACATTGTGCACCGCGACGTTGATAAAGTTTGCAGGCCGGAACAGATCGGAACGTAGGTTGATGCCTTGTGCTTTGAGGGCGGGGTTGAGTTCCCGAAGCGCCTGCTCTACCTGGACCGTTACATCGGCTGTATTCGACCCGTACTGCCCTGAAACAACGAGAATGACTCCCGTCTTCCCCTCGACAGAAGCGGCTCCAAATGGCGGAGCTGCCCCATCCACAACGGTTGCGACCTGTCCTAAGGTCACGTTCGCACCGCTCTGGCGCAAGAGCACGGTAGCGGCAATTTGGGCGGGGGTGAGGGCCTGACCTTCCGATTGCAGGATGAGCCGCTGATTTTCGTTCTCTATGAATCCCGCACCCAGAACCCCAGTGGCCTTTTGTGCGGCTGCAACAACTTCGTTCAGGGAAAGGCCGTACTGCACCAGCTTCTCTGGCAAAAATTGCACCTGAAGCTGCTTGATTTCGCCCCCGAAGATGGAAAGTAATCAAGCGGCGGACCATCATTAACGGACATTTCAGGAAAGTACATTCCGCTTGGGCCGAGGTTGCCGGTGCACCCGCCGCAGAGCGGCTGGACCGGACCGGTTGTCCCAAACCGTGTAGATTCCGCTGCTGGGCCAAGTCCTAAAGTATTAGTTGACAAAGGGTGTAGAGCACCCTAAGCTCCTAGGTGATTAGGAGGTGGTTTGGCGTGAAGAAGTCAGAAGGAGGTGGCTTGACGAAGCTTGAGTTGAGATTGATGCAAGTGATCTGGAAACGCGGTGCCAGCACGGTGGGTGCTGTGCAGGAGCAGATCGAACCAAGACTGGCGTACACCACGGTGCAGACCATGCTGAACATTCTCGAAAAAAAGGG
>JAABVA010002158.1_pt1 | contig 19945 bp, 21 predicted proteins | sample 5560331 | NCBI WGS metagenome assembly JAABVA01 (sample SAMN12812661, study PRJNA571458) | rock metagenome | isolation source: Antarctica rocks | place: Antarctica: Victoria Land, Mt New Zealand sud | collected 2016-01-07 | reverse complement strand
TCAGGGTCAGGACGCTCAGCTACCCCGGCAGAAACCAGTCTTACTGTCGGCGTGCACGGTGTGCGGGGTGGTCCCGTTGCGTTCGATGGCCTCGGCGATGAAGTCCGCCGCGAGCCGGGAGTCCTCGACCGGCGACAGGATCCAGGAGGGGTTGAAGCTCGAGTAGATGTCGATGAGCACGTACAGCTGGTAGAAGACGCCCTTGTCCGGGCCACGCAGCTTTGTGATATCCCAGGTGCGCTCGAACAACTCCGGCAACACCGCACGACCCAGCCGTTTGCGGGCCTGGGTGGTCGCACTCGCAGTCGGCGCCGGACAGGCCCAGCAGCCGAACCGGTCCAGCAACCCGGTCACCCGCGCCGCGACCTCCTCGTAGTCATCCTCGGCGACCAGGCACAACCCCAAAGTCAGATACGTAATCACATGGGCGGGCAGCTTGGCGTCCGACTGCCGCTCCCGCACCCCGCACACCGCGAACACCTCATCCACGGCGTCCCGCGGCACCGCGTTCCACCAGCACACCGATCGACACCTGATCCGGGCTGGCCGGCACGTCTGCATCCATGACCGTCAATAACGGCAGTCCCACCAGTCACACACGTCACGCCACGCCCAACGTCACCCCATCAAACCGGCCAACCGTAAAGATCTACTTAGCCTCCGTGGCATTGAGTCATGCCCCCGCGAGCGCGGCCATACAGTAAGTCTCCAACACCTGACAGACCGACGGACATCGACTCGAATCAAGAGAAACAATTCGAACACTACCTATCTATCGGCAGGAGATCGTTCAAAATCTGAATCCAGCCCTTACCGAACGTCTCCGGAGAATATTTCCGCAGATACTCTTTTCGGGCAAGTGCTCCGAACTTAGCCAGCTTGGATTGGTCTGAAGCGAGAGCCCTAACCATCTCGATCATTCTATCCTCAGAGTCAAGCGCCACAACATAGCCAGTCTGTCCGTTGATAATAATATCGGAGATACCCCCCACATCAAAGGCGACCACAGCGGTCGACGCGGCCATCGCCTCAATAATCGTAAGGGGTAGTGCGTCTCGTGTGCTTGGATACACCAAGACGTCTGCGCTGCGCAAGAGTTCCCACTTCTCATCGCGTCCAACGTAGCCATGAAAGATAATACGATCCGCGCATTCCGCACGACCGGCGGCACGCACCAAATGAGCGGTGAAATCGTCGTCGACCGTCGCGCCAGCAATGTGGAAATCCCAATGCTCTCGATCTCCCCCGATAGCCTTTGCAAGCTCAATGAATGTGTCCGGCCCCTTTTCCGGGTCGAGATTCGATAGAAATAGTATGCTTCGCCTCGTCGGATCGACTGTAGGCGCCAGGTCTAAAGGTAGGTTGTGTGGCGTGTTCGGCATGATCCTAATCTCTTCGCTCTGGACCCAATCCTCGATATCAATGGCTAGTCTCCTACTTAGGCACACCGTTAGTGATGCCGCACCCATTAGGCGCGCCACTAGAATGTTCCATATCGGTCCTCGTTGCGCCAATTCGACATAACCTTGAGTGTGTAAGTAGTGGACAGTCGGAACCCCGAAGGCACGCAAAACTTCCGACATGAAATAATCGACGATAAAAGACCCTGCTCGACTCGTGCAGAAGAATACACAAGCGCTAGGTCGCTCAGTAACGAGAAACCGCACGAGTCGAGCAAAAAGGCAGAGAGCGCCCCATACTTTCCTAATCCGAAATGTCCCTACCTCTGCGAGTGAACTGCTGAACCGCCTATCAACTAAAGTCACTGGCACTCCCGAAGCTTCGAGGGACTGAATTAATACCTCAGTCATCACTGTCGACCCATGCGTCGGTGGAGGCTTTTGGCTAATAACTAGTATGCCGCTTCGGGTGCTCGTCACTATGACGTTCTCCTCCCCATTAGTATGCGCGCTAGCGTACGCTGTCAAGCAATGAGGTTTTTCACTTGGGCTGGTGTGACGATCGCGGTAGGGACCGCCCTTGCGGGTGGTAGCCATCGGTTCGCGAGGCGGTTCATCCGCTCCCAGGTCGTCCGCGTGCGCTGGCTGCGACGCCGCAGCGCCTTGTACCAGTGGCGCGTTGCCTGGGTGCGGAAGTCCGCCGCCGCGTCGGTGTCGCCGGGTACGGCGTAGTAGGCGAGGTGTCCTTGCACCACACTTCTCAACCACTTGCCCTGCTCCGGAATGGGCTGGTGCCGACGTCGCTTGAGTTGGTCGTTGACCTCCCGCAGCTTCGCCTGCATCCGCTTCGCGATCGTGACGCACCGTAGCCAGAACCGCGCACGCTTGGTCTTCCCACACAAGTGCGCGAAGCCAAAGAAATCGAACGTCTCCGGCTTCCCGGGACTCGTCGAGTGTGCGTGGGCCGCCGTGCGCTCCGAGGGATACCTCCAGTCCCTCTACCGCCGCCGCGCGCGCAGGTTCGGCGGTTTCCGCAGCCGGCAGGCCAAAAACAAGGCGATAATCGCCGTCGCCCACAAACTGATCGTCATCATCTGGCACGTGCTCGCCACCGGTAGCCCCTATCAGGAGCTCGGCGCCGACTACTTCACCACCCGCATCGACCCCGAGAAGGAAACCCGCCACCTCGTCGCGAAGCTCCAGGCCCCGGCCACGCCGTCACCCTCGAACCCGCCGCCTAACAGCACGCCCCGCCACCCACAAAAAAGCGAGGTAGGCGCGCGTCTGGATCTCGGGTGCTTCCGAAATACCCGAGATCCTCAGTCCACGAAGGCGCTCCTTGTTGCGGATACTTCAGCGCACATCACCGCGCACAAATATCCCGTCAGCTTGCAACGTCTCACCAGTCCTCGGTTCCCAAAATCCATTTGAGAGCCCAACTAAACGAAGTCCGTGCCTGGCCATCCAGTCTATCGTCTCAAGCATGAGCACTTGTCCGTCGTAGAGCGGCGTTAGACTCATCTCAAGTTCCGCTCCAACGAAGTGGGAGAAGATTTCGTCCGCGCTCTCTAGCACAACCGACTCATAGCCCTGCGTATCGATCTTTAAAAACGGGCGCGATGCAGCAACAACTTCGTTTCGCGCCACTTGGTCGAGCCGAGCAATTGGTACTGTCTCTGTACCTACATACCGTGATTCGGGCGCAGCGTTGGCGTGCCGGTCAAGCATCGGGAGCAACGAACTACTGACGCTATTTCCTGAGATATTAATCGTCATCTCACCGGTTTGCTGGCCGATCGCAGACCGGATTGCCGCCCAGCGTCCATCGCGATGTGCCTGCTCTCTTAATTCTGCGTATGCAGCACCCATAGGCTCGATTGATAGGATCTGTTTTCGATACCCGAACAACCTTAAGTCCGACCCGTACTGACCGACATTCGCGCCTACGTCGACGACAAGGTCGACATCGAGCGAGGCTAGCAAGAGCGCCCGACGATGGCCCTGTTCAGCTCCCGGATACCGGTTTATATCCCACCCGGCGCGACGGACGCGTTTGCGGACCATAGAGGTTAGCAACTGTGTACTTCTCATACCCAGAGCCTAGTACACTTCGGGAGTGGAAGAAGTCCAGCGAACTGGGGTGCCTGTAGGCACGCCCAAGACGATCGGCACCGCGGTCGGCGATGTGAGTGCCGTTGCGGGAGTAGCCCGCCCGTGCCCGGCGCGGTCAGGGCCCAATGCCACGTAGCGTAACTTGATCATGCTGCTCGGGGCTGGATGGGTGCTGGCCGAGTGTGGCGGGTACTGGCGGGTGCGCCACGTTTCTTGACCCGGTAGCTGTTGTGGCGGGCGCGTTTGACCGCGTGGGGGCACTCCAGGTGTAGTCGAGGTGCCCGCCGTGGTGGAGCAGCTGGCGGGTGAGGGAGCGGTACTCGTTGGGATCGGCGAGGTAGGCGTTGAGGTGTTCGGCGAGCCATGCTGAGTCGTCACGGGTTTGATGTCGTCATCCTTCCTCTCAAAAGGAGATGGCATCAAACCCGTGACGGTTCAGTTGCGTGAGGTCAGAATGGGAAACGAGTTTCTAAAAGGAGCCGACTCGTACTTCGCCCGGGATCACCGGTGAGCGAGAAGTACGAGTTCGTCGAGACGATGCTCACCGAGCCGGATTGCCTCTACCCCGTTCACCTGATGTGTGGGCTCTTCAATCTTGAGCGGGCAAGCTGGAATCTGAGGGTGTTCAGCGCGTCGATCGGCTGAAAGCCCTTGGTCTCCTGAAGTCTGGATGTTGCGAAGCATTCCGACGTCGGAAGGACCAAGGGCGTGATCGAAAGTACGACAGTGTTCTTCGGGTTGCCGGGAATGAAGGTGACCGGTGTGTTCGGGCAGTCTGATGGCAGTCGGGTGGTGGAAGTTGTCACCGATGAGGACACCGCTGCGGCGTGCCCGTCGTGTGGGATGTTCTCCACCTCGGTGAAGGCGCAGGTGCGCTCGACACCGAAGGACATTCCCTACGGGGAGCGCCGGATCGTGGTGCGGTGCAACAAGACCAGGTGGCGTTTCCGGGAAGATTACTGTGCGCGTGGGTCGTTCACCGAGGCCATCGCCGAGGTTCCTGCCCGGGCGCGCACGACCGGGCGGTAGCGCACCCAGATCGGCAGCGCTATCGGCGACGCGGCCCGCTCGGTCGTCGAGACCGCCGCCGCCCATGGGGTGGCCGACCGCGCACCGGGTGTTCATCGCGCAGGCGAGCGGTTGCTGAGCGAGCCGGCGCTGGTGCGGTGCTGCGCATCGATGAGACCCGGCGGGCCAAGCCGAGGTGGGAGTACTGCACCGACACGAGTCGCTGGGTGCGGGTCGACCCGTGGGACACCGGGTTCGTTGACCTGGCCGGTGCCCAGGGGTTGTTGGGGCAGACCGCAGGGCGCACCACCGCGGCGGTGGTGGCGTGGTTGAGCGAGCGGACACCGCAGTTCCGGAAAGAGATCGAGGATGTGGCGATCGACCCGGCGGCGGTGTATACGGCCGCGGTGCGCACGCCGAGGTTGCTGCCCAACGCGACGCTGGTGGTGGATCATTTCCATCTCGTGGCGTTGGCCAACGACGCGGTGACCACGGTGCGCCGCCGCGTGGCCTGGGAGCTCAAGGATCGCCCGTGGCGGCAAGATCGACCCCGAGAGGGCGAACCGGCGCCGGCTGCTCACCGGCCGGGAACGGTTGTCGGAGAACAACTTTGTCAAGATGTGGAACACATTTTACGACGAGGACCCGGGCGCGCAGATTCTCTCGGCCTACATCGCGAAGGAAGAGCTGCGGACCGTGCGCTGCGGCGGGGACCCGCACCGCGCCCGTCGCCGGCTGCATCGCTTCCTCAGCTGGCGCATCGACTCGATGATTCCCGAGTTGGTCACCCTGGCCAGGACCGTGGACGCCTGGTGGCCCGCGATCAACGCGTTCGTGCTGACCGGGATCACCAACGCCCGCACCGAGGGCTACAACCGGCTCGCCAAGACCGTCAAACGCGCCGCGTGCGGATTCCGAAATCGAGAGAACTCCGCCAGCCGGATACGCTTCCACTGCACCCGCACCCAGCGGGTGGCAGCAAATCAGACTTCATGCCTGATTGCCCGCACGAAGTTGAGGAGCCGATGTGTGTGTGGCTGGACGTGTCGCGGTCAGGGATTTATGACTGGCGGAGCCGGCTCCAATCGGCGCCCGCGCCGCCGGGAGCAACTCAGGACGCTGATCGCGGCCGAGTTCGCCGACTCCGACGAGACCTCCGGGTACCGCCGGGTGCATGCCGCCCTGGGTCGCGGCACCGGCGACCTCGCCACCTGGTCGGCGGCACCCGCCGCGCCCGTGCGGTACTGCGGGCGGGACTTCACCGCCACCGCGCTGGACACCATCCGGGCGCTGGTCACCACCGTACCGACCCGGGCCCGGATCGCCGAGGCGACCTGTGCCGCGCTGGGCTGGCGGCGCGTCAACGGCGCCGCCAAGGCGATGAGCGCCCGCCTCGCGCTGAACAAGATGGCCGCCGACGGGCTCATCGTCCTGCCCGCACCACGTAACTCGAACGGCAACGGCCGCAACGTGCGCCACACCCCGGCCCACCCCACGCCCTTCGCCCCACCCCCGGTGCACACCGACCTGGCCGGGCTCGGCACCCTCCGGGCCGAGCCGGTCACCACCCGCACCGACTCCCGCCTCGATAACACCCTGATCGCCACCCACCACTACCTCGGCTACACCCCGCTGGCTGGCGCCCAGCTGCGCTACCTCGTCCACGCCGAGACCACCGGCGTCGTGGCCGCCCTCGGGTCCGGCGCCGCAGCCTGGACCTGCGCCTCACGGGACACCCACATCGGCTGGGACACCCCCACCCGCCAAGCCCGGCTCCCGCTGATCATCCGCAACGCCCGCTTCCAGATCTGCCCCCACATCCAGGTACCCAACCTCGCCTCGCACCTGCTCGCCCGCATCCTCGCCCGGCTGCCCGCCGACTGGAACACCGCCTACGGCTACACCCCAGTCTTGGTCGAGCCCTTCATCGAAACCGGCCGCTTCACCGGGGCCAGCTACCGGGCCGCGAACAAGACCCGAGTCGGACACACCACCGGCCGCGGCAAACTCGACCGCACCTACTGCCGGTCAAAGACATCTACCTCTACCCCCAGCACCGCAACTACCGGGCCATCCTCACCACACCCGACTGATCACAGCCATCGCATCCCGCGTCGCACCCTAGCATCGGCGCGCTACGGGCCCACCGAATACTGACGCTCTATGATCCATACGGGGGGTTTGAACTCCATTATACGCAGAAGGACGTGACGATGAGTCGTGGGAGGATGAGTATGCATGGTATCCGAACGCTTACGGCCTTACCGCTGCCAGCCTTAAGCATCGCTGCGACTGGACTTACGACCGCCTTGGTACCTCTTGGAATTCAAATATTCGGAAATATTTCTATGTTAGGCAAATTTGCATTAGTCTACGCACCATTGACTGCAGCGCTTGCTGTACAGCGATTGGTGTTAAACCAAAATGTCTCGCGTGGAATTTCGACAATCCGAATACCGGGACTTGTTAAGTTCCTTCTAATATTGAGGTATACTGCTGTGGCGGCGAGCCTTGCAGTCCAGGCCGTCTTAGGGTTTGAAGCATGGACACTCATTCTTACAGCCTTGGTTCCAATTGCAATGCGCCAGGACTACTACCGTATGGTGTTATTTGGTCGTATGCGCCCCCGTTACGCTTTAGCTTCGGATGTGGTTTGGCTTTCGGGCGCAGCATTAGGATTCTTCGCGATGTATCAGATTCAAATACCATGGAGGATTGAAGTCTTTCTAGCGTTCAATTTGGTCTCGGCAGCTGTCGCCTTTCTATTATGCGCTAAAGGGGCATCTCAACTTTCGCTGTCCGACGAAGTAGCGAGCGCACCGTTACGTCCATTGATTGGAGAGGCCGTTGCGATGAACATATTCGCACAGATAAGCCCATTTTTTGTGGCGTATTTTGTGGGCTATGAGGTTGTTGGGGCGTATAGATCAGTTTTACTCATATTTGCACCGGTGGCGTTAGCCAATACTACAATTCAATTAGTAGTAATAGCACGATTGGATATTCACTCAAGAAGGGCGGTAACGCACGCCGCAGTCGGCGCCGCAGTCGCCTGCGGTATGGTATCACTGTTGGTTATACTGGCGCGGTTTCTGGACCCGGTCGGCATATTCGAGAGGCTCGGCTTCCCAGGCACTACCTCCTTTTATTGGACCGCACTAATTGTAACTCTAGCAAGCAGCTTGACGATATACCTCACAGTATTCATGGTGCGCGCGCGGATGACGATAAAATCGTACATCTGGTTTCGCGCTCAATTATGGAGCGCTATTGTGGAGCCGATCGTGTCGATACCGTGCTCGCTGGCATTCGGAGCGCCCGGCCTGGCGTCTGGGAATGTCATTTCGAGCGGCATGACTGCTGCGTATCTCGGGATGGTTGACGCTCACCGTTCGGCCAGTAAGCTGGTTAACGATAACTCCGTATAGCGGATGACGGCCGCCTAGCAGCGCGCAAGCACGTGGTTAAAACGCTGAGGTGAGGCAACTGGTCACGTAGTTTCGAGCAGCCAGGGGTTGCCGGCGGTCAGCATGCTGAGCGCCGGGAATGCGCCGAGGTCGTGTTTGGCAGTGGTGGCGATGTAGGAGCGTAGGGCGCCGATGTGTTCGTTGCCGGTGCGGGTGCGCATCCCGCCGGAGATCTTCTGTCGGAGTTTGGCCATCCGGACTTCTCGCTCGGCCCGCCTTGTTATCGTTATTCTTATTTCGGAATGTGGGCTATCCAATTCACTGCCCGGGCGGATGTTTGAACTGGGGGAATCACTCCAGAGTGCGTGTAGCGCGCCACGGTCGGTCTTCGTGGGTCCCCGCCAGAGTGTCAAGCTGCTTGTGCCGATCTTTAGCTTCGGAAGCGTTGCCGTGCTTGAGATTTGTTTAGGTGTCGTTGCCTCATGTTTCATTTGCGGCGCCAGCGGAGCGTACTACCGGCGAGGAGTAGCTCAGCAGACACGCGCAGTGAAATGGATTGCCCACTTCGGAATTGTCATTATGCTGAGGTGCTGGTTATGCCCCAGCTGGACCTGGCTCCCAGTGCACAGCTATCCTAGCCTCAAGGTTCGAAGGCCGGCTTCGTAACCTCAGCAAGACATCGGGAGCACAGCGCATGTTTCGTTCGGACGCTCCGCGTCATCGGCAGCCAATTCAAGTTGGAAGGGTCTTGTTTGAAGTAAACACAATGAACGAAGCGATAATGCGCGTTATCAAACTAGCGTTGGACTCTTCGCCAATCTCGGTGAGGCTAGCAAACGCATATTGTGTTGCGTTGGCCTCAGCGGACTCCAATTATGGAGCTTTGCTGATTGATACCGGCATAAACTTCCCGGACGGCGCACCAGTTGTTTGGTTTATGCGGTGGCGCGCTCGGCGTGATCGACTCGATGGGGCTTTCGACCGCGTCCGAGGCCCCTCGTTGTTTAGCGACACAATTGACTTGGCACGTGGATACGGGGTTAGGCACTTCTTCTTGGGGAGTACACCTGGTACAGTCAATGAACTGACAAACGTGCTGTGCACTGAGTACCCAGGTGTGCATATTTCGGGGGCGTATTCACCGCCATTCGGACCCCTCAGTGACGAGTTCTATGCGGATTGCGCGAGCCGCATTAACGGTACAAACGCTCAAATTGTGTGGGTGGCTCTTGGAACCCCTAAGCAAGATTTCGCGGCGGTAGAGCTTAGTAGACGCACTTCGCGGCCGTGCATTGCGGTTGGCGCTGCCTTTGACTTCGCGGCGGGTACGACGCGTGAAGCGCCGAAGTGGGTTCAAAATTCTGGAATCGAGTGGCTGTACCGGTTGGTCACCGAGCCGAGGCGCCTATGGCGTAGATACTTGATCGGGAATTTGCGCTTTCTATATTCGGCTCTTCGGGAGTCGTCGACTTAGGATCTGCTTATGTTATGGGTGCGGCTCCGCTGGAGTGACGCGCCGACGGCCCCGCTTCGCCCGTTTTGACCGGATGATCGCGCGTTGCTTGCCTAGGTTGACGGTCGCTACGGGGTCCTGTTGTTCCGCGACCGGCGCTCTGCTTGCTCGGGGGCGTGCAGGGAAGCGGTTCCGAGCTTGGCGGCGAGGTCTTTGAGTCGGCGTTGTCGAACCAAGGTTGGTAGCGGTAGCGCAGTAGGATCACCGGGCGGCATGATCTCCCCGCCGGCTACCGCTGTAGGACGCCTCGAGCAAAGGAGACGCCGATGTTCGCCAGCCCCGAGGCCCTGATGCTTTCATGGCCAGCTGCCAGACCTCCGACTACCGGAGGTCTGAAACGTCGAGGGACTTGGTTGGAATTGTAGCGGAGCCCGATGGGGCTGACGGTGTGTACCGTGTCAGCCGGTCGCTGTACGTAGGAAGGGCATAAGTGGCGAAAAGCGCGTTAATTACGGGAATTACAGGGCAGGATGGCTCCTACCTTGCCGAGATTCTGCTCGGCAAGGGATACGAGGTTCATGGACTGATTCGGCGCGCATCGACGTTTAACACGTCCCGCATTGATCATCTTTACGTGGACCCCCACGACCCGGACGCCAAGTTGTTCCTGCACTACGGTGATCTGAGTGACGGGGCGCGTCTCGTCACGCTGTTGGCAGAAATCCGTCCGGACGAGGTGTACAATTTGGCGGCCCAGTCGCACGTACGCGTCAGCTTTGACGAGCCGGAACACACCGGCGACACCACGGGCATCGGGACAATTCGCCTGCTCGAGGCCGTACGGATGACGGGGGTACAGTGCCGCTTTTACCAAGCGTCGACGTCGGAGATGTTCGGCGCGAGCCCGCCGCCGCAGGGTGAGGACACCCCTTTCTATCCGCGTTCGCCCTACGGCGCTGCCAAGGTCTACTCGTACTGGGTGACGAAAAACTACCGCGAGGCATACGGCATGTTCGCGGTAAACGGTATTCTGTTCAACCACGAGTCCCCGCGCCGCGGAGAGACCTTCGTGACCCGCAAGATCACCCGTGCCGTCGCCCGGATCAAGTCGGGTACGCAGGACAAGCTGTTCATGGGCAACATCGACTCAGTACGCGACTGGGGATATGCCCCGGAGTACGTGGAAGGCATGTGGCGGATGCTGCAGGCCGACCAGCCCGACGACTTCGTGCTCGCGACCGGGCGGAGGTACACCGTGCGGGACTTCCTTACGTTGGCGTTCGGGCACGCGGGGCTGGATTGGCAAGACCACGTCAAGTTCGACGATCGCTACTTGCGTCCCACCGAGGTTGACGCGTTGGTCGGTGATGCCAGCAAGGCTGCCCAGGTACTGGGCTGGAAGGCGGACGTGCACACACCGGAGCTCGCAAAGATCATGGTCGATGCCGACATCGAGGCACTCAGCCACGAGGGACGCCCGTGGATTGACCGCCCGTCGCTTCCCATGTGGAAGAACTGATGTCCGAGGCCGGCGACTCGGCGGTGAAGTTCCCGCTGCGCCTCGATGAGCGCGTGTACGTAGCTGGTCACCGGGGCCTGGTCGGCTCGGCGATCTGGCGCACCATGCGGGGACGCGGACTTAACGCCTTGGTCGGCCGAACTTCTGGTGAGCTCGACCTGACCAATCGTGACGACGTGTTCCGTTTCTTCGAGCAGGAGCAACCCAGCTGTGTCGTGCTCGCCGCCGCGAGAGTGGGCGGCATACTGGCCAACGACACGCATCCGGCCGATTTTCTATCGGTGAACCTGCAAATCCAGGTCAACGTGATGGACGCGGCCTTGGCGCACGGTGTGCAACGACTACTTTTCCTCGGTTCGTCATGCATCTATCCCAAGAATTCCGACCAGCCGATCCGTGAGGAATACCTTCTCACTGGCCAGCTCGAACCGACCAATGACGCGTACGCCATCGCGAAGATTGCTGGGATACTGCAGGTGCAGGCAGTGCGGCGCCAACACGGTCTGCCGTGGATCTCTGCCATGCCGACGAACTTATACGGCCCGGGAGACAACTTCTCTCCGTCGGGATCGCATGTGCTTCCCGCCCTGATCCGCCGCTTTGAGGAGGCACGAGCAGCGGACACGCCGTCGGTGACGAACTGGGGAAGCGGGCGGCCCCGCCGTGAGTTCCTGCACGTAGATGACTTGGCCGAGGCCTGCCTGCACCTGCTCGAGCACTACGATGGCCCGCAGCAAGTGAACGTGGGCACCGGCGCGGACGTCACTATCAGTGAACTCGCCGGCATGGTCGCCGACGCCGTGGGTTACACGGGAAACATCGAATGGGACGTGTCCAAACCCGACGGGACCATGCGAAAACTGCTAGATGTGTCAACGCTGAGGGCGTCCGGCTGGGAGCCACGCGTCAGTCTTGAGGAGGGCATCAAGTCCACGGTCGCCTGGTACCGCAGCCACACTGGTGAGTTGCGCGAGTAAGCGACGCGCCCCGCCGGACAGGCCAGTTTAAGACGACACCACCACGGCCAACGTGGCGGATGCTGGCTTGACTACTTCAACAGTCGGCGACTCGAGCGGCACAAACAGATACGTGTGCTGCTCATCGGCCTCGTGTGTGGTGGCTGCGGGTGCCGTCACCGTGATGCTTCGCCGTGCCGCCTCCGAATCTCATCTCGCTGAGACCCGCGCCCCGTAGCTCCGGCTGCGGGGCACAGTGCTGTTTATAGGTGTTGCGCGGTCGGGTCCGGCATGATGGCGCAACATGGGGCGGCGAAACACAGCGCGTCGATACGGGTTCCCGGTGTTCATCGTGGTGGCGATCGTCGCGGGCGCCATCTTGCTCGTCGCGCTGAACCACCGAACACCCCCAGCGGAGCCAGCGGCTCAGCCCTACCCTGCCGGCACCTCGCCCATCATCGCACCGCCGACGCCCTCCCCTTCCGCTTCCGCAACGGTGCCCTCATCCGCCCCGAGCCGCCCGGCCGCGGGCCCGACCCGGATGAGCGTCCTCGGTGCGGCGGCCACCGACGGCAACAGTCCCGACCTTGTGGGGAAGAGGCTGGGAGGTACCTCGTGGGTGTCCTATGCGGTGGGCTCCGGCGTCGACTTTGTCGGGGGCTGGGCCGATCCGGGGGTTACCAGCCAGCGTATCGCGGCGGCGGCCCGGACGATTCCGAGTGACGTGCTGGTCATCGACGTAGGACTTGAGGACCAACTACGTGGGGTGCCGTTCAGCCAAACGAGCACCAACATCGCCACGATGGTCCGGACGGCCAACGCACCCAAGGTCGTTCTCCTCAGCGCGGCGCCGCTCGAGTCACAACCGGGCGCGGCCGGCACCGTCAACCGGCAACTGAAACAACTCGCTGGCGAGCGCGGGTAGACCTTCCTCGACGCGGCGGCCGGGGTGCGCAACGGCACCAAATACGTGGACGGGACGTCGAGCGACGGCAAGAACCCGAACGCGGCTGGAGCCAAGGTCATCGGCGCAGCGGTGAAAGCGGCGATCCTGCCGCCCCCATGAGGGCACACCTCGAGCATCCTGATCCTGGCCCCGGTTACCCTGAAGGCCGCCTTGTCATCTGCCCACACGAAGAGTAACCAACCCTGAGAGGGGTACGGCGCCGTCATGGAGATTGCCGACTACTTGCGCATTCTGCGCCATCGCTGGAAGTTGATCGTTGCGGTGGTGGTCTTGGCGGTGCTCGCTGCGCTGGCTGTGTCGTTGTCGACGACGCCGAAGTACGCGGCCTCGACGCAGTTGTTCGTATCGACGACGGGGAACGCCGCTGACACGACGTCCACCGCGTATCAGGGTGGGTTGTTTTCCCAGCAACGGGTGACGTCGTATTCGGAGTTGATCCAGGGCAAGCAGGTGGCGCAGCGGGTGGTGGACACGTTGAAGTTGCCGATGAGCGCGGACCAGGTGGCGAGTGAGGTCACCGCGAGCGTCAAGACGGACACGGTGATCCTTGGAGTGACGGTCACCGACGCCTCGCCGCAACGGGCTCGGGATATTGCCAATGCGGTGTCCGATCAGTTCACCAAACTGGCCAGGGAGTTGGAGACCCCGCAGGGCAGCGCCACGCCCGCCGCGAAGATCACGGTGGTCCAACAGGCGAGTCTGCCGACGAGCCCGGTCGTGCCGCAGACCACCCGCAACCTTGGCCTCGGTGCGGTTCTCGGGCTGTTGCTGGGCGTGGGTCTGGCGGTCCTCCGAGACCGCTTGGACAACACGGTGAAGGACCGGCGGGAGGTGGTGGAAGCTACGCAGGCGGCGGTGGTCGGGACGGTGCCGTTCGATTCCGACCGGCCCAAGCACCCGCTGGCGGGGTTCGGTGAAGGGCACTCCAGCAGCGCTGAAGCTTACCGCCAGATCCGCACGAACCTCCAGTTCCTCGATGTCGACAACCCGCCGCGGGCCATGGTGATCACCAGCGCCGTGCCCAACGAGGGCAAGACCACCACCGCGTTGAACTTGGCGTTCGCTTTGGGCGAGGCCGGGCATCGGGTGCTCTTGGTCGAGGCCGACTTGCGGCGCCCACGCTTGGCGAAGTACCTGCAGCTGGTGGAGAACGTCGGCATGACCAACGTGCTCTCCGGGGCCGCCGAACTCGACGACGTGCTGCAGCCCACAGCGAACCCGGCGGTCACCGTCCTGGCGGCAGGTCCGCACCCACCCAACCCCAGCGAGTTGCTCGGCTCCAGCCGTCTGCAGACGTTGCTGGCGACTTTGCGCAGCCGCTTTGACTACATCGTGTTCGATGCGCCGCCGCTGCTGCCGGTCACCGACGCGGCGGTGCTCACCGTGCACGCCGACGGCGCCATCCTCGTGGCCCGGCACGGTCACACCGAACGCGAGAAACTCGCGCGTGCAGTGGAGAACCTGCGGAGTGTGGACGGGCGGGTGCTGGGCACGATCCTGAATATGGTGCCGGTCAAGTCCAGCGGCTACGACTACGCCTACTACTACGAGACGGACGCTCCGTCGGGAGGTCAACTCGCCACCAAGAAACCCGAGAGCACCAATGGCGATACGCTCGTCGAGTCCGCTGTACGGCCTGCCGAGCTGACGTCGGAGGCGCCTGCCTCGCCAGCTCAGAGCCGACACTGGTGACGGAGCCTCCCGGCAGTCGCGATGACGGCCAGGCGGAGGATTCAGAATCGCCACCGCCATCGGTGCGTCGCGTGCGCCGGCGACGGCACATCCCCTGGCACCGACGGCACCGCACGTCACTCGCCGCCTCCGGTGTGGTGCTGCTGGTCCTGATCGTTCTCGGCGTCTGGTTCGCCGTCACCGCGGTGTCCGCCAACTCGGACCTGCAGGACGCCCGTACCCATGTGCAGGCGGCACGGTCATATCTCGCCAAAGGTGACAGCGTGGCCGCGCAACGCGAGGTCGCCCTCGCCGCAAACAACACCTCCGACGCCCGCGCGTCGACCTCCGCGCTGGTGTGGGACCTGCTGGCTCCGATTCCGATTCTCGGCACTCCGCTGCGCACCACCCGGGACATCGCCGCGACCGTGGACGACCTCGTGGTCCAGGTGCTCAAGCCCGCCGCCGCACAGAGCACGGCGCTGGCACCGGACAAGCTGCGTACCTCCGGCTCGCAGATCGACCTGGCGGCGCTTTCCCGCGCGCGTCTCCCGCTCCAGCAGGCGGCGGCCAATTCCGTCGCCGTGCAGCACCGCATCGATGCGATCCCGGCCGGCGGCTGGCTCGGCTCGGTGGAGGATGCCCGGGTCAGCCTGCAACAACAGTCGGCTGAGCTGACCAGCTTGTTGCGCAACGCATCGACGGCGGCCACGCTGCTGCCGCCGATGTTGGGCGGCGAAGGCCCGCGCAACTACTTCCTCGCCTTCCAGACCAACGCCGAGGCCCGCGGTACAGGGGGGCTGGTCGGCGCCTACGGCATCGTTACCGCCAACCACGGCAAGGTCGCGTTGGATACCTTGGCCAGCAACCAGGAGCTGAAGTTCAACGGCAAGCCGATCGACTTGGGGCCCGACTTCGCCGCACTGTATGGCGACTACCGCAGCACCACCTCCTGGTCGAACAGCAACATCAGCCCGAACGTCCCCTACGCCGGGCAGATCTGGAAGTCGCTGTGGCAGCAGCAGAGCGGACAGCAGATCGACGGGGCTATCGCCACCGATCCGGTGGCGTTGAGCTACATCCTGGGGGCGGTCGGACCGGTGACACTGCCGGGTAGGGAGGTGATCGACGCGAACAACGTCGTGCGCATCACCGAGTCCGACGTCTACCTTCGCTTTCCCGAGGACAACAAGGCCCGCAAGGACTTCCTGCAGTCCATCGCCGAGGCCGTCGTCACCAAAACCCTCGGCGGCCAGGGCGGTTCCACCGTGAAGCTGCTGCAGGCGCTGGGCCGAGCGGCGGGCGAAGGCAGGCTGGGGGTTTGGAGCGACGTGCCAGGAGAGGAAGCCGTACTAGCTGGCACGCCCCTGGGTCGCGTCCTGCCCGATGATCCCGCGCCCTACGCCAACGTGGTGGTCAACAACGCCTCGGGCAACAAGATCGACTACTACCTCGACCGCAAGGTGCGCTACAGCGCGGACAACTGCGTGGGGCCGCTGCGCAGCACGGCCGTCGCCGTCACGCTCACCAACGAGCTGCCGCCGGGGGACTACCCGCCGTACATCACCGGACGGCAGGACCCGCACCCGACGGGCCCGCCCGGCACTTCGCGCTCGCTGGTATCGCTGTACGCCACCCAGGGTGCGCAGCTGCGCGGCGTGACGCTCGACGGTGCGCCCATCGCCGTCACCACGGGCAGCGAGCGGGGCCATCCGGTGTACACGGCCAACGTGCAGCTGCCGCCCGGCGTACCGAAGGTGCTGCTGTTCTCGATGATCGAGCCCACCGCACCGGGACAAGCGCAGGTTCCGACGCAGCCCTTGGTCCGGCCGATGGCGATCTCGGTCAACGTCCCCGTCTGCGCGGTGAAGGGGCCGTGAGGAGATCAATCACCGTGCGTACCGCGTTGTGTGACGCGAGAGGTTTCCCGTTTGCCCTTCGTTAGGTTACGCTCCCGCTAAGGGGAGTCAGTCGACTCGCTAATGATGACGAGCCAGTGAGGCATCACATGAGTAAAACATCACTTGTGCGAGCGACTTCCGCCGCAATTGTCCTGGGTGCTGGCGTTACGCTGGCTCCTCTTGCGCTCGCGGCACCCGCGTCCGCACAGTCCATCTGCCCGGCGGGCGGCGCCGCCTACCCTCCTGCTTCGTGCACGGTCAACGTTAACTTCATCATCAACGTCAATGTGACGTTCTCCGGCAACGAGATCGTTCTCGTGTTCGGTAACCCACCTGGATTGACCGTGGGTTTCGGTGACCAGTTCTTCTTCTTCTTCGGTAGCAAGCCGGTGACCCCGGTTTCCACGGGCACCAACGGGCAGGGGCAGCACACGGCGACCTTCCCTGCGGGCTCCGTCCCCTCGGGTGCTCAGATGGTGACTGTCCGTAGCAACACTGGCGCGGCCGGGCGGGCTCAGCTTCCCTCTGGGGGTGCGTCATCCGCTCAGTTCGCCGCGGTGCCCAATGGCAATTCGGTGGCTCAAGATGCGGTCAGCGGAACGGGTACGAGTTCCTCGTCGGGTACGAGCTCCTCGTCGGGTACGAGCTACTCCTCGTCGCCGTCCAGCATTGACACCGGTCAGCCCGGTGCCAGCAGTGGCCCGAACGCGGCGCTGGTTGGCGGTGGCGCTGCCTTGGTCATCGTGGCCGTCGGGGGTGGGGTCTTCGTGGCCCGCCGTCGTCATGAGAGCTAGAACGGTTCGCACCGCTGACTGAGCACCGCGGTACCGCTCAGCCGACGAGGGCCCCTCTCCATTGCGGGGGTGGGGTCTCGTTTGGCGCCGTCGACCGGAGAGGCCAGTGAGCAGCGACTGTGAGCCGCCAATTCCGGAGCGGCGCCGTCGAGCCTTGCCCCGACTCGGCCAGCTCGGCGTGCTGCTCATCATCGTGGTGGCCATGGTGGTCGGTGTCGTCATGATCGTCAAGGGCTCCCAGTCGCACGAACCTGCGGCAGCCCCCTTGCCCAGCACCACCTTCGAGGTGCCACCCGGCCAACTCGCCCCGATAGTTCTTCCACCACTGATCTCCGGTCAGTTGCCTACGGTCAGCGGAAACGCGACGGTTGGTGGAAACACTGCCGCGGCGGTCGGCGGGAACGCGGCGGTTGGCGGAAACGCTACCGCCACGGTCGGCCGAAGCGCGCCAGTTGCTGGCACCACGGCCCCAGGCGGCGGTGCGACGGGCGAATGCACCATGCCCGTGCAGCCCGCGCACGTCGTCATCGGATCCCTGTGCGTGAACGGACCGATCGTCACCACTGCCGTCACCCCCGAAGGGGCCCTGATCATCCCGGCGGACGTGCACCAGATCGGGGTGTGGGACAAGGGCGCGGCGATCACGGGGCCTGACCAGCAACCGCTTACCCAGGGAACGACGTTGCTCGCCGGGCATGTCAACGCGGCCGACCAGGGCAGCGGAACGTTCTACGACCTGTACAAGGTCCAGCCCGGCGCGGTCGTCTACGTCGCCGACCCCGCTGGCAGCGTCACCCGGTGGCGGGTTGTCGGGTTGGACGTCGTCGTCAAGGCTGCGCTTCCGAAATCGGTGTTCGCTGGACCCACGGGCCCTCGGAAATTGGTGCTGGTGACCTGTGGCGGTCCCATCATGAACATCCCCGGCGTCGGCAACACCTACCGCGACAACGTGATCGTGTCGGCGACGCCAGCCTGACGCGCGTGTCCCGCAGCTGAAGCGCGTCGTAGGTCAGCGCAGCGCCGGATCTTCGGCGAGCGCATGCAGGAGCGGCCGAAGCGCCTCGACCACTTGGGCGCCGACCGCCTCGAAAGTGCCGTCGTCCAGGCCGATCGGGTCGACGATATCGTCCACCCGCTCGCCGTGCGTCTGCTGTCCTCGGGCCTGCGCCAGTCGCTGGACCACGGTCTCGGCGGCCATCGGGATCGCCAGCAACCTGCCGGCCTCCAGCAGCGTGAACGTGCGCCGCATGGCCCGGGGGCTCGCGGCGAGCACCTTGTCGCGGTGCCGGGTCGTCATCGTCAGGATCAGGTCGGCGTCGTCGACATTTGCGGGTGATAGCTGCCGCGCCCGGAACCCCTTCGGATCGCCGCCCAAAGTGCGCAACACCTCCGCCGCGGTCGGCTCCATGCCGTACCCGACCACCGCCCGGGTGCCGGCGCTGCTGGCCGTCAGCCGACTAAGCCCGTGCTTGACGGCGAAGGCGCGGGTGACGCGCTCGGCGGTGGGGGAGCGGCAGATGTTGCCGGTGCAGACGAACAGCACATGCATGTCGTGGCCCTCCTCGGGGTTAGCGTGCAGGGTACCGGCCGCAACATGTCGCATCCCTCGCCACGCTGACTGAACCCCGATGCTGCAGAGGTAACTCACAGATTGTGCGCCAAGAGTCGCGCACGGTGACCACGGCGGACGGCAGGATGAAGCACGCGGTGCTCGTGGTGGAGGATGGGGAAGACATACGCCAACTCGTCGTGACCGTCCTGCGGCGCGCCGGCCTCGACGTCCAGCAGCAGTCGAGCGGCCGCGAGTGCCTCGAACGGGTCCGCCAGCAGGCGCCGGACATCGTGGACCTGGACCTGGGCCTGCCGGACGCGGACGGCACCGTCGCTCGTGGACGGTCGCCACTGGGCGTTAGAGGATGGTTAGTGAAGCGCCCCAGATTTGATGCCGCATCTTTCTGCGTTGGAAGGATGAGCACCATGCCCAAGAGGATCGATCCGGAGTTGAAAGGCGCGCGCTGTGCGTCTGGTCAGCGACCATGTCGGTGAGTACCCGTCGTTGACCGCCGCGTCGTCCGCGGTAGCCAAGCAGCTCGATGTCGGCAAGGAGTCGGTGCTGCGATGGGTGATCCAGGCGGAGGTTGACGACGGCGGGAGCCGGGAGCCACGAGCGAGGAGCTGGCCGAGATCAAGACGCTCAAGGCCAAGTTCGCCGGCTGGAGGAGGACAACGCGATCTTGACGCAGTAGAGAAAGTTTGAACACGGCGCTTGGTTGTCGTGGTGGTGCTGGTCGAATGTTCGCCTGCGCTGGTCTTTTCCGGGGCCAGAGGACGTAGCGCCAGCGGAGTCCGTCGGCCCCGGGGACGTGACCGTCCTTGGCGGTGCTTCGCTCAGTGGTTCCCGGCTACGCTGGCGGTGTGCAACAGGACTCCGACACGGCCGAAGCGGTGGGCGGTGCGATGCAGGCCGACGGTGGGCTGGCTGAGGCTGATGAGCTTCGGTGGCGGCAGCATGGTGAGCGGGTTGTGTACGACAATCCGTGGGTGCGGTTGACCATGGTCGATGTCACTCCGCCGAACGGTCAGCGTTTCGAACATCACGTGGTTCGCCTACAACGGGTGGCGATGGCTGCCGTGGTGGATGAGCAGGACCGGGTGCTGCTGCTTTGGCGGCACCGTTTCGTGACGGATTCGTGGGGCTGGGAACTGCCGGGCGGCATCGTGGAGGACGGCGAGGCCCCGGAGAAGACGGCTGTACGG
>JAABVA010002157.1_pt1 | contig 19957 bp, 20 predicted proteins | sample 5560331 | NCBI WGS metagenome assembly JAABVA01 (sample SAMN12812661, study PRJNA571458) | rock metagenome | isolation source: Antarctica rocks | place: Antarctica: Victoria Land, Mt New Zealand sud | collected 2016-01-07 | reverse complement strand
GATGTGGTCGCTGACACGAACGCCGGCCGGAAGGCCAGCAGGAACACCCGCCATCGCTGTCGATCCCAGAAAACCTAACCAGCGATATAGAGGCTCCAAACGCTTAAATGAACCGTATTGGGGCTACATCACCATCGTCGACCGTGCGAAGGACCTGATCAACACTGGAGGCACGCTGGTTGCCAGCCGCGAGGTGGAAGACGTCTTGTTCACGCATCCCGCTGTTGCGGAGGTGGCGGTGATCGCGACGCCCGACCCAAAATGGATCGAGGCAGTCACGGCCATCGTGGTGCTGCGAGAGGGCGCCGGGAATGAGTTGGGCGAGCAGGTTGAGCAGGACTTGATCGCCCATGCCCGCGAGAGCTTGGCGCCGTTCAAGGTGCCCAAACGCGTCTTCGTCGTGGAGAGCCTGCCCAAGAACACCGCGGGCAAGCTTCTGAAACATGAACTGCGAGTCCGCTATGCTGGAACCAGCGCGGCTGCACTACGGCCAGAGTAACTGTGGGTGGGATTAAGCAAAAACAATCATGGTGTCCGGAGATGAAAAGCGATTTCTGTTTGGTTCGAAATAGATGATGGAGGCCTTTCTCAACACAATCCACCCAATGCTGCTGTTGCCGTGTCGCAGCCGGAAATGTCTGCCCGGACCTGATATGATCATTGAAGCAGATTGAAGTCTTCGGACGGCCGTAGATGTGTTGGGCTTCATCTCTGGCAGAATGACAAACACGCTTGACGCGTGACACGGTATCTCGGGTGCGGCTTCGCCGTGCCCGCCCGAGCGCGCTGGAGCCGCGCAGCGGGGCACCGGCACGGCGCAGGGTTGACCTGGGTTTCGCCCCGTTTCAGGCCGCAGCAACACGAGGGGATGCGCCGGCACGGGTCATTGCCACCATGGCTCTCCCCTGGTCATGTCTCGGTTCGGACATGGGTTCACTCGTCTCGTTCGGTCTCTGGCCTCATCCTCTCCGGTTCGCTCTGTTGATTAGGATCGGGCGTGCACCAGCGCGTGCATGACGCAGCCTAATCGCTGCCCGGACTGTGTGTAGGTTGGACGTGTGGGCCGGACGGGGTTCTAGGACAGGCCCGTTGGCCGTCCTGGCGGCTCCGATCTGTTCAGCTGTCAGCCCAGGCCGAGGGTGAGCTGGCCGCCGCCATCCCGATTGCGTAGCGACCGGGCAGGAATTGGCCGGTTCGTCGGAAACAGCACGGTGCGCAGCGTGCCGGGATCGGCAGGTGGGATGTCGCTGTTGAACATGGCCATCAGCCATGCCAGTTCGGCGCGGTCGGCAGTGTCCTCCTCGGTGTGGAGGCGCTGCTTGTAAGTGTCGAGCAGGTTCGTCCGTCGCAGGCGCTTGATGATCTCGCGTTCGGCATCCGACCATGTGTGGTCTGGGCTTCCCCAGCAGGGGTGCATGGTCGTCTGTTGCAGGAACTCGATCTTGCCAGTTGTCGACGTGAGATACTCGGTCCAGAAGCCGTCGATGTCGTTATGGGCCATCATTGAAAAACAGTGCACGAGTTGCCCGTAGAACCGCTTGGTGAATTGGTGCACAGCGGCACCGCCGTGTTGTGGCGCCTAGTCGCCCGATACTCGTCACAAAGCCCGGAGCCGAGCATCAAGCTGAACTGATGGGGATCCGGCGTTCCTAAAGCTTGGACGGATAAACGAAAGGTTTCCCCGGCGTAGGAGGCTCGATGAGGCTTGCGCCGTCGTAGCGCACGAACTCGGCCACCTCAACGTCCGAGCGGGAGTAGTCTAGGATGTCCATCGTCGGTTCCACCTCCGACGCCTTGATCCGGATGAAGTTCACGTCGCAGATGGCCTGGTGATCCTCCGGCCGCGGCGTCACCTCTCCCTTGGCCGTGTCAAAGGTCAGGCCTTCCAGCGCCGCGATCACCGGTTTCGTGTCCGTGCTGTTCGCTTTACGAACCGCTGCCGCATAAGCGTAGACGGCGGAGTGCCCGGCACACAGAAAACCTAGTGGCAGCCCATTCGACATGCGGTGCCGCTGCGGCCGGAAGTGACCGGAGACCGGTTTCTTGAAGACGCGCTTAGCCGCCCCTGTGAGCTTCGCTGACATCCCGCCGGGGGATCGCTACGCGATGGCGTTGCGGCCGGCTCTGGACGAGGGTGTCGAGCACGACGCCATCCTTCTACAGCGCGCCGGTGGTAGTGTCGCTGCCCCGGGATACGGATGAACACCGCATTCATGAGCCACTTGTCGCCCGGCTTCGGCCGGCGGCGGCGCAAACCGTTTGCTAAGCACTGGCCGAGATTGCGGCATCAGCGCCAGACACTCTCGTCGGACACGACGACATTGCGCTCGGCCGAGATCAACTCAACATCGCGCAGGCTGAGGCTAAACACATGATGCAGCCAGACGGCACGGTTGATTGGTGCGGCCGGAATGCGACGGCGGTGTCGTTCCGCCACCCTCACCCAATCCCATCATTTCCGCCAGCTCGGAACAACGTGACAATGTCCATTACAGGCCCACCATCGCAGGTGCCTATGCGGTTATGCTAGATTTGCGAACAGTTAGCCAATGGAGCAAACGCGTTGAAGGTTCTTCTAGTCGCAGCATTCGTGATGATCGTGATCGCGGCGGTAGCACAACTCACTTTGACCCGGGTCGTGGGTGAAAGCTCGGAGCGCGCCTACTCGACGTCCTCCACCCGGACTTAGCACTTCTACTCGGCTGGATGCATCGAGGGGTCGGGATCGATGGGAGCACGACCCTTCGCCTGCTCCTCCTCCAGCCATAGCCCATGATGCTCCCGGGCCCAGTTCACATCGACCCGGCCGGTGGTCATGGCCTGCAGCGACCCCTGCACGCCGACGGAGCCAAGGTAGATGTGCCCGATCACCACCGCCATCATCAACGCCGCGACGACGGAATGCACCACCTGCGCGAGCTGCATGCCGCCGATATCGAGCACGTAGAACGGCATCAGCAACGCAATGCCGGTGAGGGAGATGAGCGCACCGCCGCCGACGGCGATCCAGTAGATCATCTTCTGCCCGGCGTTGAACTTCTGCGCCGGCGGATGCGGCCCGCCGAACATGCCGCCGGCCGCCTTGATCCACTGCAGGTCCAGCTTGGTCGGCAGGTTGCGCCCCAGCCATTGCACCGCCATGACCGCGAGGCCCGCCATGAAGGCGAAGGCGACCGAGTTGTGCGACAGCTTCGCCAGCGACGTCATGCTGGCATAAGCGTTGTCGCCCATCAGCGGCTCCAGCAGCCATCGCCCGAACACCAAATTGAGCCCGGTCAGCGACAGCCAGATGAACGACACCGCCGTCAGCCAGTGTATGAACCGCTCCAGCACGGTGAAGCGCTGGATAGTGCGGCCGCGCGGGTCCTTGGTGTAGCGCATCGGACCCGCGACCATATAAAGCAGCGCCATGGCGCCGACGGCGACGGCGATCAGCGCAGCGTCGATCCAAGGCTGCCAGCGCGTGCGGAAATCGCGGAACTCCCGGCCCTGCGGCTGAATCAACACGCCGAGTTTTGCGTCAGGCTCGTGCACAAAGCCCTGGATGCGGCCGGGGGGCAGGTCGCGTTCCTGCTGCAGTTGCTGCTCCAGCGCCGCGCGATCGGGATTGGGCCGGTTCCGCGGCATGTCAAGCGCCCAGGCGCTTCCGGTAAAGAGGACGAGTAGCGCCAAAAGCGGGGCAATGCGCATGGAGGTTCCCCTTAGACCGTCGGGCTGTCGCGATAGGCGGTGGACCAACCCCAGGCGCCGGAGCCGTAGCCGCGCCGCAGCACGCGCTCCTTGTAGATCGCACCGATCGTCGCACCGTCGCCGGCCAACAGCGAACGCGTCGAGCACATCTCGGCGCAGATTGGCAGCTTGCCCTCGGCCAGGCGGTTGCGGCCATATTTGGCGAACTGCTCCGGCGAGTTGCTGCCCTCCGGGCCGCCGGCGCAGAAGGTGCATTTGTCCATCTTGCCGCGGCTGCCGAAGTTGGACTTCGACGGAAACTGCGGCGCGCCGAACGGGCAGGCGTAGAAACAATAACCGCAGCCGATGCACTGGTCCTTGTTGTGCAGCACGATCCCGTCTGCCGTCTGCACGAAGCAGTTTACCGGGCAGACCGAGGCGCAGGGCGCGTCCGTGCAGTGCATGCAGGCCATGGAGACCGAGAGCTCGCCGGGCTCGCCGTCGTTCAGCGTGACCACGCGCCGGCGGTTGAGGCCCCACGGCACCTCGTGCTCGTTCTTGCAGGCGGTGACGCAGGCGTTGCAATCGATGCAGCGCTCGGCGTCGCAGAGGAACTTCATCCGCGCCATGGGTGCTACTCCTTGATTAAGCCGCTTCGACCCGGCAAAGCGTGACCTTGGTTTCCTGCATATGCGTCACGGAGTCGTAGCCGTAGGTGGTGAGCTGGTTCACCGCATGGCCGACCACGATCGGGTCGAGCCCTGGCGGATACTTGCCGCGGTTGTCCACCCCCGCGGTCATGCCGCCGAAGTGGAATGGAATGAACACGACGCCGGGTCCGGTCCGCGTGCTGACATGGGCGCGCAGATGAGCCTTCGAGTTGCTCTCGGCGCCATAGACCCAAACCATGCCCTTGTCGGTGATCCCAAGGCGCTTCGCGTCCTCGGTGTTGATCTCGGCATAGGCCTCCTCGACGATCTCGGCGAGCCAGCGGTTCGAGCGCGTCTCGTCGCCGCCGCCCTCGTACTCCACCAGCCGGCCGGAGGTGAGGATCAACGGGAAGTCTTTAGACTTGTCCACCATCTGCAGGCTGCGGCCGAGATACGGCAGGCGGTAGTCGCGCCGGTCCTCCAGCGCCGGATACTTCTCCACAAGATCACGCCGCGGCGTTTGGATCGGCTCGCGGTGGATCGGCACCGGGTCGATCAGGTTCCAGGCATTGACGCGCGCGCGCCCGTTGCCGAATGGCGCGCAGCCATGCTGGATCGCCACTCGCTGGATGCCGCCGCTCAGGTCGGTCTGCCAGCTCACAATATCGAGATTGTCGCCGCCGACCTTGCGGATGACGTCCATCTCCGCCGCGGTGAGCTCGCCGTCCCAGCCGAGCTTTTTCAGCACGGCCATAGTAAACTCGGGGTAGCCGCCCTTGATCTCGGAGTCCTTTGGGTAGTCGTCGGCCAGCAGCGACACGCCCTCGCGCTCGACGCCCCAACGGGCGCGAAAGCCGCTGCCGCCTTCCTTCACTGAGACCTTGGTGTTATACAGGAATGCGGTCCCTGGATGCTTCAGTTCCGGCGTGCCCCAGCATGGCCACGGCAGGCCGTAGTACTCGCCCTCGAGCGGCCCTTTGATCGCCCGGAGCGTCATAGGGTCGAAGTCGGCCTGGTGCTTCATGTGCATCTTCAGCCGCTCCGGCGACTGGCCGCTATAGCCGATGGCGAAGCACCCGCGGTTGATCTCGCGCAGGATGTCCTCGGACACCGGCACGTTGTCCTGCACCTCGATATGCTTCACGAGCTGCTCGGCAAAGCCGAACTTGCGCGCGAATAGATACAGGATCTCCGCATCCTGCTTGCTCTCGAAGATCGGCTTGACCACCTGCTCGCGCCACTGGATCGACCGGTTCGAGCCGGTGACGCTGCCGGATTGCTCGAACTGCGTGCAGGCCGGCAGCAGATAGGTGCCGTCTTTGCGGTCGCCCGAGATGGCGAAGGTCGTCGGGTGCGGGTCCACCACCAGCATCAGATCCAGCTTGTTCATACCCTGCCGCATCACCGGCTCGCGGGTGATCGAGTTGGCCGCATGGCCCCAGGCGACCATCGCGCGCACGTTGTCGGGCTGGTCGAGCGTCCCCTTCTCGGCCAGCACGGCGTCGAACCAGCGGGTGGACGGGATGCCCTTCGTCTCCATCAGCTTCTTGGACGCGAAGCGCGACACCAGGTAGTCGTAGTCCAGGTCCCAGACGCGGGCGAAATGCCGCCAAGCCGCCTCGTCGAGGCCGAGGTAGGCCGGCAGGGTGGTCACATCGAGGCCAAGATCGGTCGCGCCCTGCACGTTGCAGTGGCCGCGGAAGATGTTGGTGCCGCCGCCCGAAATGCCCATGTTGCCGAGTGCCAGCTGCAGGATGCTGTAGGCGCGGACGTTGGCCGTGCCCACGGTCTTCTGCGTGGCACCCATGCACCAAACCAGGCTCGAGGGCCGGTTCATCGCCATGATCTCCGCGACCTTGCGGAGCTGGGCCGGCGGCACGCCGGTGACGCGCTCGGACTCCGCCGGGTGCCACTTTTTTACCTCGTCGCGGACCGCGTCCATGCCATAAACGCGCTTGGCGATGAAGTCCTGGTCCTCCCAGCCGTTCTCGAACACGTGCCAGAGGATGCTCCAGATCACCGGAATGTCGGTGCCGGGCCGGATGCGCACGTATTCCGTCGCATGCGCGGCGGTGCGGGTGAAGCGCGGGTCGATGACGATCAGCTCGGCCTGGTTGATCTCCTTGGACCGCAACAGGTGCTGCAGCGAGACCGGATGCGCCTCGGCAGGGTTGCCGCCCATGATTATGATGGCTTTGGAGTTGGCCAAGTCATTGAAGCTATTGGTCATGGCGCCGTAGCCGAACGTGTTCGCGACGCCCGCCACGGTCGTGGAGTGGCAAATCCGCGCCTGATGGTCGCAGGTGTTGGTGCCCCATAGCGCCGCGAACTTGCGGAACAAATAGGCGGCCTCGTTGTTGAACTTGGCCGAGCCGAGCCAGAATACAGAGTCGGGGCCGGATTTCTCGCGGATCTCCAGCATCTTGTCGCCGATCTCGTCGATCGCATGCTCCCAGCTCAGCCGCTGCCACGAGCCGCCCACCAGCTTCATCGGGTATTTCAGCCGGCGGTCGCCATGCGTCAGCTCACGCACCGCAGCACCCTTGGCGCAGTGGGCGCCGAGGTTGTTCGGGCTGTCGAACGCCGGGTCCTGCCCGACCCAGACGCCGTTCTGCACCCGGGCGATAACGGAGCAGCCGACAGAGCAATGGGTGCAGACACTCTTACGCGTCTCGACCGGCTCGCCGGGAACGATCTCGCCGGCGGTGGCGTGCTGCACCGTCGTCATCCCCAGCCCGCCCAACGCCCCGAGCCCTGCGGCAGCCAGGCCGGAGGTACGCAAGAACCCCCGTCGGTCAAGTGCGCCGGGCGTGGCGGCGGGTAGGACAGGAAGCGCGCGCGAGGCGGAGGCCGGGCGTTGTTTCGTCAGCATGGCGGACCTCTAGCGTCGGTTCAATTCGTAGAATCTCTGGACATGCTCGCTGTCCTTGTAGCGCGCCGGAGCCTGGTGATTGGTCGGCTGGACCAGCTTTTCGGCGGCGCTTGCCGACAACGGCGCGGCCACGGCGGCGATGCCGGCACCGCGCAAGAAGGCGCGCCGGTCCGCACGGACAGGTTTTTCGAGTTTCTCGGTCATGCTGCACCTCGTTGTGCCAGTGGGTCGGCGTAGGCGAAGCCTTGGCGGTCCAGCTCGACCATCAACCGGCCGATGGCGCCGACCGGGCGATACAGGCGCGCCGCGTTGGCCCGTTCCAAGTCGGCAAAGAAGCTGGCGCCCCAAGGCGCCAAGTGCCGGGCAAAGAACTCCGACCCGGCGGCTGGCCCGCGTTCGGCGAGGCTCGCCATCACCTCGCACACCGTCGCGATGTGGTCCTCCGGGTCCGAGCGGCCCGGCGCCTGCGCGAACCCAAGTCGCGCCAGGTCCGCGCGCAGCCGGGCCAGCGGGCGCTCATGCAGGAAGCCGGTCAGGTAGAACGATGCATACGGCATCAGTTCGCCGCGGGCCACGCCGATAAACAGGGTGTCGTACTCGACACGGGCCGCCTCGACGGAACAGCCAGCCGCCTGCACAGCCAACTCGCGCATCGCCAGGCCGACTGGGCTATCATCGCCATCCACGCCGGCGAGCCGCGCCAGCAGCCCGGCATCGGGAGGTTGGGCCAGCGCGTGGCCAAGCATCCAGTACACCCGCGCGCGCGCCGTCTCGACCTCATCCAAAATGTCCGTCGATGGATTGATAACGCTTCCCCGATCCTTTCTGCACAGCATTTTACCGGTTCACAGTCAGCTTGCAACGCACGATCTGCATGATGCAACGATCGGCGTCGGCCACCCACGCCCTAGCACGGCAGCGCGCTGCCGTGCCGGCGGACGCTGCCGGCCTCGGGCGCTGCTTCGGCCTCGGCAGGCGGTCCGGCTTCGGCCGGCCCCGGCGCAGGGACGTCCGGCTCAGCCTGTGGCTCCTCAATACCGGCAAGGACCGGCTCGATCGCCACGGGTGGATCCTCGGCGAGCGGCTCGACCACCGCCCGCACCAGTTGCGCCACATCGTCGGTTGGCCACAGGCGCCCATAGGACGGCGCATTGAAGTCCCAGGCATACTCAGCCATGCCGCGGAATCCGGCAATCCGCTCATCGCTCTCCCAAGCCCGCCGAAGCGCGAGACTCTGCACGGCGGCCGTCACCCCCGATTGCAGGAATGCCGTATAATCGCTGGCGACACCAAGGCTATCAATAGCCGGCAGATCGGGAGCCGGCAGTTCGGGCAGCTCAGGCTCCGGTTCCGGGGCAGCAGGCTCCAGGGCCGCCGCAGCCTCCACCGGCGCCGGGGCCGGGGCCGGTGCGGCCTTCGCGGCCTGCTTGCGCCGGGACCAGCGGCGCAGCATCCCCTCATTCGTCGTCATCGGCGTCCACCTCGGCGCGTGACCCGGCGCCGCGCTCCGAACGGTCCCGGCGTCGCTTGTAGCTCGGGCGGTCCACATGATGCCGCTCCACGAAGCCCGAAACCCACGCCGCGATCTCCGGCGGCATCGGCACGGCCTCGACCAGGTCCGATCCGGTGTCGACATGCGCCTGCGCCTCGCCCGCGCACACGGTGGCGCCGAGCAGGGCCATCCCCGGCGCTGCCGCCGTCGTGCGCAGGAACACATAAACCGCGGGCTGCCGCCCTTCGAGGTTGTGCTTCAGCGTGTCGGTCTCGAGTGGAAACAGCAGCAGCTCGGCGTTTCCCGCAAAATAGCGCCGATGGCGCGGCCCCTCGTCCAGCAAGGCCCAGGGCGTCACTGCCGCGGCGCCCGGCAGTATCTCCGTCACCCGCCAGCGATGGTCGCACCAGGGACTCTCGACCGCCTGCCACTCGGCGATCACCCCGACTTCGCGCCGCTCCTGGCCGCTCATGGCGTATCGTCCCGCTGGGCGGCGAGGGCAAGCAGGTCAAACGGCTTGCCAAAGTCCAGGCCAGCGTCATGGTCGGGCGCCGCATCGCGCGTGACGGTCGCGAATTGCTCCACGACGCCATCCGGCCCGTGCTGGCGGAAGATGGTGAGCAAGGTGCCGACCGGATGGTCGCACAGGCTGGCCGCAAAGGCGACCTCCCGCTCCGCTACCTGCCGCGCCGCGTCCAAGGAGGGCGCGCCGTGCCGGTCCACGAAATGCTGGGCGAGCACATCCGTCACCGATCGCACTACGGCGTCCGACGCGTCGGCCACCATCACCAGCGTGGACCAGCCAAAGCTCCCGGTGCCCAGGAAGCCGTGCTGGAACGCCTGCCGCCGCTTGCGCGTGCCCCCATCCGGCTCATCATCCAAGAAGGCGAACGACCCGGTAACCGCCCATTCGCCGGGTTCAGCCGCATGGTCGAACACCGAACGGTCGGAAGCATCAAGCTGGATGGTTCGCGGCAACCGGAGCATCATGCCGCCACCGCCGCGGGGGCCGCCCGTTGCATCACAGCCCCGGCCAGCGCCGCCGCGCCATCCTCCCGCCACACGTCGAGCCAGCCGAGCAGATGGCGGCTCATGTGCATCAGCAGATCGGCTGGGGTGACATCGCCAAATCCCTCCTCCGTCAGGAAAGTCTGATCCGGCGTCTCGCCAGGCGCGGCCATACCGCTGCTCACGGCGGCGTCGATCCCGAGCACCGCCCAATCCGGCACGCCGTCCGCGCCGGCGGGCGCCTCGGTTGTCCGTAGCGTCGCGACCCGGCCGCCATCGACGGCGAGGCCATCCGGCGGCAAGAGGTGCACCGGCACCTGCGGCGGCGCGAGCACCGCGATCGCGTCGAACAGCGCGAGCGCGCCGAGGTCGAGCACCAGGCCTGCGGTGAGCGGCCGGTCCGGCGCGAATACAAAGGCCGCGCGGCAACGGCCCTGCGCGCCATCCCAGAACACGCTGCCGGGCTCGGCGCCCGCGGCAGCAGCGCGGATCGCGGTTCCCCAGGGGTCATTGCCCCCCGGCAGAGCGCGAAAGCCGGGCGCCAGCGCAAACGATTGGTCGATGACAGCATCTCCGCTTATTAACAAGGTAGGACTGGACCATCCAAGCCAGCGAAAGCATATGTAGGCCGCGCTGCCGTGCATAGGGACCGGCAGGGGATAGGCTTCGAATGAGACTGCACGGCCGTACAATTCTCGCTTGCACCTGCCAGGCCACGATGCCGATCGAGGCCGGGGCGCTCGCGCGCGCATGCGGCACAGATGCGGTGGCGGCGCTGGCCCACGAGCTGTGCGGCGGCGAGCTGAGCCGGTTCACCGAGGCCGTGACCGGGTCGGATCATGTGCTGGTCGCCTGTACCCAGGAGGCGCCCGCCTTCCGCCGGGCCCACGCCGACGCGGTGTCCGGCGCGAAGCTCGATTTCGTTAATATCCGGGAGAGCGCCGGCTGGTCCGCCGAGGCCGCGCAGGCGCTGCCCAAGATGGCCGCCCTGATCGCCGCCGCCGCACAGGCGCCAGAGCCCGCACCGGCCGCCGAGGTCGCGCTGCAGTCGGAGGGCGTCACCGTCATCTACGGCCGGGACGACGTCGCGATTGCGGCGGCGGAGCAATTGAAGGACCGGCTGGACCTCACTGTCATCATCACTGGGACTGCCGAGCTGACGCCGCCGCGCGTCGACGAGTTCCCTGTCGTACGCGGCACCATTGCCCGCGCCACTGGCTACCTTGGCGCGTTCGACCTCGTGGTGGACGAGTTCGCCGTGCCGTCGCCGTCCTCGCGTCGCGTGCTCCGGTTCGGCCCGGCCCGCAACGGCGCTAAATCACGCTGCGACGTCATCATCGACCTGAGCGGCGGCCTGCCGATGTTCCCGGCGCATGAGCACCGCTACGGCTACCTGCGCGCCTCGCCGGACGACCCCGTCGGCGTGCAGCGCGCGCTGTTCGCGGCCTCCGACCTGGTCGGCGCCTTCAGCAAGCCACGTTACGTGGCGCTGCAGCCCAGCCTTTGTGCGCATTCCCGGTCGGGCCAGGTCGGCTGTACCCGCTGCTTGGACGTATGCCCCACCGGCGCGATCAGCCCGGCGGGCGACAGCGTGGCGATCGACCCGCATGTTTGCGCTGGCTGCGGCACCTGCGCCGCGGTATGCCCGACCTCGGCGGTGCGGCTTGCGGCACCAAGCGCGGAGGCGACGGCCCGGTCGCTTCGTAACCTGCTCGGCGCCTATTATCGAGCAACGGGACACCGGGCCGGGGGGCAGGCGCCGGTGCTGCTGCTGCACGATGCGGCCCATGGCGCGCCGCTTATCGACATGCTGGGCCGGCACGGTGAAGGGCTGCCCGCGCGGGTGATCCCGGTCTCCATGGCGGGTCAGTTCGGGCTGGACATGTTCGCCACCGCCTTCGCCTTCGGCGCCGCCGAGTTGCGCGTGCTGACCGGCCGCCGCGACCAGGCCCGCCAGGATGCGATTGGGCGCGAAGTGGAGCTGCTCGAGGCGATTCTCGGCCCGCTTGGCCACGGCACGGGGCGGCTCGCGCCGCTCGTCGCCGATGATCCGTTCGAGCTCGCCGAAGCCCTTCAAACCCTTCCGTTCCGGGACGGCATGACGCCGGCACCCTATTTGCCGACCGGCGACAAGATGGCCCTGACCACTCAGGCGCTAAACGCCGTGCGACAGGCTGCGCCGGTGCCGGCCGACGCGCTTCCGCTGCCACGCGGCGCGCCGATCGGCCGCGTGCAGGTCGATACCGCTGGCTGCACCCTGTGCCTGGCCTGCGTATCGGCCTGCCCGACCTCGGCGTTGCGCGACCATGCCGAGCGCCCGATGCTCAAGTTCGTTGAGGACCTTTGCGTACAGTGTGGGCTGTGCCAGACCACGTGCCCGGAGCGTGTGGTGAGCCTGGAACCGCGGGCGGTCTTTGGCATGGCACGGCAGGCCGAGGTAGTGGTGAAAGAGGAGCCGCCTGCAATCTGCATTCGCTGCGCCAAGCCGTTCGGGGTCAAATCCTCGATCGACAAGATCGTGGCGCAATTGGAGGGCCGCCACTGGATGTTCACCGACCCGGCCATCACCGACCGCATCCGGATGTGCGGGGATTGCCGCATCGTGGCCCAAACACGCCACAACCTCGACCCCTATGCCGGCCCAGCGCGGCCCCCGACCCGGACGACCGAAGACTATCGCTGAGGCGCCGCGGCCGATGGCGCTGCCATCAGTGCGGCTTGCTACCACCCTGCGCCGGGTCGGTTTCTACCTCGTTCCCCTTATCAGGCTTGATCGTGTTACCGCCGAAGCCCGTCTTGCCTCCGTTCACGCCGGCCACCGTGCTGCTGGCGCTCCCGGCATCGTGGTCGAGCGAACCGGCGGTGCCGATGCCGTTGTTGGCCTTGTCCGTATTACCGGTTGCTGGTCCCATGTTGTTCGACCCGGCCTCGCCGGGTGCTTTGCTAGTCTGGGCCGCCACGGTATGCATCGACAAGCCTAACATAAGGGCCGCAAAGGCCGTGATGACTTGCTTATGATCCAACATATACCATCCTCCTCGAGTCATGTGCCGCCCAGGACAGGCCGCAAATCCCTGCCGCGCGTCAGGCTCCAATGCTCGATCATGCCCCAGGGTTCCGGGTCGGCGCTGTCACAGTGCTGATCGAGGTGACGTCGAAAGCTCGCGGCTAATCAGAGTCTCACAGGGCGGATGCAACGCCTGTCACTTCGCGCCAAGTATGGAAGACGCTGCCGCGTGCGGCACGGTGCGACTTTCTGCGAGATGGCTGCCAAGTGCAGCGCCATCGCCTTGGTGTTGCACCCGGGCAGCACGAGGCCGGCACCTTTGCCCTCCTTGGGGCAGACAGCACCAAAGATGTAGGTCGACGCCGTGCGCTGGTCCTGCGGCGCAGAGGGCCGGGTGCCGCGACGACCCTCGCTTTGCCATTCCACCCGGCTTCGCCGGCCGGAACCCTTGGCAAGTCTCGCCCAGCGCCGGGTGAGCTTGTTCTTCCGGCCGATGCGGGCCTTGTCGCCGAACCAAACCTCGGGATCGGCGAGATCAATGCCCTTCGCGCGTGCGATCGCAGTCAAACAGCCGGTGGAACCCTGGCTGAGGACCACTCAGCAAAGACGAGTTTCTTGAATGTCGTCGCCCTGGCCGCCGGAGGTTCGGTTATGCCGGCCGCTGCGGAGATGAACAAACGACCGCTTTTCCCGACCTTGCGCTCGAAAGTGATCGGACTGCTTTCGGCCAAAAATGCTCGAAATCTGAGAGGCTAAGCAACGGTGGCACCGCGTCAAGCGATGGTGCCGTCGAGACGCGCCTGGATCTGCAATGCCAAGTACTTCGAGTAGATCCGGCACTGGGCCAGGCTGCCTGCGGTGAACCATAACCCATTCTGCGCCGTCGGCCTCCACAGGTTGCGCAGCTCGCCGCCTTCGTCGAACCCCCAGACCGGCCCGATCCGGTCCGCGATCGCTTCGCCCAGCGAGACGCGCGCGACATCCTGCTGGTTCTTGTAACCCGTCGCGAGCACGAGCAGGTCGGCTTGCACCACGCTGTCATCGCGAAGCTGCGCGCCTGCGGAAACGAAACGGTGGATGTCCTCGTACTGCAGCAGGCCGACTTTGCCGTCTACGATTAGGTCGGAGCAGCCGACATTAAAGTAGTAGCCGCCGCCGCGACGCAGGTACTTCATCTGGAATCCGGTGTCGTCCTCACCAAAATCCAGCCGAAAGCCGCGCCCGGCCAGACCGTCCAGCAACGGTCGGTCCATCTCCCGTGAGGCGGCGGTCGAAAGCTGATACGCCCGCACCAGCACCGGATAGGGCGTGGCCATGGCAAGCAGGTCGCAATCCAAGATCGGGATGCCCTCCGAGTAGATGGCGTAAACCGATTGCGCCTCCTTGAGGCTGACGACGTATGTTGGGCTGCGCTGGATCATGGTGACATGGGCACCACTGGCGCGCAGGTCTTGCGCCACGTCATGCCCGCTGTTGCCAGTGCCGAGCACAAGCGTCCGGTGACCGCGCCACGCAGCACCGTTGGTGTAGGCGCCGGAATGCATCACCGTGCCCGCGAAGGACTCCATCCCGGGCAGATCGGGGATCACTGGGATGCTGCTGACCCCTGTGGCGAACACCAAGTGAAGTGGTCGCATCACACGCTCGCTTCCGTCGGCGCGGCGCAGCGTCAAACTCCAGCGCGCATCATCGTAGGAGCCGTGGACGAGTTCGGTCCCGGTCCATACATTCAGCTCCATGCTTTCGGCATAGGCTTCAAACCAGTTCGCCAGCTTGTCCTTCGGGATGAACGCGGGCCAAGTCGGCGGGAAGGGCATGAACGGTAGGTGGTTGACGTGCACCTCGTTGTGCAGCGTGAGCGAGTGATAGCGCTTGCGCCAATTGTCACCGATCCGATCCTGCCGGTCGATGATCAGCGTGTCGATGCCGAGCGCACCCAGCCGTGCTGCGACCGACAGCCCGGCCTGTCCGGCCCCCACGACGACGACCGCCGGGTCGTGATCCCGGTACTCCCGCGTGCGATGGCGCTTATCGAGCCAATTGTCGCCGCCGAATTCTCGGAAATGCGCCGGCACGACGGCCCGCTCCCGTTGATGAAGCGCATCAAGTGTCGTGACCACCGTCCAGGCGACCAGCCGGTTGGGCGCCGCCCGGTCAGGAACCAGTCGCACAACCCCGCTGCCAGTGCCGAACGCCGTCTCGAAGACGAAGATGGTCTCGATGACAGCCACCCCGGCCCGGATGACCCGGCGCGGGCCTGTGCGATCGTCGGGCAGGCAAATGCCGCGCATCCTCGCACTGGCCAGCGTGTCCCGCAGCAATGCTGCAATGGCGGGCGCGCCGGAGACGGTCCGGATCTGCCAGCCGAGCGCCAGCACATCGCGCCAGTGACCGTCGGATCGGAACAGCTCAGTGACCGCAACGGGGTCCCCCGCCTCAAGCGCGTCGCCGAACGCGGCCAGCCATATGGCTGCCTCAACCATGTCGTCGGAAGCCTGCCTGCCATCCATCTGGATTGATCCCGTTTCACCCAGGCCGATCTTGGGACAGAACCTCTCGGTGGGGAACCGCTTCCCGGCGCTACCAAATCGACGACAGGTTCGCGCGGGCAGTCCGGGTCCGGGGAGCCCAATGGTCGACTTGGGCATAAACTGCCCGGCGAGGTCGGCTGAACGGACGACCGCTCTCGGCCAGCCCCCGCGACAGGAGAACGCGAAGGGGCCGGGACGCAAAGCAAGGGCGGCGTCTCACTCCTGAAACGCCGCCCCGCGTCGTTGAAGTGCCCGAACGGAGGCCCGCCCGGATCAGGCCAGGTCGAACCGGTCCAGGTTCATCACCTTGTTCCACACGGCCACGAAATCGTGCACAAACGCCTCCTCGGAGTCGGCGCACCCGAATACTTCCGCGACGGCCCGCAACAGCGAGTTCGACCCGAAGATCAGGTCGACGCGGCTGCCAGTCCACTTCAGCTCGCCCGTCCGGCGGTCACGCCCCTCGAACCGGTCCTCGGCCTCGGACACTGCCTTCCACGTCGTGGTCATGTCGAGCAGGTTGGTGAAGAGGTCGTTGGTCAGCGTCCCCGGCCGCTTGGTGAAGACGCCGAGCTCGGAGCCTCCATGGTTGGCGCCCAGCACGCGCAGGCCGCCGACTAGAACCGTCATCTCAGGCGCGCTCAGCGTCAGAAGATGCGCCCGGTCCACCAGATGCACCTCCGCCTGCCGCCCGCGCCCATCGCCGAGGTAGTTGCGGAACCCGTCCGCGGTCGGCTCCCGCACGGCAAAGGAGTGCGCGTCGGTCTGCTCCTGAGACACGTCGGTGCGGCCCGGCGTGAATGGGACTTCAACGGCGTGCCCGGCATCGTTTGCGGCCTTCTCGACGGCCGCGCACCCAGCCAGCACGATCAGGTCGGCAAGCGACACCCTCTTGCCGTCGGACTGCGCTGCGTTGAACTCGGTCCGCACACCCTCCAGCGTCTGCAGCACCGTCGCGAGTTCGGCCGGCTCGTTCGCCGCCCAATCCTTCTGCGGCGCGAGGCGGATGCGCGCGCCGTTGGCGCCGCCCCGTTTGTCGGTGCCGCGGAACGTCGACGCGGACTTCCAGGCGGTCGAGACCAGCTGCGAGACGGACAGCCCCGACGCCAGCACCCGTGCCTTGAGCGCCGCCACGTCCCCTTCCCCGATCAGCGGATGGTCCACGGCGGGAACGGGGTCTTGCCACAGGAGCACTTCCGAGGGCACTTCCGGGCCGAGGTAGCGCGCGAGCGGCCCCATGTCGCGGTGCGTCAGCTTGAACCACGCCTGGGCGAAGGCGTCGGAGAACTCGTCCAAGTTCTCGTGGAAGCGCTTGGAGACCGCGAGGTAGGCCGGGTCGGCGATCATCGCGATGTCCGTCGTTCACATCATGGGCGCGTGGCGCTTCGTTGGGTCGTGCGCGTTGGGCACCTGGTCGGCTGCCGCACCGTTCTTGGGGGTCCACTGCCAGGCGCGGCCCGGGCCTTTCTGCAGTTCCCATTCGTGGCTGAAGAGATTGTCGAAGTAGCCGTTGTCCCACTTGGTGGGTTCGGCGGTCCAGGCGCCTTCGATGCCGCTGGAGATCGTGTCGGCGCCTTTGCCGGTGCCGAAGTTGTTCTTCCAGCCCAGGCCCATCTGCTCGATGGGGGCGGCTTCGGGCTCCGGCCCGACATGCTCGCCGGCGCTGGCCGCACCATGGCATTTGCCGAACGTGTGGCCGCCGGCAACCAGCGCCACCGTTTCCTCGTTGTTCATCGCCATGCGCGCGAACGTCTCGCATATGTCGCGGGCCGAGGCAGCCGGATCGGGCTTGCCGCTCGGCCCCTCTGGATTGACATAGATCAGTCCCATCTGGACGGCGCCGAGATGGTCGGCGAGCTCCCGGTCGCCGCTATAGCGCCCGTCGCCGGGCCAGGTGTCCTCAGGACCCCAGTTGATGTCCTCCTCGGGTTCCCAGACGTCCGCGCGGCCGCCGGCGAAGCCGAACGTCTTGAGCCCCATCGACTCCAGCGCGCAGTTGCCGGCGAGCACCATCAGGTCGGTCCAGGAGATCTTGCGGCCATACTTCTGCATGATCGGCCACAGCAGCAGCCGCGCCTTGTCGAGATTGGCGTTACCGGGCCAAGAGCTCAACGGCGCGAAGCGCTGCGTCCCGGAGCCCGCGCCGCCGCGGCCGTCGCCGATGCGGTAGGTGCCCGCGCTGTGCCACGCCATGCGGATGAACAGCGGCCCGTAATTCCCGTAATCGGCCGGCCACCAGTCCTGCGGCGTGGTCATCAGCGCGAACAGGTCCTGCTTCACCGCCGCAAGGTCCAGCGTCTTGAACTCGTCGGCGTAATCAAAGTCCTGCCCCATCGGGTCGGAATTGGTCGAGTGCTGGTGTAGGATCTTGAGATTCAGCTGGTTCGGCCACCAATCCTGGTTCGACCTGGGCCAAGCCGCCGAGTTGCTGGAAGCCACGCCCTTCATAGGACACTGGCCGACGCTGTCGCCGTCCATCTTTCTCTCCCACTTCTGGCTGCGTCGATCGACGCGGTTCGCGCGCGAGGTCGCCCTCACGGCCATGCTTGAGTATAGCGGCACCACTGTCGTAAAAGGAGGGTGATCAATTCAATGAATGTGATAGTCAGCGTCTATGACGACGGCCGGACCCGCCCGATGAACCTTGCGACCTCCGCTATCTGCTGGCCGTGGCCGAGCACGCGCATTTCGGCCGTGCTGCGAAGGCCTGCGGCGTCAGCCAGCCGACGCTTTCCGTGCAGCTCCGCAAGCTCGAGGAGCAGCTCGGCATCGCGCTGTTCGAGCGCGGCGGCAAGACGGTTTCGCCAACGGACGCCTGCAAGCGGCTGCTCGGCCACGCCCGCGCCGTCGTGGTCGCGGCGGAGGCGATCCTCGCCGTAGCGCGCGATCTGCGCGACCCGCTGTCCGGGCGCTTCCGGCTCGGCATCATCCCGACGCTGGCGCCCTACCTGCTGCCGCTCGTCTTCACGTCGTTGCGCGATGCGCTGCCCGTGCTCGAAATCAAGCCGTGGGAGGACCAGACCGACGCGCTGCTCGGCCGGCTGCGCGCTCATGAGCTGGACGCCGCCCTCCTGGCTACCGAGGTGGACTCGCCGGACCTCGCCAGCCGCAAGCTGTTCGACGAGCCGTTCCTTGCTGCGCTGCCGCCCGACTACCCGCTCGCCAGGCGCGCAACGGTGGCGGAGACGGACCTGGCGCGCGACATCCTGCTGCTGTCCGACGGGCACTGCCTGAGAGACCAGGCGCTCGCGGCCTGCGGTCAGGGCGAGGCGCCAACGGGGTTGCGGGGGGGGGTGCGATGCGCGCCGCGAGCCTGCCGACGCTGCTCAACATGGTCGCTGCCGGATACGGCACGACGCTGATCCCCGGACTCGCGGCCGAGGCGGCGCAGGACGCGGGGATCGTGCTCCGGCCGCTCGCGGAGCGGGCGGGCTGGACGGTGCGCATCACGTGGCGCGCTTCATTCCCTCGCCGCGCGGCCGTGGATGCGGTGGGCAACGTCGTCGCCGCGCGCCTTCGGGGCTTTGCGGAGGCGGCGGGGACAACCTGACGCGCTCGCCGCACGCGCCCTCTGCGCGCTCGCAGCGAAGCTGCATGCACCGTGGCAGTTTCTCGTGGGCGTATGTGCTAGGCGTATGTGCAAACCCTGCTCCTCACCGACACCGTGACCAAGGCCCAGCCGAACGGCATTGGTGCACAACTCCGACTATGGGCGTAGCGCGCCTTCCTGAGGCATTTTCAGCAGATGCGCTGTGACACGGGCGTGCCGAGGCGGGTCATCCGGTTCAGCACCGACCAGGCGACCTTGGTTTCGGTCTTCTGGGCCGGCAAGGTCCGGGCGCGTAGGCCGCTGCCGATGACGGCCTTGTAGCGGAACATCGCCGTTTCCGCGTGCGACCGCCGGCCGCAGCCGGCTGCCTTCTGCCATTCCAGGCGCTCTTTTGCTTGGATCATCTGAATGTGCCGGTCGCGCTGGCTGGGTGTGATGCCGGCGTCCGGGCTCGGCACCGCGGTCGAGCGCGGCGGTATGGCCACCGCCACAGGCGGGTCGGGCTGGCGCCCAGCCACGGCGTGGTAGTGGGCACGCCACCGTAGGCGCCGTCGGCCGTCACCGAGGCGAGGGGGCCGGGGACTTGTTCGAGCAGCGGTCCGACTTGGAACGCGTCGCCCTCGTCGGTGCTCGTCAGCTCGGACGCGAGGATCTCACCGCTGTCGGGATCGACGGCCAGATGCAGCTTCCGCCACGTCCGGATGCCGCGCTCGCCGTGCGTCTCCACCAGCCACTCGCCCGTGCCGTAAACCATCAGGCCCGTCGAGGCGCTTACCACGTGCACCGGACCGCTCGCCTGGGCTTGCGTCAGCGTTGCGGCGAGCCCAGCCCAGGGCTGTGCCGGGAGAACGTCGTGTGGTCAGGCACACAGACACCGAAATCCGACAAGGTGACGACCGAACGCAACAGCCTTTCGGTCTGCCGCGCTGCTGCCGCGCCTTGTCATGCTCCGGCTAGTCGGTGACCTTGTAGCGCGCCCGCGGGGTCTTGTGGCGGCGCGGCTCATTGGTCTTGTAGGGCATCGGTCATCCGGAGAACGAGGGAGCGGGCCTATACCCATAGGCGCTAAAATAGGTCCCGGACGGGATATCGGATGTGAGGTTTGCGCCTTCGCGGCGCGTTGGCGAGGTGCCGGTGAACCATGGGGTGTGGGGCGATGAGGCTGGCCAGAGAGAGTG
>JAABVA010002156.1_pt1 | contig 19959 bp, 15 predicted proteins | sample 5560331 | NCBI WGS metagenome assembly JAABVA01 (sample SAMN12812661, study PRJNA571458) | rock metagenome | isolation source: Antarctica rocks | place: Antarctica: Victoria Land, Mt New Zealand sud | collected 2016-01-07 | reverse complement strand
GGTGTTTCTGCTATGCATTGTAGCTCGACCACACGCTCTTTTGTAACATGAATTGCCAGCGCAATCTCCTCCGGCAAGGGATCGCGTCCTAAGTCCTGGTACAACTGGCGTGTCACACGTTTCATCTTGTAGATCAATTCTACAACATGTACAGGGATATGAATGGTACGTGTGTGTTCTGCCACCGCCCGACTGATTGCCTGTCGAATCCACCACGTTGCATACGTGCTGAAACGAAAGCCGCGTGCAGGATCGAACTTTTGCGCCGCGCGAATAAGGCCCAGATTGCCTTCCTGCACCAGATCGAGCAGGGAAATCCCATGATTGTTGTAGCGTTTCGCAACACTCACGACGAGGCGCAGGTTCGCCTCCACAAGCTGCTGCTGTGCCCTCATGTCTCCTGTCACCATGCGCCGCGCAATACGCATCTCTTGCTCGGCAGTTAAAAGGGGATAGCGACCAATCTCGCTGAGATACTGCCGAATGGCGTTATCCACCTCACTACCGTATACCTCCTCCTCTTCATCATCTTGTAGAGAAACATCATCAATATCGGTTGCATTTTCTATATAGTCGTTATAGCTCTCCAGAGAATAGTGCGCCTCGCGCTCATGTTGATAGGTAGAAGAATCATACTCATTAGCACTTTTTTTTGCTCCCCGTTTCTTGGGGAGAGACCCATATGTTGAAACCCTCCTCTGTGCAGATGTCGCGAGTTGCCCCATCGCTCGCTGTGATGCTGTAATTGGTTCCATAATGGCTACCATAAACGTATACCTTAACCTTCCTCAAATCCACTTCCACAATTTGGTAACCGGAGATACATGCCCCCACAACTAGTACCATGAAATTGAACTAGTCTATGCAGCATGCATCCGAAAATTTTTCGGGTATGCCCCCTATTCTTTCTTTGTGCAGGAAACGTGCCAATTCTGAAACGAGAGGAAGATATGTGTTCGTTCCGTACTATTGTGCGTAAGGGACAAGACATGCATTACTTTTTCCTGCCTTCTACCCTGAAATTTTTTCCACTTGATGCGGAAAAATACGCATTATATTCAAGCATGTAGGTAGGTACAGGCAAAAACACAACTAAGACCCGTTTATTTCCACTAGAATACTTCTACGAGGTCGGTAAATCCAGACTGGACCTCATGCTGTTCAGATGATGCAAGCACTAGGGGGAATGAATACATGCAGATTGATAGATGGCCTACACACATCGAGCAAGAATATGAAGACTTGGCTGACGAGGCTCCTGCTCATCCACTACGTTCTCGTGCCTCCGTTTGGGTTGATCCGGTGGTACGGCGCACCATTTCTGCATCTACGAATAGCATCAAAGAGCAACGTGTCATTCCCAATCCTCAGACGCCTATCCCCGCGCGAGCTTCGGCACACCCGATAGCCCCGCATGTGAAGGTACAGCCGCGTTATACCAGCAAAATTTCACTCCAGAGCGACATTACACGCATTCCGACCACGCCGCCTGCACCTACGATCTGGCAGTACAAGTCGCCCAATTTCGAGGGAGAAAGCAGCATCTCCTCTCGCTCGCTCGCACAGGACGAGGCCACAGCAATTGATACGCTCGATACAGTGCCACCACCGCGCCCACTGGCTGTTGACGAACTAGATACGATACCTCCGTCGCTATCGCCAGCGATTGACGAACTAGATACGATGCCACCATCGCTATCGCCAGCGATTGACGAACTGAATACACAACCGCCTCGCAAGAAGAATACGTTTGTTGTGCAAAAATCCTCAGTGCTGTTTGGGCAGAATGAGATGAAACGTTCACTAGGAATACAGCCGCTTAGCCCATCTTTAGCGCGATCTTTTCGCGACGATGTTCCTACTCTTGTCCCTGAGCGCGTCACTCATGAACAGGTACAACGTCGCCCTTTAGTTACAAGCGTCTCGCCAGTCGCTGGAAACACTGCGCGACGTGATGTAGAAGAGGGCATCCCCTGGACAACTGCACAGGGAAAAGATTCCTGGCTTGCACAGCGTATCGCTGCAAAAGATAGCAAAAAAAGACGCAAAAGCAGCCCCTCTCTCAACCCTGTAGAGCGTTTGCGTTGGTGGCTTCTGTATCCGGGGCGTATCGAATTTTTGCTCTGGCTCAGTGGTACTATCGTTCTGGTTGCCATCACCTTTTTGCTCTTATTTGCGACAACCCTGAGCGTTGGCTGGCTGAACATTGGGAGCATGACAGGTACCCGTGCCAGTAACACACAACAGCACCATCAGAATACATCCTCTTTGCGACAAACACCTTGCGCCGCTAGTAATGCAAAGCAGTCACAGTGTCACGCAACCTCTGTTTCCGGTCTACAACTCACGCTTGTTGATAATAGCGTGCTGCTTGCTAACACCCCAATTCATCTGCGCGGACAGGGTTTTAGTGCGGCTGGTACAGTAGTTTTTACGTATGATGCACAACTCCCATGCCGCCCAAATATCACACAGACTGATGCACAGGGCACATTTTCTCTCTTGCTCTTACTCGGTGCCAACGTGCAGGCAGGAGCGCACCAGATTACAGCGCTCGATATGGCGAGTAAGCATACCGTCAAAGTAACCGTCACCATCGACAACGCGCAAACGAGCAAGAATGGTACACTCCCCTATGGACAACATTCGTCCAGTGTAACCCAGCCCAATCCAACGGGTGCTGGTGGGAGTCAGGGCGGCGCATCAAAACCAGTAAGTCAAACGCCTGTACCCGTCGTGCCCACTGTTGCTGCGTCACCCACATCTGTTCCAACACAGCCACCCACGCCCACTGTGAGTGTCTCACCTTCGCCGACTGCGCTCGTATCACCAACGGCTGACACAACGACTGCTCAACAACCAACAAATCCATCGCTGGCTTTACAAAACGCATTCTACACTGAAAGTGCCGACGGACATTTCTTAATGAGTCTCTGGTTCTGGGTCGCCATTATCGGCTACATGCTCTCCATGATGATGTTAGGGCTTGCTGGCCTCCTCTATCACAGAAAACGCCGCCAATCTTCACCATAAATTTGGACTCCGCGCTATACTGAATTTATAGAAATGTGTATATAATCTGGGTTTTTATGTGGAGGAGGTTTTACAATGTATCGTGATGCTCAAACACAGGTAATGGAAAAAGAAACACCTATAGCCAGTATTCCTGAAACGCCATATATTCTTGTCGTTGACGACGACTCCTCGATCCTCTCCGTTGTCATGCTGTTATTAGAAACAGAAGGGCATGCCAATCTAGGCATCGCTACCAGTAGTGCCGTTTTCCCCCTGCTCGAAGAGATACATACAACAAAGCGGCGCCTGCCATCAGTTGTCCTGCTGGACCTGATGATGCCCTCCGTCTCCGGTTATGACATTATCGCTTTGCTGACCGCGCATGAGTGGGCCGCCCATATTCCCGTTATCGTTATGACTGCCGACCATCGCGTCACAGGTTTGCACTCGCTACCCCCTGGTGCCACCGACTGGGTGAGTAAACCTTTTCGTATAGAGACGCTCTTGCATAAACTCGCTGCACACATGCCCATCCCATGCATTTAAGAAGCCGCACAACAAAGCCGATAAAGAAGAAGAGAACCATTGTATTCTTGTGTTCTCCTGTATCGAGGAAACATTGCAAACGAACAGGAAGGAGTGTAAAAGCACGAGTAAATAGATGGAAGGAAATACTTCTATCGGGCATATTGGCTCTATGGATAATGAACAAAAAGGAAAGACATTCATGATTGATCGTAAAAAAGTCTTTCTGAGTCTGGCTGTGCTGGCAACACTTGTTGCCAGCATTGTCATGATGGGTGAAAGTGTTGGTGGCACGTCGGCGGTCCATGCCCAGAAGAACTCGGCAACGAACGTTACCGCCACCGATTTTTATACCGCAGGAGGCTCTTTCCCCTGGGGGACAGCCTTTGATAGTCGAGGGCGTGTCTGGCTTGCTATGCCGGGATGCGATCCCTCGCCGCAATGCCGGAGCGGAACCCCTCCTGGCAAAATTGATGTCTATGACCCCAGTACAGGATATTGGCCTGCCTCCTACTCGTTGCCCTCTGGCTATGGGCAGCCGCTCTTCCTGGCCTTTGACAAAAATGGTGTTCTCTGGTTTGCCATGCCAATGACTAACTCCATCGGCATGTTCAATCCGTCAACGAATACCTTCCAGTCGTGGAGTGTCCCTACCTACTCATCGGGTCCGTGGGGCATCGTCGTTGACTCGAAGGGCATCGTCTGGTTCACAGAACACTACGTGAACCAGATCGGCTCATTTAATCCTGTCACGCAAACCTTTCACGAAATCTCGACAACTCCTGCGAACAGTCAGCCCTACGGCATCACTGTTGATAGTGCTGACAACGTATGGTTTACCGAGAATAATCCAGCCAATCCTATGATTGCTGAATATCCGGCGAATGGAGGAAATCTACGCGAATATCCCGTACCTACAGGCGGTGCTACTGCCCTTACGCCACACGCTATTGTCGTCGATCTCAACGGCAACATCTGGTGGTCCGAAGGCTGGGTTGGCAAGATCGGCAAGTTGCAACCCGCTCTCGCCAGTCCTGGCACCAGTAATGGCATCGCGCAGTACGGCTATGTGCCGCCATGTAATAACTGTGGTAAGCACACCTCTGGCATTAGTGTCGATGGCTATGGCAACGTCTGGTTCGACGATTCGTTGCAGAGCATCTACGGCTCGTTTCCAGCGAGTGGCAATGGCACGTTTGCTCTCTACAACACGCCTTCACAAAATGCTCATCCTCATGATGGGCTGAATGTGGACAGGCAGAATCGCATCTGGTTCAACGAAGAGTTCATCAACAAACTCGCGTTCGCCACTCAACCAGCGGGTGGTTCGCCAACACCTGTCGCGACCACCCCACCTACCATAACGCCGACCATCGGTACGTCACCAACCGTGACACCAACTGTTGGTACAACACCAACTGCGACGCCATCGCCGAGTGTTACGCCTACGATGACACCCACCTCGACGCCAACCTCTGGACAGGCAATTGGAAGCGATACCTTCCAACGTGCGAACCAGTCATCCTGGGGCACCGCCTCTGATGGACAGGCGTGGGGGGGCAATGCCAATACATTCGGTGGCTTCTCCATCGTGGGGAACGCTGGTGTAGTCAACAGTGGTGGCAACAACTACAGTGCCGTGCTAGGAAAATCCGCCACGAATGCTCAAGTTGTCGTGAGTGGTTCGCTGAGTAGCTACAACAATGCGAACTTCGGTGCAGTGTTGCGCTGGACCGATGGCAACAACTGGTATAAGGCATACATCAGCGGCAACACCTTCTACATTCAGAAGAAGATTGCAGGGAACGCCACATTCCTTGCCAGGGCCGCCTTTACCGCACAAGCGAACACCTCGTACACTCTCCGTTTCCAGGTTGTCGGCTCAACGTTGAGCGCGAAAGTCTGGGCGACGGGCAGTGCCGAGCCGAGCGCGTGGACTCTCACTGCCACTGATAGCACGCTCGCGTCTGGCTATTGTGGTATTCGTGTTCTGACACAAGGAGGAACAGCAACGTTTACATCGTTCCAGGCTACAGCGTTGTAGACTGATAGCATAAACAAGCGAGAGATGTAAGCACTTGTGCCTACACCTCTTGCTTGTTCGTTGTACCAGTGAAACCAACTACTATTCATCCTCGTCAACGGAGAAGACATAGCGGCCTCCCGTGCTGTAATACTGCAAATTTCCGTCTTCATCGGTCAAAGGTGCCGTCTCGTCAATGTCGGTCACTAAGATCGCGTCTTCGTCGCCTGCTGAGTAGTACTTAATCTGTTCGAGGTCCATGAGTGTACTTCCCCTTTCATATTCCAACAGGAAAAATAGAGCGATGAACATTTCCTCCGTCCATCAGCAGTGACTTTACCTGCTCTTTTTCAATCCTTCATGTTTTGCAACTAAAAAGGCCATTTAGTACCATTGCCAAAAGAACAATTACATGGTATAGTAACAAGCAAGCACTATTCTGTGCCTGAAAAAGAGATTACCATCCCCCAATCTCTCTTTCTTTCTCCCCCTTTATTCTCCACTCCCTCACTACACCATGAAATATCCTCCCACCACCATCGCACGCTTCGCGCAACGCGTTCTGGGCAAGCCCCTCTACCCCTATCAATGCGAGATTGCCGAGGCCATTCTAACATCCATTATGCAGCAGAAAGGTCATGTGTTTTCGGTCATGATGGCGCGACAATCCGGCAAAAACCAACTCTCTGCGGTGCTGGAAGCCTACCTTTTGACCTGTATGCCACAGGGTACTATCGTCAAGGCTGCCCCGACGTTCGCGCCACAAATCATCAATAGTCGCCTACGTCTGCTCTCCATGCTCGACACACCGCTCACCCGCGACCGTATCTGGCAGAGTCACGGTCACATCATCGGCCTTGCTCCTCAGCCCGATCCAACCCTTGTGCGTACACATGCCGGACCACGTGTGATGTTCTTCTCGGCAGGACCAGAAAGCAACGTTGTCGGTGCAACCGCTGATCTGCTCTTAGAAATCGACGAGGCTCAGGACGTGGCACGCGAAAAATTTGATCGCGATTTTAGACCTATGGCTTCGACCACTAATGCAACGACAATTTTATATGGTACTGCCTGGAGCGACAACACACTTCTCGCGCAACAACGTGCCGTCAATCTTGAACGACAGCAGCGCACTGGTGAGCGTCTCCACTTCGAGTTCGACTGGCACACTCTCGCCGCTATCAATCCCGCCTATCGTACTTTTGTTGAACAAGAGATTGCTCGCCTCGGTGAAGACCATCTAGCTATACAGACGCAATACTACCTGCGTCCATTAAATGGTGCGGGCTACTTTCTCAATACGCTGCAAAAGACCTTATTGCAAGGCATACATAGCTGGGAAGAAGTTCCGCGCGAAGATGGCTGGTATATCGCAGGTATGGATGTTGCGGGTGAAGACCGTCCCGCCTCCTCCGGCATGACAACCGCTCATGCATCTTCATCCAGACGTGATAGTAGTGTGATTACTATTGGGCGCGTTAGCTACAACGAGCTTGGTTTGCCCACTATTGAGGTCGTACATCATGAATGGTGGACGGGTCGTTCGCACCTCGAACAATATGCCGCAACCGTTACCCTTGTCGAGCGTTGGCACATTCGCTCGCTTGTTGTTGATGCAACGGGCATTGGGGCAGGGCTTGCCTCGCTCCTGCTAGACCGTCTCGGCCCCGAACGTGTCACCGCCTTCACCTTCTCGCGTCCTAGCAAGTCGCGCCTCGCCTATCAACTCCTCACCCTGCTCAATAGTGGTCGTCTCAAACTCTACGCTGCCAGCGATGCACCTCATGGCATATTCTCCGAATGCTGGCAACAACTGCAACGCGCCCGCTATCGCCTCCCTGCTCCCGACACGCTCGACTTCTATGTTGATCCCAGCGACGGTCACGATGACTTCCTCATCAGCCTTGCCCTGCTCTCCGAAGCGGCTGGCACCCTCGTAACCCCAGCCGCGTCATCGCTTGTGCGCCCTGTGCGTCTCTATACCGACGAAGGAAAATTCTAAATGCATGTACGGGTCTGATTTATCACACCCTTTACCCCTACCCATAATCAGTACAACATGTTACAATGCGGTGCATGTAACAGGCATCTACCCAACTCATACAAAGCGCATCTCCCACCTTTTGATAAGGAGCATATTCATATGCCACGAAAACGCAATGGCCCCCCACAGGATAGTATTGACAGCATTCTGCTCGCTGTCAGCCGCCGCGATACAATTGATCCCGACACATTCGCACATTACTTCAACCGTCTACGGGAAGAATGGATGCATGGCGCACGCGAAAAGGTTCTCCATCTGCTGAATAGCCGTGATACCGCCGCGCAAAGTGCGGCACTCCATCTGCTCGGTGAAATCGCAACCGTTTCCGACTTGGACGAACTGGAGGAATTTGTTGCCGATCCGACCATTAGTGATATCGCAAAACTTTCACTCTCGCCCTTGCTCAAACAACTGGGGTCGGAGATAGGCGATGAAGGCATTGTAGAATACCTCAATGATCCCACCTCTGCCATGCAGCAGATGCAACTACGATTGCTCGATGCTATAGGGCAGGGCGAAATGGGTGTAGAGGCCATTTTGAATGATGTTATCTCTATGCCTGCTGAGAAACGCCTGGACCTTGTACAATGGCTTGGCAGCAGTAACGACGCACGAGCTGCTGCCCTCTTGATACCACTTTTGGAAAACCAGACAGGAAAAATGGCGGCTGCAATTATTGATGCTCTGGAACTACTCGGACCTATCGCAATTGCACAAACGATTCCGGCTCTCAACTATCTTCTTGCCAACAGTTCAAATCGTCAGTTGAAACAGGCCGCCCGCGCAACACTGGGACGCCTTACTATGCAGAGCGTTCCTGGCATGGAAGACATTGTGATGACAGAGGCACAGCAACATCTCCCACCCTATGAGGCAAAAATAAGCTTTGTTGATGGGTCTGGCTCCCAAATCATGCTGCTGGCCTGGAAACGTCCCGATGACCTACTCAAAGTCGTCACTCTGTTTTTTCAAGACCAGTGGGGCATAAAAGATTGCTATGGTCTTGACGAAATGCCTATCGAGGATTGGCGTGAACTCGTAAACAGTATGGTTGCAAAAAGCTTCGGTTGTTTTTCCATACCCTTTCCCGCTGCTAGAGCTTTTTTCATAGACGCTCGCACCCTCAACAAGCGTACCCGCCATAAATTGCCAATGGCCTATTTTGTCTGGCGTCCACTCATTGAGAGCATAGAAACGGATGAGTCCCGCCCACCCGTTACAACCGTACTTCCACCTCATCCTTTTGATGAAGAGACACATGCATTGGCATTACGCGGCGACGAACTCTATAATCTGAACGAATTTCTCTCATGGATGTATGAGCCGCTTACCACTATTCATTCTTATATGCTACGTTTTCAGGAGATTGTAGTGCCAGCTAGTCGTGCTAACAGAAAAGGTAAAGGGAGCCGCAGTGGTAAATCCAGGACACAGCAGGAACTCATAGATGCATTACTTGATGAAGCACTTGGCACCCTCATTAATGATATCTGGCGTTTGTTGTATGAGAGTCGTCTGCGTCGTCAAGCATCGCTGCTCCGGCTTACCGCACGCGAAGCAGAGTCGCACCTTGCACTCGCCGTTGCCGCCATGCTCCATCCAAATTCGCAAGTTCCTCCACAGCAACAGCCCTTTCTTCGCGCGATGATGCGTTTCTCGCTCGAACAAGGACCGCTACGGATGCTAGCGGAGATACTTGAGGCCAATGATATAGATTTAAAAAGCTTCGACCCCTCATCAGTCACTTTTCTTGATGACAGAAAGGTGTGACCGTTAGTTTGCTATCGGTTGTGGTTGTTTGGTGCGACGCGTTGGCAATGGTACGAACGCGCTCTCCTGTGCATGTGGTTGTGCTGGACGCATCTTGGCATTTAAGGCGCAGAACGACATGACACCGCGTGGCGACGCATTATGGAAGCAGCAACGCTCGATGCGGCTCATGTCGATGTCGCTCTCATCCATAAACGGCTTGACGAACAACGTCAATGTTTTGCGGCTCGTCCAGAACGATGGGTCTGTGCCGATATGCGGCCATAGCGTCTTCATCAGTTTAAGACTACCACCAATGTTGGCGACGAGTTGGGGCAAGATTGCCGCACGTCCGCGCGTCAACATACGTAACGTCATATTTGGTCGTGGTCCAATCACATCCATAAACTCTTTCAAGGTGAAGTTTGGTGCAATCGGCTTATAGCCGTCCTTTGTATGTTTGAGTAGCGAGAATGTGTTGCAGAGCGGCGATCCCTCACCGACCGGAAAAAACAGGTCTTGCGATACCCCGGCCTGCTCCTCAATAAGCTTGAGAATTTCGGGCATTCGTAGTTTGCGGAGTGGCTGCTGCTCTTTTGGCTCGCCCGCTTCTCCCTCTGTATTATCAACCTGGAAGCGACCAAAGGGCGTTGCCGCCTGGAACGCAATCGCACACACCGTATCGGGATGTTGCCATGCGAAGGAAATCACCTGTTGAATCTGGTCGGTGTTCAAGCCATCGTAGAGCGAGACGGCAAGCGTCGAAGGGAGATGTACACGTTCAAGTGCGGCGATAGCCTTTACACGTACATCCCATAGGTCTTCGGCACGGAGTTTGATGATATCCTCTGCTCGTGTACTATCGAATTGCAGGTAGACCGAGGTAAAGCCCCAATCGACAAGCTTTTGCGCGAACTCCGGCTCACGTGCCAGGCGAATACCATTGCTCACCATCTCTAGCTGTCCAAAGCCCTTACGTTTGACCATTGCCGCGATCTGGTCCAGGTCTTTACGTACCGATGGCTCGCCACCGGAGATTTGTAGCGAAATACCCTTACCTTCAATCGCGATAATCTGGTCAAGACGCGTCTCGATCTCTTCCAACGAGTAGTCGCGTTCAGATGGACTCGAATAGGCATAGCACATAGGGCAGGTCAAGTTGCAACGTTCAGTAACCTCGATGATGGCAAGACCAGCAGGTTTTCGCAATGGAAAAGGCGAAAGCCCTTGCGAAATATCGGTATTCCCACCATCACCATAGCGTGCAATCATCAACTTCTCTACTTGAAACGACTTCCGATAGAAGGCGGCGTGATAACCCAGATCGGTATCGACGACGCCATGTGTGGGACATGCTCTTGTGAAAAAAACCTGTTCACCATCGCGCACCTCATAGGCGGCAGGCACGATCTCTCCACAAATAGAACAGATGCTACGGGTTTGTTTCAGCGTTTCGGTCATGATGATTTTCTCCCTATACGATAGACAGACGGACACTCCATGACTTGCTCCTGTGCAAGCATTTGTACTACACAGTATACACTATGCTTTTAGTTGGTCGTCTCACCATTGGCATCCAGGCTTTTGCCTACCAGTTGCGCGGCCTGCTTGCGTTGTGCCTGTAAGCCTTCGCTGAAATGGACGGGATAGGGTTCTTCAATGGTCAAGGCGCGGTATTTCGCTGGCAGTTCGCGCAAGTTTTGCTGCGCCAGTTCGCGTATCTCCGAAAGAGGCGGCATACTGCCCGGAATCATCTCACCATTACGTATCACAGGGCGTAGCAGGCGATGATAGTTATCAGGACGTGGCTCTTGAGCGAGCTGAATGATGTCCTCTTTCCACTCTGGGTGGCGATAAATTTCTTTCTTGCCCGGCCATGTACTCTTAGGGCCAGCAATCTTAACTTTCGGATATTCCATTCCCGCCTCGTCAACATACCACACCACTTTATACACCGTACCGAGTGAACCACCCTCTACACCGTGTTCGAGCGAACCAGCACCACTTCCTAGCGACGTACCTACGCCAAATGAATCAACGACAGCACCATCCTTGAGTATATCTGCTATCTTCCACTCGTCAAGATCGCCACTGATCAGAATACGTACACTCGTGAGACCCGCTTTATCGAGTTGCTCGCGTACATAGATGCTATCCGCCACAAAATCACCGCTATCCAGTCGGACAGCCGCAAGCGTATGACCCATCGATTCCTGTGAACGAAGAGCAACTCCTATCGCTGTATGAATGGCTTGCCGTGTGTCATAGGTATCAAGTAGCAGCGTGTAACGATTATACGCCTCTGCCGTCGCCTCGAATGCCTCTTCCTCGGAGGCAAAAACTTCGACGAGGGCGTGTGGAATGGTGCCAGTGGCGGGCAAGCGAAACTCATAGGCGGCATTGAGGAGCGACGTACTGGCACAACCACCGATATACGAGGCGCGAGCAACCGTCAACGGCTCCTGAGCGCGACGAAATGCAAACTCCGCGACACGGCGTGGATGACCATCTTCTCCTGCTGCATAGACAATGCGTGATGCCTTCGTTGCGATAAGCGTAGAGAGGCCAATTGCTTGCAAAAGTCCTGCCTCAAGCAAGATAGCCTCGCGAAACGGAGCCGTAACACGCAGAATTGGTTCGTTGGGAAAAGCGATAGACCCTTCAGGTAATGCTAAAATCTCGCCAGTGAAGCGGATGTTAGCGAGTTCATCGAGAAACCCTGCATCATAGTCGCGGATACGTGCCAGAAACTCTAATTCTTGTGCTGTATAGCGAAATGCCTGTGCATATTCCAGTGCGTCTTCGACGCCTGCAACAAGCATGTAGGCACCACCAAACGGGGCCTTGCGCGTGTAAAGATCGAACGTGGTAAGCCCGTTGATACCTTTTATCCATGCGATATATGCTGAGTCAGGGTGATACATGTCGGTCATCAATCCTGTATGTAAGTGCGGCGCACGACGATTCATATGGCTACTATGCCTTTCCGTTAGATGTCTTTTAGTTAGTGTACATGATACAATAAGAGAGCAGTTAGTGTATATTGTATCATATGAGTAGAATCTTTCCTTGCTGATATCTTTGCGAAATTCTATACAACTCTCAAGGCAAGGATACCCCTTTTATCATGTCAACACGTCCCTAGAGTAAACACAAAAATCCTGTCGGGGATGTTTACTAATGCTAAAAAAGAGGAATTTTGATGAATATTGTTGTTATTGGTAGCGGCTTCGGTGGCTTGACCGCCGCAATTCGTCTGCAAGCACAAGGTCATACGGTGACGTTACTTGAGAAGCGCGATAAGCCCGGTGGTCGCGCCTACGTCTATGAGCAAGACGGTTTTATTTTCGACGGCGGTCCCACCATTATTACCGCTCCCTGGCTCATTCACGATCTGTTCGCGCTCTGTGGCAAGAAGACAGAGGACTATGTGACGCTGGTTCCCATAAGCCCCTTCTATAATATCCGTTTCCAGGATGGCTCTGTCTTTCATTATAGTGGGGATCGTGAGAACAACATTCGTCAAATTCGCGAGTTCAACCCCGATGATGTCGAGGGCTATCTAAAGTTTGCGAAAGCAGGCGAGGAGATTTATAAAACGGGCTTTGAACTCATCGACCACCCATTCTTGAACTTTTCGGACATGATGAAAGTTGCCCCCGATTTAGTTCGTTTGCAGTCACAGAAATCTGTTGCGGCCTTTGTAAACCAATACATCAAAGACGAGAAACTGCGTCAGGTTTTTAGCTTCCACCCCTTGCTGATTGGTGGTAATCCATTCCAAAGCACCTCTATCTATGCCTTGATTCATACCTTAGAGCAGAAATTTGGCGTCTGGTATGCAATGGGTGGTACAGGTGCGCTTGTTCGTGCGCTTGCCCAACTGTTTCAAGATATCGGTGGTGTACTAACCCTGAACACCGAGGTTTCCGAGATAGCGATTGATGAGAAAACAGGGAGTGCAAAAGGTGTGCAGATAGGGTCAAGCGAGTTCGTCGCGGCAGATATTGTGGTCAGTAACGCCGATGTTGCCTATACCTACCTCAACATGGTGCCGTCACGTTTCCGCCGCAAGAACACGGACAGGCGCATCAAAGGCATGGAATACTCCATGTCGCTCTTCGTAATCTACTTCGGCACGAATCGCAAGTACGAGCATATCGCACATCATGAAATATTGATGGGACCGCGCTACAAAGGCTTACTCGAAGACATCTTCAAACACAAAAAGCTAGCCAAAGACTTCTCACTCTACCTGCATCGCCCTACCGCGACAGACTCTTCGCTCGCACCAGAGGGTTGTGATAGCTTCTACGTTCTCTCACCAGTGCCACATCTGGGTGGCGATACCGATTGGACGACGATGGCAAAGCCTTATCGAGACGCGATTATCGGCTACCTCGAAGAGCGTTACCTGCCCGATCTCTCGCAACACATCGTCTCTGAGCATTATATCGACCCGTTGCATTTCCGCGATACCCTGAACAGTTATCTCGGCAGTGCCTTCTCGGTTGAGCCGCTATTGACACAATCGGCATGGTTTCGTCCCCACAACCAGAGCGAGGACATCCCCAATCTGTACTTCGCGGGTGCTGGCACACATCCAGGTGCTGGTCTCCCTGGTGTCATGAGTTCCGGTAAAATTGTCGCCGACTTGATTGGAACGAGTTCTGTCGCAAATGAGCGAATAAAACTTGCTCCTGTGGGTACGCATAGTTAGGCTAGTCGTTTTGTTCTTTCGCGAGAAGTGAAGCAAGAACACTTTATAGGCGCAGACTTTAGAGTATGAAAGAGTGTAATGATTAACTTTCCATTACACTCTTTTCGTATTGCATCATGTAGAATAACGTTGAGAAGAGCTAGTTGAAAAAGGGGTAATATTTATGGTTACACATGTGATGAAACATGATTTGGCCCGAAAAATAGAACATTCAAAAGCAGACTACATTGAATCCTGGTTACAGGGGATGCAAGAACAGCCAGGAAATCCCTTTGAGGTACACATAGAACGCTTTGGAAGTGCAAGAGCCTTTCTTGCAAGCAATCTTGCCGAAATAGGAATTTTTAACCGCGTGATAGGTCTCAGTCCAAAGGACATGGTGCTACTCGATGACATTATAGATTTCTATCATGACCACGGTATAATAGGATACCGTATTGGTATTAATCCCTACTATTCGACGCCTGAATTCTTAGCTCATCTTGCTAAACGTGGTCTTTACCAATCTCTGTTTCAAACTAATTTGTTCTGCTTACCAACTCTTGACCTACCCTCTCATCCTAGTAATGTCGAAGTTCGTCAAATAGGGTCGAATGAGGCAGACATATTTGCTAATCTCTATGTAGAGGGATTTCGACAAGAACTTTCAAGAGTACCAGAAACGACCCTCAAAAGGCTTGGAGAAAGTACAAAGGTGCTCTATGAACAACTCGGGTGGCGTCTCTATATCGTATCTGTGGATGATGTACCAGGTGGCGTAGGGCTATTGTACATTCAGGACAGCATAGCATCTCTAGCGGGTGGCGCAACAGCTCCTGCATTTAGAAACCAGGGATGCCAAACAGCTACGATTCGCCAAAGAATATTAGCTGCTGCTCAAGCTGGATGTAGCTTAGTGGTCGGTCAGTCTGGGATAGGTACGGTAAGCCAGCATAATATGGAGCGTGTGGGCATGAACGTGGCATATACAAGAGTTATTTGGACTGAGCGAGTAAGCTAACAGGCTGAACGTATTACCATTCAAGCAACGGCTTTCCTACATCTTTGAGCTATATTGCCTGAAAATCTTCCAAAAACCCTTGCATCTTACGCAGCTTTTGGGCATACTTGCAATAGAGAGTTTATTCGCGTAGCTTGTATTACGTGCAGTATCGGCTAGATAGTTTTTTGCAGCAATGTTCAGGAAGCGTTGGAGGAGAGAAAAATGCTGTCGCCAGATGATACCACACAGAACACCGAAGCTAATGGGCAACGTACATTCGATCATCGTAGTGCTTTCAGTACACGTAGACACAACATCTTACAGCAGAAGCAGAGCGAGCGTGAAACCGAAGCTTTGCCGATGGTGAAAAAGGAAGCTTCAGAAGAGGGTACACCCCATGCAAAAGTGGCGTGGCGACAGGTTATACATTTCCGTGAAGAAAACAGACGTATGCGCCATGAACTTGAAGCGATGCGAAGCGAAATGCAACGGCTTCTTGCGGAATATACCGCGCTGCAGGAAAATTTCGAGCGTGAAGTGACCGTTATTCACAGCGGGCAGTTGCAAGAACTGGGACAAGTTCAGGCCCATCTGCAAGACGTGATGAACGAACGCAACCGCTTTCAAGAATCGTACCGCAAGATGGAACATCGTTATCAAGAACTCTACAGCAATTTTCAGGTTGCCGTAGAGGAAGAGTCCGAGAAAATGTTGTCGGAGGCCGCGCAAACGCTTGTTCTCTCCCCTGAAAAAGCTCCTGCCGTACTGCGTGGAGCGATGAAGACGATTGAATTGCAGACAAGGCAGGGCGAAGATCAACACCTTGTCGAGGCTCATCACCTGAAAGACGAGGTGCGCCGCATTACCACACATCTTGAGCAGGAGCAGTCGCAGTTGGAAGAGGAGCGGCAAATCCTGCTGCGTATGCAAAATTCGGCACGTGAGCAGGCAGAGTTACGCCACAAGACTCTGCAAGCTCATCTTCGCTCTCGCTGGGTTGCGGCTCTGGTATTTGTCACAACAAGTGTAGTAGTGTTACTCGTCGTCTTGCAGTACCTTTTCCTCTTTCTGTTTCAAGTACACATTTCGACAACAATTTCGCTATCGCTGCTTGCACCTATCGTGGTGTGTGTAATCGTTGCTGCTTTGTTTTCTCGCCCGCTCTCGACAATGCGTCATCTCTATAAGAGTGCGCCCCATAAAAAGAACGCGAGATAAAAGCTATAAGCGTTTGTTTTTGTAGTAGTCGATTCATGTTCATCGACTACTACAGATGTTTTTAGCTTGTTTTTAGTACAGGCAATCTCAATGTAAATGTACTTCCTTTGCCATAGACGCTTTCTACTTCAATGCTTCCTTGATGTACTTGTACAATGCTTTGTACAATCGACAAGCCCAATCCACTTCCTCCTGAGTTATAGGCGCGAGTACGATCAGAGCGATAAAAACGCTTGAAAATATGCGGTACATCTTCTTGAGAAATACCCAGTCCTGTATCATGTATACTCAGTATCGCATGAGCATTTTCGTTACTGAGAGAAAGTGTGACGCATCCTCCACAAGGTGTGTATTTAAGTGCGTTATCTACCAATGCTATGATCGCTTGCTTCAGCAAATCGGCATCGCCACGAACTTGAACTGGTGTGATGTGTCGCAGCAGAAGGCGCGGTCCTTGTTGACCCTCGTCCTGAGAGGAGGGGCGATATTGACGAAAAACCTCTAACAAGAGGCTGTCCAGGTCCACCTCTCGTATATTCTTACTGCCGCTTGTTACCGCTACATCATATCGTTGAACCACATCTGTATGAGCTAAGATGAGGAGATCGTTGACGAGCCGCCCCATGCGTGCTGTTTCTGCACGCGCATCCGTCAGTACCTCTTGTATCTCCTCACTCGGAAGATGAGAAGCTTTTGCTAGTAAGTCAAGATTGCAACTAATAGAGGTAATGGGAGCGCGTAACTCATGGGAGGCATCGGCAATGAAGCGTTGTTGTTGTTGATACGCATCTTCCAGGCTTGCTAGCATCTGATTAAACGTGTCTGCAAGCGTTGTAAGTTCGTCACGTCCTAATAGTGATGTGCTTGATACGCGCTTGCCAAAATCTTGTGAAATACGTATATGCTGAGCCGTCTGCGTCATACGACGCACCACCGCTAATACTCCCCATGTGATGGACCACCCTCCGATGAGCGCAAAAAACATCACAAGTATAGCTCCACGCAGTAGTAGGAGGCGAGTATCACCCAATGTTTGCTCGATGTCTTGCTCCGAACGTGCCGTTTGAATGAAATGAGGCGTTCCAAAATCAGTGTTGAGCAGTGTATACACGCGTATCTGCTGACCTTGATAAGGAATTGTGCTGTAGAGATTACTCGGATTTCCATGACGCGCTATGACAGAATGTATTGCCTGTGCATCCCAGGGAATGGGGCTGGGTCTAACACTAACGACACTTGATGACCTAATATCTTGATTTCCTGTGGTCGTTGCTAGCAAATTAAACTGATTGTCTAGCACTTCTATCGCTACTCCACCCGTACCTAGAGCATCAACGCTATTGAGTATACGAGGATTATCATTGCTGTTGCCTGGATCACTCGCAAGAATATCTTTTCCTAATCTCACACTAGCCGCGCGACTGCTAAGCGTCATATCAAGATCGCGATACGCTCGCTCCTCGGCTTGCTTGTAAACGATGTAGCCAAATGACCAGAGAGCTACTCCTAATACAAGCACATAAAAAAGCGTGAGGCGAATTGGCAACGGAATATGCATATCGTCATTCCTTACTCCTTGAGACGTAGTACGTAGCCAGCACCACGCACCGTTTGCAGAAGCCTTTTGGCCCCGTACTGCTCTAGCTTTGTACGGAGGTGACCAATATAGACTTCGAGTACATTTGGGCCTCCCTCAAAATCTGAACCCCAGATGCGATCCATGATAACGCCCTTCGTCAGAACAATGCGTGGATTGCGTAGGAATAATGTGAGCAACTCGTATTCGGTTGTACTCAAGTCAATAGTGTTGTTGCCTCGTTTAGCCTGACGTGTAGCGGTATCTAATTCGAGGTCCGCGAAGCATAATATTTCGTGGCTGCTCTCATTGGGGAGTCGTCGGCGTAACAAGGCTTTAATGCGAGCAAGGAGTTCTTCAAGGGCAAACGGCTTTACAAGATAGTCGTCTGCCCCCGTTTCTAGCCCCACTACTCTGTCTATCACGCTATCACGAGCTGTAAGCATAAGTATTGCGACCTCATTGCCAACTGCTCTTAGTCTTCGACAAACCTCTAGCCCGTCAATTCCTGGCAGCTTCAGGTCGAGGATAATCAGATCAGGGACTTTTGTGCGTGCGAGTGTCAGCGCACTCTCACCATCGGCTACCGTAGAGACCACGTAGCCTTCATAGGCAAGGGTGCGCCGTAGTGCGCTTGTGATGCGGCTCTCGTCATCGACAATAAGAATACGTTCGTTCATGCATTACTAACCCATTCGATACCCCAGGGTGTGCGTGCCGGACTTTGTGTTACTTTTTGCGCTTGACCAGAGTGAACATTGATGAGTGTGATGCCACTGTTTGGAGAAACCGCATACAACGTTTGACCATCCCCACTCAGCGCGATTCCGGTGAATGACTGTTGTGGGACGTAACTCTGTTGTATTTTAGCATCGGCGATATTCATTGCCACTATACCACGCACGCCAATCACATAGAGCATTGCCTGGTCAGGGGAGATCGTAGCACCATTATGAAGTGTACGTATCCTCTCTCCAGAGGGTACTTGCATATTTACTGGGCTAAAATGTACGGTTGTGCGAATGTCATCACTGAAGATATCTTTATCTGTCACACTGATTACAACCATCACGCCAAGCGCAGCATTTGTTGCATAAAGCGTGGAACCATCCGCTGATAGTGCTAGCGTGTAGTAGTGAAGCAAGTCGGCAGACGTTCCTGCAGGTAAGTCGATACAGCGTGCGCCATTATAATCGCTAGCCAGTGGCAACAGATGAACGAAGGCAATATTGCTGCGCGTATCCGTGTACAATGTGTACGCTCTTGTGCCATCTGTCGCCATCTGACGTGTCAAGGCCGAGCCAATCATGCGTGGATCATTGATTTCCGCTTTATCCGCGATGATAGTTTGAACCAGTTGACCCTCATTTACATCATAGCGACGCACATAATAATGCCCTATTGTATCATGTAAGCGTTCAAGCAGGTAAAGACGGCTGCCATCAGGTGAGATTGCATCAAGGTCAAACGTTCCTTGTAGCTGAATAGCCTTGACAACCTTCCCAACCTTCGTGTCGATAACAACAAAAGTGCTTGTACTCTCGGACCCTCCAACTTGCTTTAGTGCGAGCCACTGTCCAGCGAATGAGAGAACAGATTTCGTATAGTCTTGTTCTGCTGTAGAGTAAGAACCGGGAATGGTGAATTGCCGTAAAATTGCACCATCCTTCATATGAGTAACAGTAATCTGTGTATGAGTTCCCTGCGGGGTTGCCGTGTATATACGTTGGTGATCTTGTGAGACTAAGCCCACTGGAAGAGTTGTGAACGTACTGGCTCCTGGACGAAAGGCAACAATTCGCTGTCCTCCTGTATTCACTGGGCCATACCCGTCAAGCACATAGAGGTTTTCACTCTCGGCGATGGTGGGGGACGATGAATGTGTGCTTGCTGTTGTTGCTGACTCACATGCAGTAAGAGCAATGAGCAATCCGCAGAGTACAATTGTAAGTAAGCCTGTTCGACGCATAGCTTCAACCTTTCTTGACTGTTTGTAGGCACATGCACTTCTCTATGCATGACCAGTGATAACACATCCTAAAAATGTTATATACTAAAAGGCTGAATCTTACCTGAAAGCTTTATCGAAAATTCAATAATGTGCGTA
>JAABVA010002154.1_pt1 | contig 19981 bp, 16 predicted proteins | sample 5560331 | NCBI WGS metagenome assembly JAABVA01 (sample SAMN12812661, study PRJNA571458) | rock metagenome | isolation source: Antarctica rocks | place: Antarctica: Victoria Land, Mt New Zealand sud | collected 2016-01-07 | reverse complement strand
ATAGTCGGACGAATGCCGCCGATCTGCGCGAGTGGATGGCAGCGGGGATGGCGGGATTCCGGCTGAACATGGTACGTGACCGCGATCCGGCCTGGGTGAGCGCATCGCGCAACTACGCCCTCTGGGAGACGGCGCAAGAACTCGGTGCGGTAATCAACGTGCAGATGCATCCGCCGCAGGCATGGCGGCTCCGCGAAATTGCCCATCGCTATCCCGGCGTCAAGGTGATCGTTGACCATCTCGGCAAGCCGGATATCACCGAACCGCCGCCGTACGTGCAGTTCGCTCCTATCCTCGCGCTCTCGACCCTGCCGAATATCTACGTCAAGGTTTCCGCGCTCTTACTCGCCTCGCGCACAAAGGAGTATCCGTACCGCGATGTCTTTCCCTGGGTGAAGATGCTCTACGAGGCGTTCGGTGCGTCGCGGCTCCTCTGGGGTACCGGCTATCCCGGCGCGCACCGTGCGCTCCCACTCGCTCAGGAACTGGCGATCATCACGCAGCACCTTCCCTTTTTCCTGGAAGACGACAAGCAATGGATCCTCGGCCGGACGGCAATGACGATCTGGTCATTCGCGACTGGCTGAGATGAAACCGATTGAAGGCAGAGGGAGACAAGCACAGAGGACATAGAGAAAAGAAAACTCTATTTGGTCTCTCTGTGGTCTCCGTGTCCTCTGTGTCCTCTGTGCTCGCCCCTTCTTCCGCTCTGCATCTCTGGTTTCTTGGCCTCGATCCGTTGGCGGCTGGTGGGATCTACCACTATACTGATGCGTGTTCGTGATCGAAAGGGTATCGGATGAGGGGAGGAGCGCCCGCGTGGAAGACGAACGTGAGCTGACGACCGAGCATCGAACGGCGGGCACCGAGGGGCCATCGGCGCATGAGGGAGAAAGCCCACTGGCCGCGCGATTGCGGCACACCGTCACGCCGTGGCTGAATGGGGCGGACACCTTTGTGTACATTCTCGTCGGTATCGTCTTTCTCGTCGGCGCGCTGGTGATGCTTGGCTATACCGTCGTGACCTTCGTTCAGGCCCTGAACGGGCACGCGGAGGGCGGCTTCCCGCAGGCGGTCATCACACTCGTCAACGACTTGTTGCTCGTCATGATTATTATGGAAGTGCTGCGCACCGTCCTCTCGTACATCGAGGAGGGTGGCGCGTCGCTTCGGCCCTTTCTCTTTATCGGCGCAATTTCCGCGACGCGGCGCATCCTCGCCATTGGCGCGGAGATGAGTATCAGCGGCGAGACGCAGAAGCAACTCGCGCGCGAGGATTTCACCCGCCGGATGACAGACCTCGGCATCAACGCGCTCGTCATCCTCCTGATCGTCGTTGCCCTCTACCTACTCGCGCAGCGCGATATGAAATAAATCCTACCTGGAACCGAACGTTGTTTCCAGATAGGCGGTTGTGCCGACCCAATGCCGTTGCACCATGCCACTCGGGACGGAGAGGGGCGCTTCGGAACGGACTGCCGCTGAAGCAGGGAGGGGGCCGGTGACGAAAGCTTCCGCCAGCGCGCGGCCATCGGCGTCGGGGAGCGGCGGCAAGCCGAGCAAAGCGAGGATCGTCGGCGCGATGTCAATGACGCCCGCCGGGACATCGAGCGTGCCGGGGCGAGCGTCATTACCGCCGATAATGAGCACCGTCCGCTGGTCGTGCGGGCTGAGGGTGCCGTGGGTGGCGGTGAGCCGGGTGAGGCCGACGACCGGCCCTTGCAGCCGTTCGAGGTCGGCGAGTCCGGCGGAGTAGCCTGTCAGCGCGCTGCCGGCGATACCGTGCGCGTTCGATGCATCGTTCCATGCATGTGAGTAGGTGAAGGTTGGCGCATACGGGAAGGACGATGGATCGCGCCCATTCCAGATGAAGGCAGGTGTGAGCGTGCCGTCTGACGCCTCGCGTCGCGACCAGTCCACGAACGCGCCGACCCACGGTTGCTGTCGCAGCCATGCACCCACGTCATCACGGAGCATCGCCGCGCCAGGTCGATCTTCGATGAGGATCATCCGTTCCGAAAGATGCATTGTGCCGTCGTTGAGCGGCCCGGCGAAACCAGCATCGGCGAGCGCGTGCTCGGCCCGTACCATGCCCGTCACGGTGCTGTGCCCGTGGTCGGACGCAACGATCACCGTCGTCGGCACATCGCCCGCCGCGATCGCCGCGAGAATGCGACCGAGGCGGGTATCGTTGCCGCGCGTGGCAGCCCGCGCTTCCGGGGAGCCGAGGCCGCGCGCGTGCTGGCTGGCGTCCGGCTCACAAAGCCACATCAACACGACATCCGGTTCGAGATCGGGCAGGACGTACTCCAGCAACACATCGGCGAGCCATTCATGCGCCGCCTGCACGGGAATTGTCTTTATGGGTGGCGTTCCGAATCGCTCGCTGAGTGTTGTCATCAACTGGGTGGGCCAGGTGAATTCAGTATGAATCGTCGTCGCGGTGCGTTCGGGGTCGAGGAGGGTCGCCTGCCCGGTCGTGCCGCTGCCCATGACGACGAGTCGCTTTCCCGCGTCCGCAAGCGCTTCGGCGAGCGTCGGCAGCAGCAGGATACGGCCGTCATTGACCGCGCGGAGCCGTTCGAGGTCGACACGCGCGCCAGTGTCAATCGGCGCGCGGTTGCCCGGTGGCCCGACAAAGAGGTTGCTGAGTACGCCATGCCCTGCCGGATACGCACCGGTGCTGACGCTCGATGTCGTTGGCCGCGTGACGGATGGAAAGACGCCCGTGGCACGGCGATAGACCGCGCTTCGCGCCGCGAATGCGTGCAATTTCGGTGTCAACTCTGCGCTAACAAGGTCGGGCCGCATGCCGTCCCAGACGAGCACGATGACGCGCTGGGCTGAGTGCTGAGTGCTGAGTGCTGAGTGCTGAGTGGCACCGCGTATGGTGGTTGATGTATTCGTCGTCACTATCGCACCCTCTCCTTCGCCCCATGCCTGGGTCCTGGGATTGACCGTACTCAGCATTCAGCACTCAGCACTTCTTCTTATCAGAAGATGGCGTTGTACCGATGGACTTCGCCCATCGCGCCTGACTGCCCGGAGTGCGCGTGGGCGCAGCGGAACGATTCGCTTTCCGTCCATGCCGTGAAGGCCGCTTCGTCTTCCCACTGCGTGAGAGCGACATAGATCGTATCCCCCGCGACGCCTTCTTCTTTGAGGAGGTTGAAGTTCAGGCAACCGGGCACTGCACGCATCCGGTCCGCGCTCTGCGAGAACCCCTTTTCCAAACGACCTGCCTGCTCGGACGCGACGGTCAGCCGGTTCATCACCACATACAATTGCGTTGCTCCTTTTATGCGTCGTATGAATCCAACGATTCGCGTCGCGCTTAGCATACCGTATCGCGCGCGTCCGTCTACGGGCAATGCGATACTATGTACAGAGCGTATCCAGCTGATAGCCCGAGAAGGGAAAGAGGAACGAATGATGAGTGATGTCACCGAAATCGGTCGCACGGTCGCCGCACTCCGACAGGAGTATGCCGGGATGAGCCTCGATGAAGGCGACGTGGACGCCGACCCCGTGACGCAGTTCACGCGCTGGTTTACGCAGGCACTCGGCACGCATGTTCCGGAACCGAACGCGATGACCGTCGCGACGGCGACGCGGGCGGGCGTGCCCTCCGCGCGGATCGTGCTGCTCAAGGGGTTCGACGCGCGCGGCTTCGTCTTTTACACGAATTACGAGGGCCGGAAGGGTCAGGAACTGGCGGACAACCCGGTTGCCGCGCTCGTCTTCCACTGGGTCGAACTGCACCGGCAGGTACGGATTACCGGCGCGGTGGAGCAGGTGTCGCGCGAGGAATCGGACGCCTATTTCCAGTCCCGACCACGAGGGAGCCGCCTCGGCGCGTGGACCTCGCAGCAGAGCAGCGTCCTCGATGGGCGTGCGCCGCTGGAAGCGCGGCTGGCAGAACTCACGGCGCAATTCGGGGAGGGGGACATCCCACTGCCACCATTCTGGGGCGGCTACCGCGTGATCCCGGATACAGTCGAGTTCTGGCAGGGCCGCCTCAGCCGCCTGCACGACCGCCTCCGCTACGCGCGCCAACCCGATACGACGTGGCGCATTGAACGCCTTTCGCCGTAAGACAACATTGGAAGGTGGGGAGGACGCACAGCCGTGCGCCACTACTATCTTATCGCACGTAATACTTCCTCGATGACCGCGAGTGTCTGGTCAATCTCGGCGTCGGTGTGGGATGTGGAGAGGTAGAACTTTGTGTTGGGCGCGTGGAAGATGCCGCGCTCAAGGAGCGCCATCGCGAACCGGGAAGCGAACGATGCGTCCGCCGTGAGGGTATCCGCGTGGTTCGCAATTGGGCGGTCGGTGAAGAAGACCTGAAAGACCGCGCCAAGGCCCGGTACCTGGAGCGGGATGCCGAGATCGTGACCGAGCGTCACGATGCCTTCGCGGAGCCGGTTCCCGGTCGCGAACAGCCGCTCGTGCACGCCGGGTTTCTTCAGTTCATGAAGCGTCGCGAGTCCCGCGGCCGCCGCGACGGGGTTGCCGCTCAACGTCCCGCCGAGGACGGCATATGGCCCTTTGCTTCGTTGCTGTGGATCGGTGAGCGAGAGGATGTCGCGCCGCCCACAGACCGCCGCGAGTGGGTAGCCACCACCAATCGCCTTCGCGTAGGTCGCAAGGTCCGGCACGACGCCGAAGTATTCCTGCGCACCGCCGTAGGCGAGGCGGAAGCCCGTCACCACCTCATCGAAAATGAGCAGGACGCCGTGCTCCGCCGTCGCCTCGCGTATCGCTTCGAGGAAGCCGGGTACGGGTGTGATCGCGCGCTGCATCGGTTCGATGATGACAGCGGCGAGCGTCTCCGCGTGCGCCGCGATGATCTCCCGCACGGCCTCGGCGTCGTTGTACGGTGCGACGATGACCGTCCCGGACACCGCCTGCGGAATACCGGCGGAATCAATGACGCGCCGTCGCTCGCCGGTCGTATCCATGCCGTAGGCGCTGACGAGCGCGTAATCGTGAACGCCGTGGAAGCCGCCCTCGAACTTGAGGATGTGCTGCTTGCCGGTGAAGGCGCGAGCGAGTCGCAGCGCGTGGAAGGTCGCTTCCGTGCCCGTCGAGACGAATTTGATCGCCTCCGCACACGGCACAGCGTCCACAATCGCCTCGGAGAGCGCGATGATTGGCTCGTTGAGGCTGTAAAAGGTCGAACCCTTTGCCGCCTGTCGCTGCACCGCTTCGACGACCGCCGGGTGCGCGTGGCCGAGCAGCATCGGGCCGGAGCCGAGCACGTAGTCTATGTACTCATTACCATCAACATCCCAGAGGCGCGGTCCGCGCCCCTCCGCAATCACGATTGTCTGATCCAGCGGCAACTGAAACGATCCGAGACTGGCTCCCGGCAGTACCTTCGCTGCCCGCCCGACCAGTTCCGCCGTTCGCTCTCTCGTCTGCACTGCACACATCATCGTCTTGCTCCTTTCAGAAAGGGATTTGAACCGCGAAGACGCGAAGAACGCGAAGGAGAGAAAGAGATGAGAAGGAATCCGTGAGGACGATCTGCGCATTCTTATTTCTCTTCTTTACCTTCTCTTTCCCTTCGCCTTCTTCGCGCCTTCGCGGTTCATGAGTCTCATGTCCCGGCGCGGGTGAAGCGCGGGAGAACCTCGGTAAGGAAGAGTTCGAGGCCATCGGTGCGCGGATAATCGAGGAAGTTGAGTTGCATGTGCCGGACACCGATTGCCGCGAATTCCTCGATCTGCGCGGCCGCCTCGTCCGGGTTCCCGCTGATGACGTACATATCGGGGCGGAACATCACGGGTGGATGGCGGATCAGTTTCGCCGGGTCGTTCGAGATGCTGATGCCCATGTAGCAGGTCGGCACGACAGCGGACTCGTCGCGGCCAACGGCGCGGCAGTGGTCGCGGAGGATGGCGAGTTTGCGCGCGTAATCGGTGGGTGAGTAGTAGTCGGCGTTCCACCAGTCCGCGTATTGAGCGACAACGCGGAGAGTGCGCTGCTCCCCCGCACCGCCGATCATGATGGCGGGCGGCGGTTCGGGAGTTGGTATGCACCAAGCATCTTTGATCTGATAATACTGACCGTCGTACGAGGCCGGGCCACCTGTCCAGAGCAGTTTACAGATACGTACGGCGTCTTCGAGTTGGCCGATCCGCTCGCGGGCGGATGGAAAGGGATAGCCGTACGCGCGATACTCGTCTTCCTTCCAGCCCGCGCCGATGCCGAGAATATAGCGGCCTCCGGTGAGGAATTGAAGCGAGGCGGCGATTTTTGCCGTCAGCGCCGGGTTGCGGTATCCCTGCCCGAGGACGAGGTTTCCCCAGCGCACACCGGGCGCCTTCCCGGCGTGGTATGCGAGAAAAGCGTAGCATTCGAGGATCGGCTGCGCATCGAACTGAAAATGGTCAATCACCCAGCAGGAGAGGTCATGCTCCACGGCGGCGGCGAGCAACCGCTCATTCATCGCCAACATTGCCGGGATCGTGCCACCGCGTGGCGTGGGATGCACGCCGACGCCGAAATCCATTGCTGCCATCCGGGTTCTTCCTCCCCACCTTCGCTTTCATTGCTCCGCCGGGCGATTATACACGCACGTTCAGCGCGCGGGGCGAATGCCTGTTCGTCTACCGATCATGGTGCATCATATCCTGAGAATCCAGATTTTACGATAAAGAAATGACTCGAAGGCATCATGCACGCCCCATAGAGTGATGGTACGATGCACCGACGAAAACCAATTAGACCCATCTCCTCTCCCCTCTCCATCGCCGAACAAACCTTGATTCTTACCACGATCCTGGGGCTATGGAGAGGGATCGGGGGTGAGGGTTGCCGCGATGGGAGGCACACGAAATGAAGGCAAACCGGTTCACACAGGTACGTGCGGCAGGCAAGGTGCCGGTCGGGCAGATGCTCTGGGAGTTCGGCACGCGCGGCATGGCGCGGATGATGGACGCCTGCGACGTGGATTTCGCGATCATTGACACCGAGCATGCGGCCTTTTCGAGTGCGGACGTGGCGGATCTCGTCGCGTGGTTCAGTGCGACGACGATTGCCCCCTTCGTGCGCGTCCCGGCGATCGCGTACCACCTCCTTGCCCGGACGATGGACGCGGGCGCGCTCGGCGTGATGGCGCCGAATGTCAAGACGGCGGATGAGGCGCGCGCCATCGTAGATGCTGTGAAGTACGGCCCGCTCGGGACACGCGGCATTGGCCTCGGTGGCGCGCTGACGGGCTATCGCGGCGTCACTCCATCGGAGTTCCTCACCTACTCGAACGAGAACACAACGGTAATCTGCCAAATCGAGAGCGTTGCGGGGATCGAGAATCTGGAAGCGATCGCTACGACGCCGGGTGTGGATGTCCTCTGGGTCGGGCATTTCGACCTGACACAGAGCATGGGCATCCCCGGTCAGTTTCACGACCAACGGTTCCTCGACAACCTGAAACGGGTCGTAGCGGTCTGCAACCAATATCATCTCGGCGCGGGCATCCAACCCGGCACTATCGAGCAGGCGCGGGAATGGCTGGAAATCGGCTTCAATGTCATCTCCTACGGCACTGACATGAGCATCTATCTCGCGGCGATGACCGATGCCGTCACGCAAGTGCGCTCGCTCGCGGCGAAATAACAGTGCGGTATCGGAGGGTAGGAAACCGGGGACTTAACCACAAAGACGTAGAGGACGCAAAGAACGCAAAGAAGAAAGAGAAGAAGCAAAAGGAAGCATTTCCCAATCTTTGATTCTCTTTGCGTCCTCTGCGTTCTGTGCGCCTTTGCGGTTCTTCCCGGTTTCATCTAAAGGGGGGAGCAATGCGGCTGGCGTTGTTGGGGTACTACCATGAGACGAATACGTTTTCGGCGACGCCGACGGACTACGCGCAGTTCGAGGCAAGCGGCATCCTGCACGGCGAGCAGTTGGTGCGCGAGCACGGAGAAGGGCAGTCAAGCGTCTCCGGGTATCTCGATGCCGGGCGGGAGCCAGGTATTGAGGTCGTGCCGTTGTATTTCGCGAATACCGGGCCGCTCGGGACGATCACGGCGGACGCCTTCGAGCGGATCAGCGCCGAGTGCCTGCAACTGCTGGAAGAGAACGGGCCGTGGGATGGCATCCTGCTCGTGCTGCATGGAGCGGCGGTCTCCGAACAGTATCACGACGCGGACGGCGAGTTCACCGCCCGTGTCCGCGCGCTTGTTGGGCCGGAAGTACCGATCGGCGTTGCGTTGGACTTGCATGGCAACATCACCGCGCGGCTTGTAGAGAACGCGACCGTGACCGTGTTCTACCGCACGAACCCGCACCTCGATGCCCGCATCCGGGCGCGCGAATGTGGCGAGATCATCGTGCGGGCGGTGCGTGGCGAGGTGCGGCCCGTGCAGGCGATCGAGACGCCGCCGGTCGTCGTCAACATCGTCAAGCAGTTCACGGGCGCAGAGCCGATGCAGGGGATGATCGAGGATGTCGAGGCAGTGATCCGGCGGCCCGGCATGCTCTCGGCGAGCGGCGTGGTGGGCTTTCCATACGCTGATGTACCGGAGATGGGCATGTCGTTTGTTGCCGTGCATGATGGCGACCCCGCTGCCGCGCGCGATGCCGCACAATGGCTGGCGCGACGCGCCTGGGGGCGGCGGGCGGAGTTCATTGGCGACACGCCGTCACCGGAGAATGCGCTCCGTCACGCGATGATGGCGCCGAAGGGGCCGGTCGTACTGATGGATGTCGGCGACAACATCGGTGGCGGCAGCGCGGCGGATTCGACGATCCTCCTCGAAGCGGCACAGCGGCTCGGTGTGCAGCAGTATCTCCAGACGCTCTACGATCCCGAAGCGGTAGTGGCCTGCGTCGCGGCGGGCGTCGGCGCAACCATCACACTCGCGGTCGGCGGGAAGACCGACGACCTGCACGGCAAGCCTGTCACCGTCACTGGCCGGGTGCGAACGATCTTTGAAGGCACATGGGAAGACCCGCGCCCAACCCACGGTGGTTGGCGCTTCTTTGATGGCGGCACGACGGTCGTTCTCGAAACGACGGACGATCATACGCTGGTCCTGACGAGTCTGCGCGTTGGTAACACGAGCATCGAGCAGATGTACGCGGTCGGCATTTGGCCGGAGCGGTACCAAGTGATCGTCGCAAAGGGCGTGATGTCGCCCCTTGCGGCCTACGCGCCGATTGCCGCCGAGATCGTCATGGTCAACACGCCAGGCGTCACCTCGTCCGACCTCTCGACCTTCACGTACCACCATCGCCGCCGCCCGCTCTACCCATTCGAGATGGACGCGACGTACGAAGCAATGAGCAATAAGACGGCGATATAAGTGGTAGCGTAGGCTTCAGCCTGCGCCTCTCTGGAGTCCAAAGCAGGGACGGCAGGCCGATGAACCTTGACAACGTGATTGGGGAATGACCGGGGACGCAGGCTGAAGCCTACGCTACCGGCATGCGCTCGTGGAATTCGTGAGGGGAGAGACTATGCCCGAATTGGTGAACTATGTTTCGACACTTCCCCCGACGGCGGATCTGGTCATCATTGGGGGCGGTATCGTCGGGGCGGCGACCGCATTTTTCGCGGCACGGGCGGGGTTGCGGCCGTTGCTGCTCGAACGGCGTCCGGCACTTTGCACGCTGACGACCGCAGCGGCGACGGGCGGCTTCCGCTTGCAGTTCGATAATGAGGAAGAGGTAGCGCTGATCCGGGAATCGGTCGCGGTCTTCCTCGATTTTGCTGCGATCACCGGGCAAACGGTCTATGACCCGATGATCCGGCAACAGGGCTATCTCTGGCTCGCCACCGAACCGGAGACCGCCACCCGCCAGCGCGATCTCGTCGCAATGCAGCATGGCTGGGGACAGGATGACATCGAGTTGCTGGACGGCGACGAAGTACGGTACCGCTTCCCGTACATCGCGGAGAATGTCGTGCAGGCACGGTTCCGGCAGGGGGATGGCTTTCTCGATCCGAAGCAGATCACGATGGGCTTCGCGGCGGGATCGGGCGTACCTGTCGCTGTCAACTGCGGCGTGACGGGCCTTCGCATAGTCGGTGGTCGGCTGACAGCAGTGGAGACGGACGCCGGCACCGTGCAGACCGATACGGCGGTGGTCGCCTGCGGGCCGCTCTCCGGCCTGGTGGCAACTACCGCCGCAGTGCGGCTGCCAATCGCGGCCGTCCGGCGGCAGAAAGTGATTCTTCCCGATCTCCCTGAAGTGCCGCCGGATGCGCCGATGACGATTGACGAAGAGACGGGCGTCCACTGGCGGCCCGCCTTGCGCGGCGCGTACCTCCTCTTCACGGACCCAACGACACCGCCAACCGCGCCCATCGAGAACGTACCAACCGACGGCCGTTTTGCCTTCCAACTGCTCGACCCGTCCAGTCCGGTCGCCGCCGCGCGTACGGCCCCCTTCTGGCGGTCGGTCTGGGAACGAAACAGCGCGCCCTGGTTCATTCAGGCGGGCCAGTACACGATGACGCCGGATCATCGCCCACTCGTCGGCCCGACCACCGTAAACGGCCTCTGGGTGAATACCGGCTACAGTGGCCATGGCGTGATGGGCAGCCCGGCCGGCAGCCGACTGCTCATTGACCTGCTTACTGGCGCGATCGCACCCGGTACTAACCCGTTTCGCCTCAATCGCCCCTTCACGGAGCGTGCGATTGCAACGCTTTGATCTCGGTCATAGGCTTTCCAGCCGGTAATTCCATCGTGCGATGAAGAAATACGTCACGAAGTCTCTGTCTTTATTGCCTCGGGTGGTTCGGCCTGCTCGCTGATGGACGGCGATGTTTCACTCTCACGCGCTTTGCCGAGTTTGCCTTCTGTCACGAGGGTTGCCAGCACTTCCATTACGACCCGGCCACCGAGCAGCGCAGTGATGTCCGCAACATCGTAGGGCGGCGAGACCTCGACGATCTCCATCCCCGCCAATCCTTCGCGCGTCGCCAGTCGCAGCATGCGATAAACCTCGCGCGGGAGCAGGCCACCTGGCTCCGGCGTCCCAGTGCCGGGAGCGAAGGCAGGGTCCATCACGTCAATATCGAATGAGAGCCAAACGGCGCGCGCCTTCTGCCAGGCGATTTCCAGTGCATATTCCATGATGCGCTCGATACCGTACTGGTCTATATCGTCCACGGTGATCACGGTCGCGTGCCGCTCGCGCGCCACCTTCATGCCCGCCTTCGATCCCGTCCAGCCACCGATGCCGATTTGCACGAGATTCGTTGCGGGCGCATTCGGGATGTTCGTTGCATGGAAGAAGGGTGAGCCGTGCATCCGCTCGTCCATGGACGATTCGCTCAAATCGCTGTGCCGGTCGAAGTGAATGATGCCGATAGTGCCGTCAACGTACGGCGCCATACCGCGCACATCCGGGTAGCCGATTGAGTGATCGCCACCGAGCACAACGGGAAAGACGCCACGTTCGTGAATGTAACTGATCGCATTGGCAATCTGATCGAAACTCTTCTCGATATTGGCGGGGATCACCTGAATGTCACCCGCGTCCACCATATCGAGCATCTCGTGCAATTCGATTCCTCGCCCCGGATTGTACGAGCCGCCGAGCGCGGATGCCTGCCGGAGCGCCTGCGGGCCGAAGCGGGTGCCGGGGCGATACGTTGTGCCGGCATCAAGGGGCGCGCCGACAAAGACGACGTCCTGCCCGCCGAGATCGCGCATATCTTCAAGGAACGGTACACCGATGAAGGTGCTGCCCTGGCTTCCCCAGCGGCCTCGACGGAAGAGGGTAAGCGAGCGATCCTTAATGCTCTCCGCCGCTTCGAGGCCGTGCAGTTTGACTTGCTCCGCGCGCTCCTTCGCCTTCGGTCCCGTCAATGCCGCTTCCCGCTCCATCGCCCAGGTGCCCTGCAAATCCTCGCGTTGCAGCGGTTGCATATCCGCAGGCGGTTCGACCGGCTCTCCATTCGCAACCTTCGCCCTGCGCCGTGCCAGGTAGCGCTGATGGCGGCGATAACCGCTGCCCGGCCCGTGGTGATGACGGACAAATTCCCGCCCCGGCCCGTATTGAACATGGCGCAGTTCCCTATCGAACATCGCCACTCACTCCTCTCGAAGTAGCGAGTAACGAGAGGAGGAAAACTCGTTACTCGTTACTCGCTACTCGTTACTTACTTCGTCTTCCAGAGTTTCCACGTATCCCAGTACTGCCACATGGCGTTCGGTTGGTAGCCCTGGATGGTCTTCTTGACGAGGATCAGATCGCGTGGGAAGCCAAGCCAGAAGGCGGGCATATCGTCGGCGATGATTTCCTGGAATTTGCCAAGGAGATCCTTCTGCTTAGTGAGATCCGGCTCGCGAATGATCTGTTGGAGCAGCGCGTCCGCCTGTTCATTCTTCCAGCCGCCGAAGTTCCGCCCCTGCTTGGTCTTCCGCACATCCCATTCGCTGCCGTAGTAGTTGAGGTCCGAGAAGCCCGCAAACAGGATGCGGCTCGTGAAGTAGAGGTCATAGTCAAGCGACGTCTGCCAGCGCGCCTTGAGCGCCGCCGTTTCCAGCGTCTGGATGTCCATAGCGATGCCGAGCTTCTTGAAATCCTCCTGCATCGAGACGGCGATCTTGGCGACCGGATAACTCTGGCTAGTCGAGGTGATGGCGACGAATTTTACGGCCTTGCCACTCTTATCCAGCAGATTGCCGCTGCCGTCCTTCTTGTACCCGGCAGCTTCGAGCATGCTTTGCGCCTTCGCCTGGTCGTAGTCCGGGTTCTTCAGTTTCGTGTTGTAGGCCCACGGAAAGGCGATGGAGCCGATCTTCGTTTCGTCCACGAACCCCTTAAAGACGGCCTGTGCGTATCCCTTGCGATCAATGCCCATCGAGAGCGCCTGTCGCACCTGCTTGTCCTTCAAAAAGTCCGCCGTGTCCGACTTCGGGTTCTGGAAGTTGATCCATGCACTCATGAAGGCGAGTGCGTACGCACTGTAGACCAAGCCGTCCTGCTTCGAAACCTGGTCAATGTCGTTCGCCGTCACGGGCCAGAGCATATCCGTCTCGTTGTTCAGCCACGAGGTCAGTTGCGCGCTGGACTGGTCAATATTCTTGAAGACGAGCTTCGCGTAATGCGGCTTGCCCTGGAAGTAGGCTGGGTTGACCTCGTACTGGATGTTCGGTGGCGCGGCACCCGGATCGTACTTAACCTGCTTCCACGGGCCGGTGCCAATCAGATTGCTTCCGGCGTAGTCGAACCCCTTGAGCGTCTTCGCGCCCTTCTCACCCTTTGCCGAGTCGAAGTACGCGCCGAACTGCTTTTTTTGCATGATGAACTGGTTGCAGGCGTTAAGAATCCAGTCACCGGACTTATCATCGAGCTCGAACCGGACGGTGTTGGCATCTACGACGACCGGATCCTTCTTCATTAGTGGGAAGAAGCGCGCCACGCCGCTGTCTGGATCATCGCGGTAGGCGATCATCGAGAACGCGACATCGTCCGCCGTCAGTGGCGTGCCGTCGTGCCATTTAATGTCTTTACGCAGCGAGACGGTGTACGTCTTGCCATCAGCGGAGACATCCCATTTCTCGGCCAGCCAGGGCTTCGGATCGAGGGTGTATTCGTCAATCCAGATGAGCGGGTCGTAGACGAATGTGTAAGGCGAGTAGCTGTTGAGTGCGGTCGGGTTGAGGTCGGAAATATCGTCGTTCCCGCGGATAATCGTGAGGGTGTCTGTGCTATCGGTCGGCGTGCCCGCGTACGTCGGGCGCGGATCCGTGATGAGGGTTAATTTGCCGATGGTCTGATTCGCCGCTTGCGGGGTGACGGCGCTGCTCGCCGCTTGTGTCGGGCTGGCGGCGGAAGCAGCCGCCTTCGTCGCTCCCGGCGCTACCGCACTGGTCGCCGCACTCGTCGGCGCGCTGACATTCGGTGGGGCAGTCGGGTTCGGCGCGGTGAGATTTGCTGTAGCGGTCGGCGCGCTGGGGCTGCTGGCGTTGTTCCCGCAGGCAGCGAGGAGCGTACTGAGGGAGACTGCGCCACTGACTTGCAGGAGACGGCGGCGGGCCAGATGCGCATTCTGAAGCGTCTGGACGCGCGCGCGTAGGTACGCCAGATCATCTTCAGCGGGGCCAGGTGTCGCGTTAATCGGCTGTGTGACCTTGCTGCTCATTGGACTCCTCCGTCACTGGCGGTTATGCTCCGCCACTACTCCCTTTCGGACTCCACATGGACAATCGTTCGCCCTTTATCCCCCTTTCCCCGCCGTCGCATCACGCCGCCGCTAGCGTTTCTGTCGTGGATCGAGCACGTCACGCAGCCCGTCGCCGAGCAGATTGACGCACAACACCGTGATGAGAATGAGCATGCCGGGAAAGATGGCGAGGAAGGGCGATTGGATGAGATACCGCTGCGCCTCGGTGAGCATGTTCCCCCAACTAGGCGTCGGTGGGTGGATGCCGAGGCCGAGAAAACTGATCGTCGCCTCGGCAATCAAGTTCGTGGCGAGGATCAGTGTAGCGGTCACGACGATTGGCGCGACGGCGTTGGGCAAGATATGCACGAAGACGATCCGCGCGTTCGAGGCGCCGCAGGCGCGCGCCGCCTCGACGAACTCGCGGTGTTTGAGGGCAACGAACTCGCCGCGTACCAGCCGCGCGAGTACCGGCCAGCCGAACAAGCCGAGAATCAGGACGATACTTGTCGCCGATGGCGGCGCAACTGCTGCGGCCAGGATGAGCAGCAAAAGAAAGGGGAGGGTCAGGATCAGCTCCACGAAGCGATCAACGATAGCGTCGGCGATGCCACCCGCGTAGCCGCTCACGATCCCCAGCAGGACACCGATAATCGTGGTAACGATCGCCGCAACGAACGAGATTCCAAGCGAGATACGCCCGCCGTAGATGGCGCGCACGAGTGCGTCGCGCCCGAACTCGTCGCGTCCGAACCAGGCGTTGCGGCTCGGCGGCGCGAAGGTCGCGGTACGAACCTGGGCAGTCACTTTATCCGCCGGGATAACGAGCGGGCCGACCGTCACGACCAATGCCAGCGCGGCAAGAATCACGAGTCCCACAACCGCCAGGCGATTCTTCGCGAAGCGTCGCCAGATCGAGGGGCTGCCGATACGGCGCATGCCGCCCAAAGCGATTGCACCGCCGACTTCCGGTGTGAGAACCTCAGTCGCTGCTCGATCACTCACCCTGCACTCCCCCGGTACTGTGGCGCGCGTCAGACCGATCCATCATTCCCCCTGGCGCGTTCATTGCGGGTCACGATAGCTGGATGCGTGGATCAACAACGCGGTAGCCAATATCGGCGAGCAGATTACCGATAATAATTGCGGCACCGGACATCAACGTGAGCGCGAGGACGACCGGCGTATCACGCTTGCCCGCCGACGTCACGATCAGTTGCCCGAGCCCGTTCCAACTGAAAATCTGTTCCGTCACAATCGCACCGGCAACGAGATCGGGTAGGCTTAGACCAAGCAGCGTGATGAGCGGCATCAGCGCATTGCGGAAGGCATGCCGGGAAAGGACGGCGCGCGCCGTCAGCCCTTTGGCATGGGCGGTACGGATGTAATCCTGTCGCAAGACTTCCAGCATCGAGGAGCGGATATAGCGCGACCAACCCGCCGTCCGAATTAACGTCAGGGTCAGAACTGGCAGGATCAGGTGCTTCAGATGATCGGCAAGTGAGGCAGCCTGGCCAATTGTCTGCGCGCCCTGTGTAGGCAGCCAATGAAGCCGGACTGCGAAGAGCAGAATCAGCATCAAGGCGAGAAAAAATGAGGGAAACGCGATCCCAACGAAGGAGAGTACCGTCACCACGTTATCAATGGGTGAGTACTGCCGAATCGCCGAGATGATGCCGATAGGGATTGCGAGCAGGAGCGAGAAGAGGATGGAGAGGGCGAGGATTTCGGCGGTGCGCGGTAGTTGCTGCTTGATGATCGTCGCGACCGGCTTACGCTGAATGATCGAGTTGCCGAAACGCAGCCGGACCCAGTTGCCCGCGAGATGCGTGTACTGCCGATACCACGGGAGATCAAGTCCCATCTCGTGGCGAAAACGCTGGACTTCCTCCTCATTGGCGCGCTGATTGATGGCGAAATCCGCCGCATCACCCGGTGCAAGATAGACCATTAGGAAGACGACAACGGAAAGCAAACCGAGCAACACCGCACCCTGCGCCAACCGTCGAGCGATGAAGCCGACCATCTCGCCGCATCCTTCCCGATATCGCGTTACCGCCCCTGCATTCCTATCACGGCTCAGTGGGGTAATTGTTTCCGTTGCAGATTGCCGCAGTATATACTGTGATCGGGCGGTCGTCAAATGCCCGATCACGAAAGAAGCGACCTGCTAGCGCACACCAGCCTCGCGCTCGGCAATCGTCAGGCTGTCGTCGAGAATCGTGATGATACGATCAATCTCCTCGCGCGTCACGACGAGCGGCGGCGCGATGTGAATAACGTCCCAGACGCGGCTGAGGAGACGGCGCTCGTTGACCAGTTCGTTGAGCCGCTTGGTGAATGGGCTGTCTTTGCCCCATTTCTCCTTGGTCTCCCGGTCCTTGACGAGTTCGATTGCGCACAAGAGCCCCAGCCCGCGCGCATCACCAACCGACGGGTACGTCTCCATCAGGGAGCGCAAGCCCGTGAGCAGGTACTCGCCCATCACCGCCGCATTTTCCACGAGGTTCTCGCGCTTCATGATCTCGATATTCTTGATCGCCGCGACCGCTGCAACTGCCTGCCCACCAAAGGTCAGCAGGTGATTGAAGGAGTTATCTCCCTGCATGAAGACCTCAAAGACGCTCGGTCGCACAACCGCCGCCGCGATTGGCGCGTAGCCGCTACTCAACCCCTTGGCTATCGTCATAATGTCCGGCACGACACCGAAGTGCTCCGTCGCGAACCACTTGCCCGTGCGCCCGAAGCCGTTGATTACCTCGTCCATGATGAGCAGGACGCCGTGATGGTCGCAAATCTCGCGCAGCATCTGCCAGTATTTCGGCGAGGGAATGTGGACACCGTTCGAGGAGGAGATCGGCTCGCCGACTACCGCCGCGACCGTCTCCGGCCCCTGGAAGATGATCTCCTGTTCGACCCACTTGGCGCACATGATGTCGCCCGCCTCACCGTCGAGGTCGAAGTCGTTGCGGTAATGGTTTGGTGAGGGAACATGGACGATCCCGGCCATCAGTGGGCCGAAGAAGCGCTCGACCTGCGGCCGGTTGCCGGTCGTCAGGCTCATCGCCCCGAAGGTCGCGCCGTGGTACGAGCCGCGCCGGGCGATGATCTTGTATCGCTTGGGAAAACCCCGAAGCACCTGCACCTGCTTGGCGATCTTCAGGGCGGACTCGATTGCCTCCGAACCGCCGGAGCAGAAGAAGACGCGATCCAGATCGCCGGGGGTCAGTTCGGCAATCTTTTCAGAGAGTTCAACCGCCGGGACGGAGGTGTAGGAGGCGCTGGAGACATAGGCAAGTTTCCCCGCCTGCGCGGCCATCGCGTCGCCGATCTCCTGGCGACCATGCCCCGCATTGACGACCCAGAGGCCGGAGATGCCGTCTATCCACTCGTTGCCATGCACATCGTAGAGCATGACGCCCTTACCATGGTCGAAGACGTGCAAGCCGCGCTTCTCGGCGAGTTCGACGTAGTTGGCCGAATGAATCCAGACGTGTTCGAGCGCTTCCTGCTCGATCGGATCGTCGTACGCTGCGGCATGCGCCGTCATGATGTCCTTCGTCGCGGTCTGTGTAGCGTCTACAACCATGCCTCTCGCTCCTTTGCATTGACGTGATACCGACGTGCTGGAAATTTTCCCCTTCGCCGCTATCATCGCGCGCGGAAGGGTTTGTCACAAGCGATGACGTCCTATCGCGAGAATCGGCGGAACGCAGCAAGCCAGCCTGCGGATTGCAGGCTGGCTTCTGTTCGTACGTGGGTGTGGATGGATCGTGGGTACTCAGTGCGCCATGCTGACGTGGCAGGATGCCATACCGCGCTTTTCGAGGTATTGCTGGTGGTAATCCTCCGCCATGTAGAACGTTTCGGCGGGGTTGATCGCCGTCACGATGGGGCGGCGGAACCGACCGGACTGTTGCAGTCGCTCCTTGGAGGCGCGCGCCGCCGCTTCCTGCTCGGCATTGTGGAAGAATATCTCGGAGCGGTACTGGTCGCCGATGTCCGGACCCTGGCGGTTCATCTGCGTCGGGTCGTGGTTCTCCCAGAAGATAGTGAGGAGGTCATCGTACGAGACCTTCGTGGGGTCATACGTTACTTCGACCGCCTCGGCGTGTCCCGTCGTATGCGAGCAGACTTCCCGGTACGTTGGGTTCTCCGTCTTACCGCCGATATAGCCCACGGCGGTAGAACTGACGCCCGGAGTCTCCCGGAACGTCGCCTCGACACCCCAGAAACATCCGGCTGCAAAGGTGGCCTTCTCTTGATTTTCCATCGAACATCTCTCCTTTGTTGAGCATCAACGCTCGTGTCGCGCTCGGTAGCGCTAATCCATCATCGCTGTCAGCGATTGCAGATTCCTTACCATCAAGTATCGCACCGATTAAGAATTTTGGGAGATTCATAGAGAGCACCAGATGTCCCAGCGGTTTATGATGCTCTCTTGCTCCCCCTCTCCTTTCGTCCGCGAAAGGAGAGGGGGCTGGGGGTGAGGTTCCCCGACCAGCTGCGATACCGCTCCTCGTGGACGATCTCTGCGAGCGGCTTGCGGGCCTGCGCAGGCTTCTGGCGGGCGCGCTGTGCCGCTTCGTCCGGGTAACCGATGGAGATCTCGGTACGCACAAGGCGATTTTCCGGGATGCCGAGCGCCTTTTTCGCTGCTGACATCGTCTCGGGGCGGAACCAGCCAATGCACGAGCCGAGGCCGTGCGCTTCCGCAGCGAGCATGATCCGCTCGCTCAGCCGTCCCTCATCGTAGGTCTCATGCCCCACTTTGTCCGGGTCGCCCGTCATTACAAGCACAATGCCAAGCGGCACGTTCGCCGCGTGCCGCAGGTTCGGGCAGATTTCTGTCAGTTTCCGCAGCATCTCCCGGTCGCGGATGACAAGAAATTCCCACGGCTGCACGTTGCTCGCGCTGCCGGACCAGCGGGCGACGTTCAGGATGTCGTTGACGACAGTATCGGGGACGGGGTCCGGGCGGAAGTTCCGCGTGGCGCGCAGCCCACGCAGAAAGGCGATACGCTCCTGGGCAGTGTCAGTCATAGTGATACCCTCCTTTGCTTATCTCTAACGTCGGATGCCGTGGCGGCATTCCCAGCGTATCGTAGAATGGACCCAACTACCTGTCGTCTATCGGATGCGAGGAGATCTTCCATGAGCGAGCGTTTTCTCTGCAAGACCTGTGGCGTCCAGTTCGCTGCTACGACACAGCCGCCGGAGCATTGCCCGATCTGCGACGATGAGCGGCAGTATATCGGCTATAACGGACAGCAGTGGACGACGCTCGCCGCACTCCAGACGGATTACCGCAATATTCTCAAGCCCGTCGCACCGGACCTGACTGGGATCGGCACACACCCGAGTTTCGCCATCGGGCAGCGCGCGCTCCTCGTACAAACGGCGGCGGGAAACGTCCTGTGGGATTGCATCAGCCTCCTCGACGCTCCAACCATCGCGGCGGTGCGGGCGCTTGGCGGGATCGCCGCTATCGCCATTTCCCACCCGCACTTCTACTCCGCGATGGTGGAATGGAGCGAGGCGTTCGACGCACCGATCTACCTCCACGCGGATGACCGCCCATGGGTAATGCGTCCCGACCCTGCCATCGTTTTCTGGGAGGGCGAGACGCATACGCTCATAGACGGTATCACGCTTATTCGCTGCGGCGGACACTTCGCGGGGAGTGCCGTTCTCCACTGGGCAGCGGGTGCGGAGGGACGCGGCGCGCTCCTGACGGGCGACACAATCCAGGTCGTCGCGGACCGCCGCTACGTTACGTTCATGTATAGCTACCCGAACGTGATCCCGTTGCCCGCCAGCGCGATTCGGCGGATCGTCGCGTCGGTC
>JAABVA010002153.1_pt1 | contig 19984 bp, 21 predicted proteins | sample 5560331 | NCBI WGS metagenome assembly JAABVA01 (sample SAMN12812661, study PRJNA571458) | rock metagenome | isolation source: Antarctica rocks | place: Antarctica: Victoria Land, Mt New Zealand sud | collected 2016-01-07 | reverse complement strand
GCCCCCCTTTTTTTAATTTTTTTTTATGAAAAGGGTGGTTTGGTGAGACATCTCGCTATTCTCGAGTAGTAAATTGTTTCAAAATTCCTCCTTCACATCCAGTCCTCTCTCCAGCTCAAAACATGCACATCTCCGTCCCAGACCATCAAATAAACCAAACTTGCCCCCATTTCCATATACTCTTTCATCGCCAAGATTTTGAAAGAATAAAATTCAAACATACATACCGCATGCCAACAAATCCTATCTATCCTATCCATGATAAAATAACTCAATATGACTTTTTAAAAAGCGATCCATCTTCTCATTTTCACCCGAACAAAAATTTCATTACTCAACAACCCAAAATCAGAATCCGACTGCTCTTTCAACAAAGATCTCTCCTACCTTTTCTAATTTCCGCAGGAATAGAGTAGATGCTTTGGGAAACGATCGTCTCCCCCCCCGGTCTTGAGGTTGGACCAGCTTCCGGGAAGTGGGTGCCCGGGCGGGAATCAAATTATGTGAATACATATGTAGCAATACTTTTCTGCTCAATTAGGGCCTAAGAAACTGGGTAAATTCACATTTTCTGTTTTCTAAGAAAGCGAGGAACTAGGATGTCTTTGTGCGCCTTCTTTGGAAGACGGAAGTGATGGAATCGGTGAGTGTCTCTATACTAAAACTTCCTTCTCTCTAGAATTAAATTACAAAAGGACAACGTCGAACCTTTGATCAAAAGTGAATATTATGTGAAACGATCTAGTGGGCGACTCGTTCGGTGAATGCAAGGGGGTGGTCGTGCTTATATATCAAGCAGTGCGCCATGATGGAAAAGCCACCTTGAGGGCTCGTTAACATTGACGGAAGAACATGAAAATGGGCTTGAAAAGCTGTGCTGACATTCGAAATCGATGTTGGTTGCTACGATAACAGAGGTCATCTTGCTGATTCTGATTGTGAGCGGGATTTTTTTTTACTGGTTTGATGATCTGATGACATTGATTTAATCGAATAAGCGACTCTGGTTTTCATGATAGAGCGTGATCGCATGAACAGACTGTTCGGGACCACAACAGGAAATGATTGTGTTGCGGTATCTCATGCGGGTTGTACGGTGTGCAGGACGAAACCTGTCCTAACGTTCCTGCACCATAGATCGTGCACTGCTCATGGAGACATGGAATGTTGTTGGTGGCCGTCGGCGAAGCTGTATCTAGCTTTGTGATCAAGGCTCTAACCTTTTATTTTCTCCAACGTACCATCTGCATCCCACACAACTTCTATGATTCCGAGCCTTGACGAAACCGGCTGCTTGACGCTGACTACCTTGAAACTTCTGTGAGCGTCTTCAAACAGCCGCACCCAGTCACTCAAATCTCGTTCCTTGCCATTGTGAATCTCAAGCATGGACATATCGAAGTTTCTGTCATGGGGTTTAGAGAAGAGGTGGCTGAGGGGAGGAGGGTAAAGGATGAAATTTTTAGCCTCACCGAAGCATTTTCTCTCGGTACAATGGAACCGTGCCCGGCTCAGGAAGGATATGCTCGTTTACTAGCACTCTTGTGCCAGGTTTGAGTGCCGGGATCAAAGACCGGAGGATCCGAATTGCGTACGTGTCGGACCAGTCGTGGAGGATCCAGCGCAGGAAGAAGACGTCGGCATTCATTACAGGTTGGTCCTCAAAGAAGTCATGCTCAATGAAAGAAACACGATCTGCTAGGTGCACCGGCAATTTTATTCTTGCCTCTCTTACAACTTCCGCTCGATCTTGAACAATGCATTGGATTGAGGAGAATCGTTGTGCGAGTGCTATGCTGACGGAACCATACCCGCCACCCACATCTACTACAGTTCCAGTCCTACTGGACTCCCAAGGATAGTTGTCCAGAACGTGAACAGGCTCCAGTCCAGGACCGGTGTTGAACCAAGACATCGCCTCAGCGTACCGCTGTGCACGTTGTGGATGTTGGGCGATCTTTTCAAAAATGGTCAACTCTGTCATATGAGCCAAGTTGTATCCCTATGCCCGATCATCAGTTGCAGACACCCCCTGCCACCGTTGCTAGAAGGCTGCAATCTTCACCGTATGAACCGACTCCTGCGAATCCGGCCATTTCGCCAGCGCATCCACTGTCTGAAAACCAGCGTTGTCAGCGGCGCCAGCGGCATCATCGGAGATTCCCCGAAGCGCATACCTTGGCCGCCGCTGGCCACATTTCCTCCGTCATCATCCCCACCCATTGCTGCATCTGCGGATTCACAGCAAGCATGTGCGATGCAGCGGTGTGGGCAACGAAGCCCTTGTGAGGTTCTCGGAAAATATGATGCGCAGCAGCCTGGCGCACGAGTCTACGAACCACATGCTCTGGCAGGCCCGATGTAGTAGCCATCTCAGCGAAGGAGACCTCCTCGCCATCCGGAACGCTCGTTGCAAACCTAAATCTGCAGACAGCTTGCAGGCTGATCAGGGCGTTGTGCTGTGGGATTTTATACAGCATCAGCCATATCGGACCATTGAAAGTAACTTAAAAGGAGAAGTAGCTCCCACGCTTGGTGTCAGAATACCAACTGGCCCAAGCATCAGCGCGTGCAGCTCATCGGTGGCCTCGAGAATAGCCTGCCGGAAAGCTGCTACACGGGGATGGAAAAGCAACCTTGGTGGACTGTCGGCGTCAAAGGACGGAGACGGAAGCGCCTCGGAAGCCGTGTAGAGATCGATTTCCGCAGTGTTTGCTGCGATGATAGATGCAAGCTCGCTGATTCTGCTTGTCACCATCATCAATCTGCTTTGAAGGCTTATTGACGGGTCAGAAACCGAGTGCTGCAATCAATGCATGTCCTAGGGACCTCGAGGACCCCAGCAGCTCTCAATTATTATTACCTTAGGGTCTTTCATACATTGGCGCACGGTACGGCTGCACCGTGCCCTAATTGACACTGTTTCTAACCTTCGTATTCAAAACATCAGCGATAAATTACACGAGAGGAATATTACGCCATCCTCAACTGGGTAGGCATACAGGCGTATAGTAAACCACCAATTCATCCACCCCCACACCCCGCCTCCCACCTCTTGTTACTCCTGTGGTTCTCGCAGCAGTTGTCGTCTGTCTTTCTGCCTACAACATGTTTAGACCTTTTACCAAGTCTGGTCCTCGCTACTCCTTGGTTGATGGTGCAAAAAGACATACCAGTCTTCCGCCGATAAGATCGATTCTTTCCACTCTTCTTGTTTTCTTTGCTGCTGCGTCGTGTTTCTTTGCCGGGAGATATTCAAGAACGCTCGAGCTAAATGAGAGCATTAGCCGTGAGTCTCGATTCCAGACCCGCGCACCATTGGATGCTTATCAGTTCAGTACGAACCAACCCAGTCACATTCAAATATAATAAAATGTACGGAGAACGACCTTCGAACAACACGGATCAAGCTTGGGGAGATCTATTCCCCGAGCAAGGCGGATTTTTCAAACATCCAGATCTAGCACCAAAACGATCTGCGCTCTCCGTTTTCCACCAGTTGCATTGTCTAGTCTGCCAACCTTTTCCCCCGCTTCAAGATTCTCACTAATCAACCAACAAAAGAACGGCATTCGCGAAGGGTACTGGACTCTACACGAAGCCGCCACGGAAGGTATTAAAATCACCGAGGACATGCCAATGATGGCGTCGCCACCTCATATCCGACATTGCATCGACCTGATTCGGCAAAGCCTCATGTGCCAGCCTGACACGACGATCGAACTTAAGGATGAGGAGGTTGGGGGCGTCACTGGGTTTGGGACGGAGCATCAGTGCAAGGATTGGGAACAGTTGATACAGTGGACGAAAAAGTGGCAGACGTATGATCCGGATGAGCGTCCGACAGAGGAAAAACACCTCCATGAGACTCACGACCATCATGTCCACTGAGGAAATTGATCATGATCGAAGCCTAGAGCTATTAGCAATTTTCCAGAACGCGCAAGGTGCCCGAGTTCGAGGTCTGAATGCTTCACGGCCTAGCACGTAGAACGAAGTTGGAAACCCCAAATATTTTGGCCTTGTTTTATTAATTAGGTCATTAGCGGATTCTTCATTCGCTCAATCTCATCCACAGTCACCACACGTTCTGAGAACGAGTTCATCAATCTCGACCAGTCCACACAGCGACGCACCGACTCCGAGGCGTTGAACATTGGTCTCGCTTTTTTCGGGTGCCAGGTGAAGGTCGTTAGCGACAAATCCGCATGGCAAACTGCAGATTGCCGGAGCATTTCGAAGCAATGATCTGTTATTCGATTTGGTTAGTATAGGTATCAGACGGACCAGGAGACGGAATAGACAGCTACTCACCGACATGTGAGAGCATGTGCTCCTCATCCGCACCGGTAACGTTGGGATGGTAATAATCGCGATAATGCCATCGCCGTAGCATATCCTACGGTAGCACGATCCTATTATCAGCTCTCGTATTCCCGACAGTATCCTTTCGGTAGTTGGTATTGCAGAGGGAAGAGTGCGTACGATACAATGCAGCTCGTGAAATGCTCCCAGCCAGCCCAAGTACCCTCCCGCCTCCGGCAACGCCACCGACTCTTGATGGTCGTGTGACAGCTCGTTCGCTGTTACACGGATATGCATCGGGGCCATCAGTTCATCCCATGCCGCGTCGATATCGGTGTTAGGTCTCCCAGCGTATGGGTTATTGGTCAGGTTGTGGAAGATCATGGGAGCATAGCTGATGGATAGCCCTTGAATGGAAGCTGGACAGAGTGATTGAGTTGGCACATGAGCTCAAAATCTGGTGGAAATATGCGTACTGTGGGGTGATAGAGCCTTCTTAATATGTAAAGATGCTACAATGGTACCGATGGTATAGAGCACAACCAGAGCAATCTGTATGATTATAAATTTGGTTGTCCATCGTTGGGCTTGTGGCTTCGAATCGCGATGCAGCACGTCTGCGTCCTCAGTGCTAACGTCAGAGAGCTGTCCGTCCTTGTCTTCATCGAAAGGAAGGAGTCCCTGGCTATCTGGATCCATTGAGGATTATCGTCATATAAGATCAAGTCAACGACGATTCATTATGTTGAAGTCTCGAGATAGCATGAGAGACTCCTCTAGAATCCAAGCAAAAGCCTGAAGAGCAGACCCTCCTAGACTTGCATGTCTTCCCAATCCAAAATTCAGGGCCACTAAATTGTACCGAATGCTGAAAGTTTCAATACGCAATCTGTATATTTCATTTACTTCCAAAACGAAACTCACTGGGAACTATTCAATCTGTCTTGTGGAACTCCCGTACCCTTGGATGTATTGAAACCAGCATCAAACGAATGGTAAGCGCTCCGCATAAATCATGAAGATCCGAACGAAGAGGGTATCAGACAAGTGATCCGACGTTTATGCAAGGATGGAACCAGGTTCTTGTCTCGAGCGCTTTCCGCGGAGGAAGGTTGACCGTACCTAGCAACGGTGAGAGCGATGGTAAGAAGCGAGGGACTCAGTCTCGTCTCCCGCAATGGTAAATCGGTTGTATGCATCATGCTTGTAATCTCGCGTGACCGGAAGAGACGATAAGATCCTAAGGTACCTTTCGCATTGTTCAGTCCAGCGAATCGAGTGCCTCAATTGAAATCGGAGCGCGCATTTGGGAAAATATTACCGAGTTCTTTTCGGTGCCAAAATCCCTAAAGCAGCTCTGACCGAGGAGGGATCCCGTGTGCAGATATGTAGCACTCGCACACCAAGGCAGCGTAGATAGAATGGGTGTGGCTCTCATTGTTCCAAAGCCAAAAACTACCAGCACACACCTTTGCTAGTGGTGTGGAGGTACTGGAGTACATCAAGTATCGCTACGAAAGACTTTACCAAGTACTTTTGGTATCAGGCTAGGTACTGTACCTACTGTTCTAAATCGGTTAATCCTAGTCCCGCACGTTTTTGACTAGAGAGTAATACCAAACCTACTACGGAATAGGTAAGATACATCACCAGATCTCAATCGTCAACAACCGAACCGCTGTCATCAAGGCGCTTCTGGTGTGACCCTTAAGCGGCAGCACATCCCATGAGCCACTAATGCAGTCAATCAATAAGTGTATCAAGACATCCTCGAAGGATTGCATTGCATAACGATACCTTACCTTACCTAGTCTTCCTTACCTTAGCATCCTCAATAGCATTGACATCTTACCATATTTTCTCTGACAACTCTGTATTATACACAATACTTGCGCAATCTTACACTGGTGAACATAAGGGACTGTTGGATGCTATAGGTAAGTAGTTAATTTCTGTTTTGTCGCTTGAAATATAGGTAGGTACCTTAGGTATAGCTTTTCGTAGAGAGCTGAGGTTTAAGCCTTGAGCCTTTGCGATTGCGTGATTGCGTAGGAATCCTTCTTCTCACATCAAACCATCTTCTTATTACGTGCATGCCGTCCAACGAGAAACCGGAGTTTATGTTCTACACTGGCCTGTTAGCTGCATAATCATCGCTTCTGAAAACGACGGCAGGTTGAAGTCATAGGATGCTGCTTAGGTTTGCCTTGGGCGAAGAGGATCGGGAGAAGATCGTGTTCCCCTTAATCGACAGACAACTGCACCCAAGGTATTGTAGTACCGGTAATACCGTAAAAGTACCTTAGCACACCGACCCGCGTGTGCACTCAGTGGAAATTCCATCCTTTCAACGCCTGCACTTTCTTTTGAGTTTAGGCGGTGTAGAGGCGGTCAAGGTGTTGGCGATTCCACGTTGGGTACTGGTGTCTGGAGCGTGGGATCAATCAATCTACGGCTCAGTAGAGGCGCCGTGGGGCTGGTAAGTGCAGCGTTGCATGCGTCCATGTGCTGATGCACCGAAGATAGCCACGAAGATGATAAGCACTCCTCCGGACTAGCCCTAGACTCGAAGGTATCCTCATGTGAAGCCGTTCTTTTGATTCTTACCAAGCGAGCTAATAGGACCGACACCAATAATCCCATATATTAGAGACTCGACACCAAACCGGAGTTGTCTCATAAATCATCCACAGCTATACCCTAGAGTAGCAGTCACAAATCATGCGTTCTTCAATCTCCTTCATTGCTGCCTTACTCTGCGTCAACGTCTTGGCTGCGCCTCTGAGTACGTGTTTCTCATATTTTATACCACCATATATGCACTGAGAATGGTGACGATTATCCCCAAGCCGAATCTGCAACATCGCAACTTGGGTATAAAACCCTAAGCTGTTGAATGCCGAAGTCGCGAGGTTATAACTTTGCCTATTATCAACCCTCACCACTCGTTTGATATGATTCGATTGGATTTATTTCCAACTGTGCAAACCAAAATATCGATTGACTTTGAATAGATCCAGCCGAAAAACGGGACGCCGTCGAAAATGCCATAGCTTACCCAGATTCTTACAAGCGTGACGCTGCCGAGAACACCATTGCTTATCCGGATTCCTACAAACGGAACGCCGATGCTGCCGAAGATGCCATTGCCTACCCGGACTCTTACAAGAGGAATGCGGACGCAGCCGAAGATGCCATTGTCTATCCGGACTCTTACAAGCGGGATGTCGCTGAGGATGCCATTGCCTACCCAGACTCCTACAAGAGGAATGCGGACGCAGCCGAAGATGCCATTGCGTATCCAGACTCCTATAAGCGTAACATGGAAGCTTAGACGGTCACAGGCTGGCAGACCGAGGACGCGGGCTGATAGTGACGAACGATGGAGCCTCAAAGCGTGTTAGAGCAAGGCCGGGCAGGAAGAGAATTCGCAAAGTACACAATGTTAGATTGTATCGTTAAGAGACAACCGTTTTCCACGGTCAATGACAGAGTAGAATTGTTTTTTCCTTAGGCTCGATTCATAGCCTGTCAAGAAAGCCTCCCTAAGTGTTCACCACATCTTTCATGGTTTCTTTGATGAAGCATCGAGTATTTAAGTCGCATGCCTTGGCGTATGAAGATGAGCTGCATGGTCGCAACATGGCTACATATGATGACGTAAAATTCGTATCAAGGCACTCATTTACCGAGCGATTTTCCTTCTCAACGGCTTGATGAAGTCGCACCACTAACCAACCATACGAAAACAACGTGGTCGAGGTATTGACTCATTATTTCAAACGCAGCATCAAACAGTTGAGCCAGTGAGTCGTGATTCTTCATTAACACGAATATCGTGGAATTAGAGGCGTATGATCGACATAAGAGACAAAGAAGAACGGATCACTGTAAGATCCAGCGTTAAGCAGTTGAGCTGTGCAATTAGTAAGCGCGGACAGCGTCTCCAAATATCGAGCAGTGGGCCTGTAAGGCTGGGTCGAGCACGTATGTGATGTAGACGCTGAACGCTTTGATTCGAGTTGTATATGCAAAAGACTGCTGTAGATGTTGGTAGACGAAGCTTTTTTCTCGGCCCGCGCTGCATTGTTTGCCCCGCTTGGCAGCGGTCGCGCTGAGATCAAACAGAGTATCTACACCTCCGCCTCCCTCAAACAATCCACAACGACCTTGTACAAAGCCCCATCCGCCATCGCCTCTCTCACCCTCCCATTCAAATCTCCCATTGTGATTCCTGGTCCTTTTTCTTTCCCCGAAGTTGGCGTCGTCAACGTTTCTGGTCCTACAAACGGTATCCTCAAATCCTCCCGAACAAAGTTGTACATCTTTTTGCCCGCTTGCCCCAGCATATCACTTGCGCCCTCGCCTTGTATATAGCGATCCCTCACCACCCGGTACAACCCTAGCGCGTGTGTCCCTACGCGTTCCGTCCAGCTTGCTAGCCAGGTAAAGCTGTCGGTAGATGGTGTCAAAGCTGCAAAGATGATTGGCTGGACGTGAGCGACCGCGCCAGGGATACGTGCAGTGGAATCCAAGGTCGTAGTGGCGTCCAAGCGATTCGTAAAGGCGTTCCAGCAAGTGTTCTGCAGAGTGCCCAAATGTCTAGGTTCAACGAGATGGGGGCGCAACCCTTGGGCTAGCAGAGCGTGAAAATCGGGTTCCAACTGGGCGATAAAGCGGGCGTAGAGGGCACGTAGGTCAAGTGCCTGGCATACGGCGACAAGGTGTGCGGCTGCCAGCTGGGCCAGTACATCCAATGCTTCGAGAGTGTACCGGGCTGAGATCAAGGCTAGGGAGTTCAAGGCCTGGTTGCCCATTTCGGCGGTCTGGACATGTGGGGAGACGGGACCGGCGAGGAAGCCGAGTTCAGACAGTAGGGAAGCGATTAGGATGTCTGTGCCCTTGAAAATGAAGGATTCTGATGGTTCAGCAATGACGAGGTTGGGAGGTAATCCTCGGGAGGTGGCGGGGTTGATAAGTTCAGTACACTGTGTGAAGAGAAGCCGGCCCAGGGATTGGGCGACTTGGCGGATTTTCTCAGTGGCAGAACTGATTGATTTGGCTTGGAAATTTCCGCCATGGAGAACACGGGCTGGAGAAGTATGGGTGTCAATGAGAGGATTGTCGGTGGCGGAGTTTAGCTCGGTGCTAATTTGGCGGTTGGCGAGGAAGAGGTCTTCAAGAGCAGGGCCTAGCCATTGGGAAGCAGTGCGGATTGAGTAGCGGTCTTGACGTAAAGAGGATTCTAACGAGCCGTGATCACGGAAAACCAATGTCGAGTCCTTGAGGAAAGCATATATGTTCTGAGCGGATTCCGCTTGACCCCAATGCGGACGAACGGCGGCGAAGAATGGATCAAAGCTTTCATCCGTACCGTGAAGAGCCTCGACGCTCATGGCTGTAAGGACTTGACATAGACCAGCAAGGCACAATGCCTCGTGCATAGCAAGCGCTGCTACGGCTGCGGACACAGACGTACCATTGACAAGGGCCAGCCCTTCTCTGGCTCCAAGTACGACACGATCAATAGAATGCTCGGCCAGGGCTATGTCTGCTTGTTCGATGCGGCGCTGGCCGTTTGCTCTGCTACCCGTCCATACACTCAAGGATGGTTTTCCTTGTAGGACTCCTGCTATGTAGGCAAGGGGACTCAAATCACCCGAGGCGGAGATACTGCCGCGTAGAGGCACTCTTGGAACGATGTCTTTTTGCAGCAGCTGAAGGAGCGCTTCCACGGTGGAGTAAAGCACACCGGACGCGCCATGAGCCAAAGAATTGAGCCTGACTAGAACAGACGCTTTTATCCATGACTCGGGCATGCAGGATTTGACTTCGTGGTCAAGGGGCAGTAGCACGAATTTCCGGCCATCGCGAGACACCTGTTCGCTAGGAGCTGTCTTGCTCATTGTCCCATACTCCAACCCGCGCAACAAGTCTTTCTTGAGGTTATCGACAGCTTTTGTCCGCGTATCTGCACTGCCGCCAAAACCAGTATTGATCCCTAATCCCATTTAACGTTTCCATCATCGCAGGCAAAGAAGGAGGTGACGGTACCGTATATTACTTCGTTCTTCTCTATGCTGGCTTGGAATGCTCCGGCGCTCGCGGTGATAGCATCGTGCGCTTTCTCGGATAGATCTACAAGGCCGTTGTACCTAGAAAGAACATTGAGCATCTAGTCGAAGAGAGACGGCCTGAACGCTTACCTTGCAACCATCAGCACAGTTGCCAGATCCAGATTGTGGCCATCCAGTAGCTTCGCGCCGGCGGCATTACTATCGGTGAGATTTTCGAATGTTTGCCAGTGATCTAGAAGCACCGCTTTCAGTGACTCAAAGGGGGCGGTGGTCATTCTTCCATCTGAAGCAAAGTTCGATAGGATAGTTGTGAGGCTTGAAGGGCTCCATTGGAGGGCGGGGCCATCGTGTGGGTATGGCATATAGCAGCTTCAATTGGAGGCATTTGCACTAAATTCTTTGGCGCCTGTCATGCAGGAACGCACAAGTAGCTTGAGAAAGCGCAATTACGTGAACCTGACAATGAGGCCTGTGCACTGCTAAAGGGGCCCAGAAATGGTGTTTCTCTTACATTTGGATATCTTTTAACTTTCACCGTGTAATTCCTACAGGACATGAATAAGGCTAATTGATTGTACTGGTCATGCTCAATATTCCTAATTCTCGTGGGCGAATGTCACCACGCTCCTGGTCCGAGACGTGCGCTATAACCCCTTCGTAAACCCTCCCACAATGTCCTGAACAAGTTGAGCCAACGCCGCAGGTTCACTCAGAAAAGGACTATGGCTGGAGTCCAGCTTCCTGACGTCCCACTGAGTTCCGCTGTTGGCGACGAACAAATCTTGAGCGAAAGGCGGAAGCGCTTGATCTTGTTCGGTATGAATGTACACACGGTGACCATCGTAAGCCGCATCTGCGTAGTAGACTGGTCCAGAAGGCGAATTGAAAGAGACAATCGACTGGCCGTATATTTGGTTGGCGGCTTCGCTAGCTAGAGGCTCGGGCACGTCGGCATAAAAGGTTTTCTTCGGGTCAATCACGCCGATGAGCCCAGTTTGTTCCTACTTGAACGTGAGCTTCGGACACGTCAATTCAGAAGAGTAGAAGAAGATGGACGCACATCTGGCGATTGCCAAGGTGCGTAAGATCCACCGATCATCTTCACCAATGTATCACCCTGCTGAGGAATGAATGCGGACTGGTAGACAAGGCCGACAATGCCGCCCTGTTGGCCTTTGGCGGTCCGCTCCTTCTTGGACAATCCCCCAATCGCAGCGCTTCCAGGGAAACCGGCGTACGAGTGCAGATACAACACCACGTCTTTGCCTTGGTCTATGATCAGGGGTTGCAGTAGATCTCGAAGGGCAGTAGCGTCATCCTTGACAGAGAGACCAGGCCCATTGACGGTGACCAGTCCCTTGGTCCGCGTATTGTATCCAGCCTCTTGTAGCCGAGCACCTAGGACGTCCATGACCGAGTCCACATGGAATGCGCCGGTAACGAGGACGATGGTCGGCTTCGACATGATGTTGATTGGGGAGGGACGGCAGTAGGTGCTGTTTGTGAGCGCAGCGAGAACGAAGGCGAGGAGCAGAGAGCGAATGGACGAGGTTTTCATCACGTGAGAATTGGTCATGTATGTCCGGAACGACGGTGACCACCAAACACAGAATGGAGGATTGGTGATGCCTTAAGCAGCCTCCCTCGACGCATGTATGCGGCTGCGCATACCAAATTGGCCCCATCACAGGAAGCCAAGATAGGAAGGCTTTCAGCCATCTTTGCTAGGCGTAGAATAGATCAATAGTGAATCACCAGCGATAGATTCGCCCAGGAAAGCCAACAAGCAAAGTGCCAACAGCAAACCGAGCGGTGGTTCCAGACATGGTGCTTGGTGGGAAACACTGTAGTTGGCCACTACTCCCTCTCTCAAGATAGAAAGGAGGTATCCACCAACTCCAACAGAACTACTTGGGTACCTACATCCGTACCTTGAATACAAATAGCATTCCACGTGCAACATTAGCTGTCAACCTTGGGAGCGCCGCGTGCGTTCAAGCATGAAGCGTGGTGCCCTTGTTGTGCCTCCTTTACCTGCTCAATTGAGCTGGTATCCTCTCTAGGCGTACTTTGTAAGGTCCGGTTGATAAGACCTGAAGCGTGCCCTGTGCCGTACGTGTTGATGCATACTTTAGGTAGAGTGGGTGTTGGAACTAGCTTCCTGGAGGGAGTAAGGTAGCTTAGTTAGCTTAGTAGAGTATGTACTATTTACTGCTTCGGCTCCATAGAACTATGTACCTTACCTTAATCTACATCTTCTTTCACCCACATGCCACGCATATTAGATCCTTGTTTTTTGGCGACCATGTACTTTAGCAGGTACCTAGTAGTGCAGGGTCGTACCACTAAGGTACTCCTTAGGTACATCACGGCAGCGGGGGGCAGCACTAAGCGAGCATACGGGGGATTAGCTAATCTCAGCGTCGCTTATTTGAGAAGCGACAATTTCTTTTTCTGCTACCCCGCCACGCCCGCGTATACCTTATTACATATTAGGTAAGTACATGTGATTAGCTCCCGTAATCGTGGGGTGGCAGCTTTAACCTTTAACACCAGTTCAAGGGATAGGCCCTTGGCATAACAACTGCATCGGAACTCCACCCAGACCAAGCTTAGGTATGTAATTGTACCTTAGGAGCCGAATTGCTATTTCTCTAGTCTCTATGTAAGGTAGTCTCATCATCTGAGACATTTTATGCGGCCCGCTTATTCCGTACAAGGTGGAAATTTGAGGGCCGTGGCTTTGCAAATCGCCGATTCCGCCAAAAGGTACCCTCTAGGATTTCGAGAAGATCTGCCAAATCCTCGTCGTCGTCGTCGACGAGTCAGCAGAGCGCCAATCCATGAATCAGCAAAGTATCGAATGCTTTGGTGGCTGACATGGGCTTGGCAAGGATGAAGGTTCTTCTTCTTCTTCTTCTTCTTCTTCTTCTTACACCCCCTTGCTCATAAGCACTACGGCATGCCACGCTCAAGACTGCGCGCAGCCAACTCATCATTTCTAACGATGATGCTCGTGCATAGCCCTTCATGCTTGGCAAGCACGCTGGCTCGCACGGGACAAGAAACTGAAGACACAAAGGAAACAATACGCGTCGGGATCTAAATGGGGATCCCTCGGTAATGCCCGAAGAAACCAGGGACTGAGCTGCGTTCTTTTGCGTGCACTCAGCGTTTGGTCTGCCCTGAAACTTCCAACTTAATCGCGGCCTCTAGAAGCGACTTTCCCCCATCAATGAAAAAGCGGCTACACTATGTGTAAGTGGGGGTAAGCTTCCAAGTCACTGAACCTTGATGCATGCTGTAGGCTGTCCAGAACTATTGAGCATTGCTTGTTGTTAAGTGCGATTGTCTCTTCACACAACACAAAGGAGAACCGCCGTCATATTCAAAACTCTCAAGTCTTGTTTATAAGGCAGCTGCCTGTACGCTCTGCCATTCCACAGCCATGAATGGCCCTCCTCCAGGGGTCGATCTCTCGGAGACGCAGGTCCCTCGCATACTAGGTGTCAATATAGCCACCTTTGTTTTGGCAGTCACGACCATCGTATTACGCTTCGTTTCGCGACGACTGTCTCGCGCACCGCTCTGGTGGGATGACTGGCTCATGATTCCGGCAATCGTAAGTCGTAGGATCTGGACACAGAGTTGCACATGTTTTGACCGCTAAACAGACTTTTGCTGGTGCTATGTGCTTTGTATCCATCACATATAGTAAGTCCTTCACAGTATTGCAAAGCCAGGACTTATTCGGGCCTTTCCAGTGGTGGACCACGGACTGGGGAAACACGTCTGGGTAGCCCCCAAAGATGCGGGTGTCGTTTGGGCGAAAGGCCTCTTTGTATCAGAGGTCAGCTACACGGGCATAATCTGCAGCATCAAATTCTCGCTATTGGCGTTTTATTGGCGGATCTTCAAGCAAAGCAAAATTCGCATTCCTATCTATATTCTGGGAACCGTCGTCAGTTGCTGGGGAATCGCAGTCGTAAGTGTCTTTCCAACCTCAAAACGATCCCACTTTAATCAAGTCTTGATTAGCTGCTTGTTACAATCTTCCAATGCACGCCCATCAGCGGTTTCTGGGACCGCTTCTCACCCACACCTCCTACCAGGCCCATTAAATGCGGCGTCAACGTCAATCAGTTCTTCGATGGAAACTCCATACCTAATATCGTGACGGACGCTGCGATCCTCATACTTCCGATACCATTTGTTTGGAAACTACACCTGCCCAAGGCACAGAAAGTGGCTTTGTCCAGTATCTTCCTCCTAGGCGCATTGTAAGTCCCAGTTCAATGATTCGGTGCCCCAGCGTCTAAATTTCAACGGTGCGTGCTAACTTCCTGCGAAGTGTTGTCGGAGTCTCTGTTGCTCGATTTACGTTCATCATCAATCTTGACCTGGCGTCGCCCGACATCACTTGGAATTTTGTCAACACCCAAATCTGGACAGGCGTTGAAAGTCACGTTGGCATTGTTTGCGGTGAGTAAATGAGCTGATACAGGTGCAACCTTTACGTGTCTGACGCTCCTCAATAGCTTGTCTTCCATCCCTTCGGCCGCTTCTCAACCTCATACTTACTGGTTCCGTCGATCGATCAATTCCCAGTGGTGGAAACAGCAGCAAAGACAGCGGAGTATTCAGGGGAAAGCTCCATAGTCTCTGGAGCTCACATGCCAATAGCTACAATACTGGCTCTGGAAATGCAGTCTCCGGGGCGGTCAGGGACGACAGCAACCGTGCGTTCGTCAGGTTGCCAAACGACGGCGATGCTGACTTCATTCACACTGGTATAGCGCTGACAGATGTACACAAGAGCAATAAGATCCAAGTGCGAACCGATGTATATGTCGAAAATGATGCTTAAGAATTACGCTATATGATTTAGGTGCAAAAAGACAATACGCTGTATTTTTGACTGGATCGATAAACAAGCTTTACTGTATATTGTCCGTTGATATTCGACCTCTGGTTACATAATGGTATAAGATCACACTGCCACTCGCACCTGCAAAGTGATGCACCAAGTCATCGTCGCTGGTTCGCGGGTATTAAACGTATCACATTAGCTGGGGTTTCTAAAGTGCTGGTATGGTGTCTTTTCAGCGTCATAACGGTTTCGTACGTTACACGCTTGGATTCTGTACTTCCTGTCTCTGCGACGACCTTTTACGAAACCCCGTAAAAACCCAACACGTTATATTTAGCATATAAGACATTCAGTCCTGAAACTTTCAGATCCCAAGGTATACATAGGACTACGAACTTGGTAAACCCACCTACATATAACCACTCACCCAACCTGTCAAATGACTGACCTCGAGCCTGGCAGACCACTGAGCAACGGGGTCGAACCTACTCACCCAGTTACTAACAAGATCGTCCACACGGGCAGCCGTGCTCCCAGCGCAGGCTACGTCCTCAATCGGGATTACGCGGCAAGCACACGCCTGAACTGTCAGTTCTTCCTTTGGAAAGAAGAGCTCGGCTTCAACTTACACCCCAACGTCGACATTCCACAATCTGGCTCCCGCATCGCAGATATCGCCACCGGCACGGCTATCTGGCTTCTCGACCTCGCGCGCTCTTTTCCGAATTCCCGCTTGGATGGCTTCGACATCAGCCTCGAGCAATGCCCGCCGCCAGATTGGCTACCTGGCTCAGTAAGCCTGAACCAGTGGGACGTCTTCTCGCCTGTTCCGTGGGCATTAAAGGGCCAGTACGACGTGGTGCATATCCGGCTCGCGCTACTCGTGGTCCGCTACAACGATCCTCGCCCGATCCTGCGCAACGTCCTGGAATTGCTGAAGCCGGGAGGCTACCTGCAGTGGGACGAACTCAATGTCTTCGAGGCATACGTCGCAAGCACTAATCCAGCTACCGATACCGAAAAGTTCCAGCGCGCCCAGGAGCTGACGGATCTGAGCCGGCTGGAGTGGGTGCGCGAGCTGCGAGGGATCATTGAGCAGAGCGGGTTCGAGCAGACGCAGGAGTTCAAGTATGAGTGCAATTTGACGCTTGCAAAGTACTACCAGGACATGCAGTTCTTGGTAATGGAGGAAGAGGCGGCGAATGCGCCGAGCGTGGAGAGGAAAGCGACTGTGTACGGGGCCATCAACGCGACTTATGAGGAGTCCAAAAAGGGGATTGCGCGGTGCACGCCTAAGATAGTCGTTGTGGCGAGAAAGTCAAGGCGAGAGTAGATGGCCGAACTGGCGTCTGTTTTTGCTTGTACTGTAGCAGTACTGTACTAAGATTCAAGAGCCATTCTCCGATTACAGAAGAGTGTTAACTTACCGTACGACCTTCACCCACCTAGTATTGCAGATTAAATACAGTTTACTATACACCCGGTATGCTGTTATCAATTTTCTCTCTTTCCTGCTTCCACTTTTGAATACTTTACGTTCTTAGGCTTCTGTACCAGTCTGACGCGGGGTTTACCTCCATGGCGAAGGATCCAGTACGAGCCGCTACATGCACCTACAGTAGTTGGTTAAGTAGAGGGCTTCTAGGCGCCATAGAGCGGCTTCTACAGTAAGGCTTTTGCTAGCCTAGGCGTTCGTCTGTCTTGAAGGGGGTCGTCTTGGGAGTTGGGGGATGCTGCGTAAGCCCAAACATACAGTATATGCATGTGGTCCGAGTTTCTTCCATTGGTTTTCAAAGTCTGCCGTTGTCCATCTCAATTCTCAAACCTGCCTCTTGGATCCCAAGCCCGGTTTTCGTTTCCTGCCACTCCAGCGTACCGTACTGTGAACCTCTCATTATCAATTGATTGTGCATGTCACCTCGCTATCTATACTTGGCACCCTCAAGTCGCGAAATCATGAGCGTTGAATACCTGTATGTCCTCCCCATACTCGCGTCTTTTGCATTCTACCTTGTTTGTGCAATTCTCCTCCAAAGGAGTCGGCAGAAGACAATCCAGAAGCTCGGATGTAAGCCTCCTCCAGGGCTTCCACAACTGGACCCATTCTTCGGTCTCGATGTAGTATTTCAAGTGCTATCTTCCTTCCGCGAGCGCAGGCGCAATACCTCTTTCAAGGAGCAATTTGACAGATTCGGGACGACATTCCAATCCCAGGTCTACGGAACAATCAAATTATTCACAATTGAGCCCAAGAACCTCCAATCTGTTTTTTCTACTGACTTCGAGAGCTGGGGTGTGCAGCCTCTGAGGCTGTTTTTCTTCGGCCCGTTTGTCGGAAAGGGTATCATGACTACAGACGGTGCCTTCTGGGAACATTCCAGAGCTTTGATGAGACCGACTTTTTCTCGGCTGCAGATTGCGAACCTTTCAGCATACAGTGTTCATGTTGATCGGCTTATTGATCTAATACCGAAAGATGGCTCCAATGTGGATCTACAACCTCTTTTTGCTCGGCTAGCTCTCGATTCGTGTACCGAATTCCTCTTTGGCCAGTCCACCGCTTCCCTGGCCTCAACAACGGTAGCTGACGCAAGTACTTTTCTCGAGGCGTACAACTATGGACAAGCCGGAGTTGGGAAGAGGATGCAGCTTCCGCAATGGAACTTCTTGACGCGGGATAGACGCTTTTGGCGTTCCTGCGCTATCGCTCGCGAGTTCGTGGAGAACTATGTTGAAAAGGCGCTGAGCTCCCAAGAGAGTGCGGACAATAAAAGCGACCGACTGATCCTCGCGCATGAATTCGCTAAACGAACCAAGGACCGCGATGACATTCGCAACCAACTCTTGAATGTATTCCTCCCGGCCCACGATGCGACAAGTGTTGCTCTTACCAACATTTTCTTCAACCTTGCCCGAAATCCAGAAATATACGCCAAACTTCGGGAAGAGATTCTCGCAGCAGGTGACGCAGAATGGACCTTTGAACGCCTCAAAAACCTGAAATATCTCCAAAACGTGATGAACGAGACCTTCCGGCTGAACCCTGCCATTGGCCAGATGAACCGCATCGCTCTACGCGACACCGTCCTCCCCACCGGCGGCGGTCCCACCGGAACGTCTCCAATTTTCGTCAAGAAGGGATCCGGCGTGACCACCAGCTTCTACGCCCTGCACCGTCTCCCAAATATTTACGGCCCGGACGCCCACATTTTCCGCCCTGAGCGCTGGCAGACACTGCGACCTGCACACTGGTCGTACATGCCATTTGGCGGCGGGCCACGCGTTTGTATCGGGCAGCAATTGGCGCTGACGGAAGTGGGCTATGCGATTGCGAGAATCGTAGGGCATTTTCCGAGAATTGAGAATGCGGATCCGGTGCTGGAGTTTGTGGAGCAGTGGAAACTTACGACGGATAGTAAGAACGGGGCTAAGGTTAGGTTGTTCCGGACGTGAGTGTGGCCTTCAAAGAGAGATGGCGTATATAGTGCACGATGAACTATTGGAGAAGCAGTGCCAACGTAAGACATGAGAAAGAGACCACGATCGCGGCTGAACAAATGACAGCTGTACCAAACCCACCCGGCAATAACACTCTCCTTTCCTCACGCACTTTGCGTTTCATTCCCGCCGGACCCAAAAGTTTCTAACCCAACAACAGAGAGGCAAAACACCAACTACATCCCTACTGATGGCAGTGCGACATGAACGCCCACCCAATCAACTCGTAAATCACTGCCCAAAGCCAAGAACCAACCCAACACCTAGCTCTCCATCCAACCCAACAACTTCCACCGTCACCAGATCCTACAAAACAAACAGCAACCACCCCACAAAACGCCCCTATCGTTCAAACTCCTACAACTCTACACAGCTAGTCCCCTACCTGCCGCCCGGCAGTACCGTCATCTCATCCACCAAACCCGACACTGCCTAGACCGGACCCAGGCAATCCATCTCCCAATAACCCCCAAATTTGGAGTCTTTGTTCGCTTCCCCAACATGAGATCTCCTCTCCCCTAGCCTTTTCTCCCGTGGAGTTTTCATTAGACGCCAGAGAACGCGGAGGAGATTGGAGGTGGATTAGCTCGTTTGTTTTGTCATGTTGTGATTTTGATATGTTCTTTGATACCTTGATTAATTTCTTTGGTACTTAGAAATCATACTTCCCAGCACGAGAAATCATTTTTTCCCCCTTAGATTCGCCGCGTGGGCAAGACGGAGTAGGGCAAGGGTGCGGCGCTAGGGAAGATCGATGGACTGGGGATGTTTTTTGTTAGGAGCTCGTCGAATAGATTCTAGGCGCTCAACGGAGTCATCGATTAGCTCTCATCAGAGGTTTAAAAACGGAACTGGGCTTTGCGAAATTTCATGCTTGAGATGTGGTTTCACTACTAACCCTCACCCTCACCCCCCCCTTCCTAAATCCCTCCCTCCTTTCTACCCCCAACGCCAAAGAAAACCCTCCGCGTCAATCAGCGTCTCTCTCTCTCGCCCACAGCACAGCTTCGTCTTTCAAAAAAAAAATCCTAACAAGACCTGACCTCCAACTCATCCCCACTCTGGTCGATACAATACAGTAAGCTTCAGCTTTCCTGTTTTCATCGACCCTCGAATTGTAAATAGTCATCTAAAAAATAAAAAAAATAAAAAAACCGGCTTCCGCATCGCCGCAATAACCTTTGCGTTTAACTCATCCGCATCGGGTTGTGAATCCGCTCCCCCCCCCCGCCCC
>JAABVA010002152.1_pt1 | contig 20013 bp, 23 predicted proteins | sample 5560331 | NCBI WGS metagenome assembly JAABVA01 (sample SAMN12812661, study PRJNA571458) | rock metagenome | isolation source: Antarctica rocks | place: Antarctica: Victoria Land, Mt New Zealand sud | collected 2016-01-07 | reverse complement strand
CTCGACATGGAAGAGTTGAGGGAGCGCCGCTCGGAGGACGAGCGGGAGAGCGAGGAGGTGGAGCTCATGGAGCAGTAGAGGAAGGATCAGGCTTGGGGGAAACTACAGAACATTCAGGACTTGACCTGAGGAAGGTGTCCGTGTCGACCATGAGAGTCGGTTCCTTTCCCTTCGGGATCGGTATTAGGCAAGCCGACTCTAATCCGCGGGCACCTTCCTCTCAAACTTCCATCGGGTAACTCACACCAAGCGTTTAAGTGCGAAACTGATGCCAGGAGGAGCAACCGCTGATCGTTAGCATGCTCTGTTAAACTACTTGAAGGGAAAGCCAGCAGAAGCCGGGCCGATTCACGGTGCATATCATAGCCATCGGAGGTGCAAGCGATGCGACCGGTAGATACGGACACACTCGCAGCCCGGAGCAGGGAAGAATTGCTCCGCCGCAATGGCGTCTTCGAGTCCTTCTTCAAAGCCGAAGCTCCTCGCTTAGCCGAAGCCTGCCACGAGATGTCCCGCCGGTTTTTGGTGGGCGGACGACTTTTGGCGTTCGGCAACGGTTCCGCTGCCACGGACGCCGAGCACGTCTCGGTCGAGTTCGTGCATCCGGTGATCGTGGGTAAACGCGCGTTGCCGGCGCTGGACCTCGGTGCGGACTTCGAAGCCCGATTGCCGGTCGTGCTGCGGCCGGAGGACATGGTGATGGGCTTCTCGTTCCCGGAGGCGGACGAGGCGGTGGAGCGGATGCTGCGGGTAGCGCGGGAGCGAGGGGCGATGACGTTCGCATTGACGGGGGAGGCGGGGGAGTACTCCTTCGCGCCGCCGGACGGAGACTCGTTCGTGATCCAGGAGGTCTTCGAGGTCCTCTACCACCTGCTCTGGGAGACGGTCCACGTGTACTTCGAGCACCGCGAACAGGGGCACGACGTAGGAGCTTCTTCCTTCCTCTACCCTTTCCTGGGTACAGGGGAGCAGCAACTCGCAGGGGTCGTTGAAGAGGTGCAAGGCTCGATGCTTCAGAAGATGGAAGAGGTGAACGCCATGCGAGCGGCGGTGGCTGAGACGGAGGCAGGCGCCATATCCGAGATCGCCTCGGACATCGCCGGGCGGCTGGAGCGGGGAGGTAAGATCGTCGCGTTTGGCAACGGCGGTTCGGCCACCGATGCGAACGACCTGGTCGCGGACTGCGTGGCACCACCAGAGGGCTTCGAACCCATCCCGGCGGTCTCACTATCCGCGGAGCCGGCAAATATCACCGCGATCGCCAACGACGTGGGCGTTGAGGCCATCTTCCTGCGCCAACTCATCGCTCATGCCCGGCCGGAGGACGTGGCGGTTGGAATCTCCACCAGCGGCGGTTCGGCGAACATCCTGTCCGCGCTCGCGGAGGCCCGCAAACGGGGGCTGCTCACCGTGGGAATCGTAGGCTACGACGGCGGAAGGATCGTGAGCGAGCGACTCACTGACCACACAATAGTCGTGTGCTCGGACTATGTCCCGCGCATCCAGGAGGTGCAAGCCTCCGTTTACCATGTGCTGCGCGCCCTTTTAGAGGAGCTGCGGGAGCGGTAGCTGGATAAAGTACCCTTCATCCCACCCGGACGAGCTTACCCTCTCAACGATCACGGGTACCGTGCGGTTGCCGCCAGTAAGACGGATCATCCGCTCGTGGGCCTCGCGATCTGCTCTACGACATACGACTCTCGTGCGCTACAATCAGGTTTATGAAGAGGCAGCATCCCAAAGATGTTCAGGAACTGCTCGGGCATCTGAGCATCGTCATCACCCTGAACACCTGCAGTTGCCTGATCCCCGACAGAGGAGAGGCTGACGACATCATGGAGGAGGCCCTCTCGTGAACTACTGCTGCCGTCAGGTTCGGGACCTCGGCCGAATCCCTTTGAAAAACACCCGTTTGCAGCAGCTTTACCTTATGCGCCCGTAGCTCAGCAGGACAGAGCAGCGGACTTCTAATCCGCGGGTCGCAGGTTCGAATCCTGCCGGGCGCGCTTATAAAATAGATGGTTTGCAGGCAAAATGCAGAGCATAGGGAGAGGGCTAGAGCGCAATCAGGGGTGGTTTACCGCAACCGTACCGCAACCCAGGGTTGTAGCAGCATAAAGAGCAGAGCCCACAATGATTGATACGTACACGGACGACATAATCTTTCCTGCCGCTGTTGTGGACCTTGCCCATCACCTTCAAGCATCTCCGAGAGCCCGCCGCAAGTGGTCACCTTCGCCCGGTGTACCAGGCAGATGAGCATAGCCTGGCGCCTCTCGGGCATCACGTCTTTCAATTCGGCGTTGTCGAGCGCCCTGGCCTGGGGTGAGCTGCGCGACCTTCGCGTTAGGGGTGCCTTTTAGCAACCTATCTGTATCTCAGAACGACTCGAGTCAGAGCAGTCTCTCCTGCAGCTCGCCAAAGTTCTTCTTCGTCGCGCTCCTGGGAGTGGCTTTCAAGAGGTTCAGATCGAAGCGGCTCCGGGGTCCGGGTTCGAGCAGGGAATCAAGCTTTTCTTTGCGGCATCCGGCAGACGCTCGTTCATCCGGGAGAAGCGAAGCGAGTTGACGGCATACCTCAAGTAGCGGGCAAGCCTGTCCAGGGTAGAGCAGGCCGGCAGCTTGAAGCGTTCCTTGAGTAGGAACCCATGCGCCTGCATGCCCCTCAAGAGCGCCGCGGGTTGGCCCTGGTCTGCTACGGGTCGACAGGGGCCACCGGAACTTCCGACGGTGGAATCTTCTGCCCGTGCTCGTCCACCAGGGGCTTGTAGGAGTCTTTGTGCAGCACCCCGTCGAAGAGGATCTCGCCGTCCTTCTCGACCCTCTGGTAGGTGACCCACTCGGAGCCGCCATCGCTCATATCGGTCGGCTCGGAGTACATCTCTACGTCGATGTCGTTCGGGCGGCCCCAGATTTCGGCGCGGACATAGCCGTCTGCTGCTACGTACTCGCGCAAGAGCAGATAACCGTCGGTGGTGTTGCGGAACTTCATGTCCAGGGGCGGGGTCCCGTCGAACCCGAACCACACCGTTGCGTCCATGCCCGGCCTTATGTAGGGTAACTGCGCGGAGTGCGGGGTACGCTCACTCACGTCAAGCCCTGCGAAGTTGGCCGCGTTGTAGAGCGTCGAGGTGACCTGACAGAGCCCTCCGCCATCCGCCTCGGTCTCCGCGCCGCCCACGATAACCTTGGCCTCGTTGTAGTCGAGGCCGGCGACCTTCCCGTTCATCGAAAATACTTCACCCGGAGCAAGCAGCGTCCCGTTGACGGCCTTCGAGGAGATATCGAGGTTCTCCACCCTCGAACCGTCGTCGGGCACGACCGAGTAATCGGTGCGGTAAGAGCCCAGCCGCTCGGTCGGCTTCATCCTTTCGGCCTCCTCGGTGGTGAGCTCGGGCTCCGCGGTGACGACTGGCACTTCGTACTCGCGCTCCCCTTCGAGAAGCCCGGCTTCGAGTTCCTTCAACAGCTTCTCCTCCTCGATCTTCTTCCCCGCCCGACTCTCCGTCACGGAGACCTCGCCGCCCTTGATCTCGAACCCGGCCTCGACCGGCTCGACCGTCAGGTCCTTGTACACGTCCGAGAGGGCTCTTGTGAGTCGCTCCTGGTCGAGCCCGACTCGAAGATCGCCATCCTCCGGGGTAAAACTCAAGGCCCCACCGATCTCCCGGGGCGTAAGCTCCCACTCCTCCCCTTCAGCGGTCAGGCTCACGGATCCGACCGTCATCAACTCCGCCTCTTCGGCTGCCGCCTGGGCCGGGGCGTCCGAAACATCGGGCTCCAGGGTCTCCCCGGCGAGCTCAGCCTCTCCGCCAAGGTTCTCGACCGCGGCATCCGCGTTCTGTAGGGTTGCCGCGACGTCCACTGCGTATCCTTCGCGCGACTCGACGACCTCCGTCTGCGCCCCCCTCATGCTCACGGAGGCATTCCGGGGTTCTGCGTTTGCCCGCCCGGCCAGATCTTCGATCCTGGCCCGTACCGCTTCCCTGTCGTAGTCGGCCGTGGGCCGGACGCGCACCGTACCCCAAGCTGCCTTCACTCGTCCAACGAGGCGTTCGAGAACGTTGCCCTCCCGCCCGACGGCGTACGCCCGGTCCACGGTGTCCGCCGCGTCGAAGCTCACGCCCGCTTGCTCTGCGGTCAAGACCAGCTCTTCCGGCCCGCCGGTAAACCGGATCTCCTGGAGCGCGCTGGCGGCCTGCCCATCGAGGATCTCCTGAGCTTCCTCGGGCGTCTTGCCGCCCACGTCCACGCCGGCGACTTCGACGCCCCGATAGATCTCACCGGCGTTCGCCCAGTAGTCCGCGGCCACGAGCGCGGCCACAACCGCGCACAAAACGAGTACCGTGCCGGTGAAACGTCTTCCTTTCCTCTTGCCATCGGAGAACCTGCTACGTCCTCTTCCCTCCGCGCTACGCTCTAGAACTGACGGGAAGCCTTCTCTAGTGCTCTTCTCGCGCAGACCACTCCGAGACCGGCTCATCTACTCGTCTCCACTACGTCTCGCGAACCTCTTTCGGGCGCCCCATCCCTCCTTCGAGAGTAGGCATCCACGCCGACCAAGGCCACACTCGGATCTTTGCTCGGCTCGATCAAGCGAGCCACCTCCTTCGGAAAATATCCACACTGACACAACCGGCGAATAGCCGGCTGCTACGTGCGCGAAACCTGAAGGAGTTGCAGCGTTGGAGGTCGTATGCGAGGCGTTCTACGAGTGACCCTCGGGTACGATGCGCGTAAGGGTACCAGCCTTCTCGGAAGTAGCTTCCTGGCCAGTTCGGGCACCCTTACCCGCCGAACCTTCGTACTCATCAGGAGCGCCACGCTCACAGCGCAGAGCCCCAACCCGGTCTTCAACGCCGTGCCTTGGGTAGCGGCTTCGCTCTTGTTGACCAGATGCACCGCGCCGCCCACGACGGCAAGGGTCGCCCACAGGACCACCAGCAAAGGCAGAATCTTGAGTGCCGCTTTGCGCATCGCAAACATAGATATTTATGGTACCCGATCTTTCGTCTGCCAACACGAATGCTCATGGAGATGGCAAGCTGGTCTCATTTCCTGCAACCTACCACAACTTGTCGATATGGTAGTGTGAGTCCTTCGGCGGCCAACCGGCCGACAGGGACGAAAAGGAGTACGGCATCGACTGGATAGCGCGGTTGCTCGGCTGGCTCGAGCCCTGGCTGGCCGGGTGGGTGAGGCTCCTGGAGCAGGGATCGCCCGCTGGTATCGTCCTCACGGTGGTAGCCGGGGTAGCACTGGGTCTTAGTCCGCTCACCTACCCCTTCGTGCCGGTCGTTGTGAGCTACGCGGCCGGTGGCAAGAAGTACACCTTGCGGCGGGCCCTGGTCTTGAGCTCTGCGTTCGCGCTGGGCATCGTCACGGTGTACGCGGTCTTGGGCCTGCTCTTCGGCGTGCTCGGGTTGGCGCTCTTGAGCCTGCTGAACCGTTCGATCTGGCTCTGGTATGCCATCCTGGCCCCTTTCCTGTGGATCATGGGCCTGCGCTCTTTGGGGGTGCTCAGCTTCGCGGTGCCGCTGCGCCGGAGGTTCGACCCCGGGAGCGGCCCCCGCGGTGCTTTGGGCGCTTACCTCCTTGGGCTCCCCTTCGGCCTCGCCGGTTGTCCGAGTTGCGCGCTCATACTGCCCTCCGTGCTGATCGCGGTCGCCGCGAGCGGCAGCCCCCTGGTGGGCTCCCTGGCGATGGTCGCGCTCGGGCTCGGGCAGGGGCTCGTGCTGGTCGTGGCCGGCGTCTTCGGCAGCGCGCTCGTGCGCTTGAGCAGGCTCGCCTCATACCGGGTGGCCGTCGAGCGGCTGCTCGGGGTGGTGCTCCTGATCCTCGCGGCGTACTTCACCTGGCGGGCGTTGCTGTGACTATAACTCAACGGGAAGCGCACGAAGATACCCAAGGCGATCAATCCTCCAATGTCGTGACCTCGCTGCTTATTTACGGAGAACCCAGACCATCAGCAGGTACTATCCGTGGGAGCTACAAACACGTGACAAAGAAGGACATGCTTTGCTAAGCTCACTGTCTCTGCCGGTGTTACTACTCATCTTCGTCGGCGCCGCGGCCGCGGTGTGGGTCGCGGGAGTGAAGCTCTCCAACACCACGGATGTGCTCTCGTCGCGCCTCGGCCTCGGTGAGGCGTTCGGCGGGTTGATCCTCCTGGGGATAGCCACGAACCTTCCCGAGATCGCCATTACCGCGAGCGCCGCCCTGAGCAACAATCTCGGCATCGCGATCGGCAACATCCTCGGCGGGATCGCCATCCAGACTGTCGTGCTCGTGGTCCTCGACACCTTCGGCGTGCGGGGAGGGCGTTCGCTGACGTACCGGGCGGCCTCGCTCGTTCTGGTACTCGAGGGCGTGCTGGTGATCGCCGTGCTCACCGTCGCCATCATGGGTACCCAGCTGCCCCCTTCGCTCGTCTTCGAGCGTGTCGCACCCGGGGGGCTCCTAATCGCGGTGCTGTGGATAGTCGGCCTGTTGATCTTGAACAAGGCCCGCGCCGATCTGCCCTGGCATGAGAAAGGTGATGCTACAGAGGGCCAGGAAGCGCCCCGAGGACACTCGAAGGCCCACAAAGAACGGGAAGCGAGTAGCAAAGGGGTGAGCACGGCGCGGGCGGCTGCCATTTTCGGCGTTTCGGCCGTCGTCACGCTCGCGGCCGGCGTAGCGCTCGAAAGAAGCGGAGTGGTCATGGCGAGCAAGGTTGGCATGAGCGGGGTGCTGTTCGGCTCGACCTTCCTTGCCGCGGCAACCGCCCTCCCCGAGATCTCGACCGTACTCACCTCCGTCAGGCTGGGAGACTACAAGCTTGCGGTGAGCGACATCTTCGGCGGCAATGCATTCTTGCCCGTGTTGTTCCTGATAGCTAGCCTGCTCTCTGGACAGGCCGTACTGCCTCAAGCTCAGGGCACCGACATCTACTTGACGGGGCTCGGGATCTTGTTAACCACCGTCTACGTCTGGGGTCTCATCCTCCGGCCCCGCAGCAGGTTCCTGCGCATGGGCATCGACTCGTTGACGGTGCTCATCCTATATACGCTCGGGGTAGCGGGGCTGATCACCGTAGCTTATGGGTAGAGAGAGCCGGAACCTTCAATAGGCCCGGCTCTCTTGCGTTCTGTTTCGTAAAGCCAGATCCTCAAGCTCGACTCTCAAGATGATCGTGCTGACCGTGATGGCGATCAACCCGGCCCAGAACGCCGCGCTAACTCACCTCATCGCCTTTCGCCGGATCTGCGGATGCATCACAGCTAGCGCCCGGCAGATGCTCGGAAACGTCCCCTTAGGCTCCGAGAAGGATACGACGTAGCATGAAGAGACCCGCCTAGCGGTCGGGAAAGGACCTCCGCTTCCAGGCACCGTGAACACCAACCTCCCCGCCGGGCCACTTCTCTACGCGCCTGACACGTTCTCGAGTTCATTAGACATTGCTCCCTTTCTGCTCGAAGATTCAGAGATAAGGTATTGGGCAACCTTGATCATTCGCCTATCAAATTCGCGGCAATACTACGAGGAACAACAGCAAGAGCATTCTCCAGAGAGGTATGTCATAGAACACGAGATCTTTATTCCACCCTAGGGGCTGCTAAGCAGAACGTAGACTATGAATGTCCCGGCGAAGGCCAGGCTTCCGGCCACGAGCACCAGGTAGGCCGCTACAGCGGGGACGAAGTTGTTCGTGGCTATTCCCCGCCGACTGCGCAAGAACTGTACCGTTCCCATGACGAGTGTGAGACACCCGAGGCCAGCCAGTCCGATCCCGAAAATCCCCGAGATTCCGGGTGACGAGCCTAGCTCTGCTCCGACCCTCTGGATCACGAGCCCGAAGGAGATAAGGCTCACGCCGGTACGCACCCACGCGAGCAGCGTTCGCTCGTTGGCCAGATGCTCTCGTGCCTCGGTTCCTCCGGTTCCTCCTCCGGACCTCTCTTCAGGGCTCACCGCGCGGTTACCCGCACTTTGTGCCAGGCGTTGTTGGCGTAGCCCTTGAAGTTCCAGATGCTCGCGGCGCTCTCCGGCTGGGTGTCAGCGGCCGAGTCGAGGGCCCGGACGACTATTCGATGCTCGCCGGGGTCAAGCTCTACCGTGGCCTCCCAGAAGCGCCACGCCCAGGATTGGACCTCGCCCTCCGTGAGATCCGCCCCGATCCAGCTTTGTCCTTCGTCTGTGGAGAGGTCGACTCGTTCGATGATGCGTCCTCCGCCCGCTACCGCGTACCCCTGGAAGGGTACGGAGCCCGCCTGCACCGGCGCGCCATCCGACGGGCTGCAGATAACGGCGTTCAGCGAGATCTCGCCCAGGGCGAATCCTTTGGAGTAGTCGACCGTCTCCTCGGTGACGTAGGGCGGGAAGAGCTTGTACTCGTGCGCCTGGAAGTAATTATCCGAAGGGGCGTCCTGCAGCGTAATACCGGAGAGCCACTTGACGCTCCGGGCCCCTATATATCCGGGCACCACCGCCCGCAGCGGAAAACCGTGCTCGGGCCGCAAGGGCTCGTCGTTCATCTCATAGGCCAGAAGGACCTCCGGACTCGTGCCCTTGTACAGGGGGATCGAGCTTCCGTAGTTGGGACTCCAGCCGTCCTCGATCTCGTCCAGCCCGGCAAAGGCTATGTGCCGGGCCTCTTCTCCCACGCCGGCCGCCAGCAACACCGCCCGCAGGGGGACCCCGGACCAGCGGGCGTTGCCGAGAGCACCCGCGCCCCAGGGCGTCTCGCCCGGGATCTGGCGCGCCTCCATGAGACCCTGGCGCCGGTTGCCGGCGCACTGCACGGTGGCCGTGATGGTCTCTTTCGGGAACTCGTCCCGTATCTCCTCCAGCGAGAGCTCCAGCGGTCTCTCCACCATGCCGGAGATCGTAAGGCGGTAGGATGCAGGGTCCACCTCCGGGACCGTTCCGTGGTTGCGAACGTAGAAGATCTCTTTGGGCGTCACAAAGCTCTGTCGGAGCGGGTCCAGGGGAGACTCGGCGTTGAAGGGCTGCTGATCCTGGACGATCATGCCAGGGTGCTTGCCGAACGGCTTCACGTATGTTTCTCCTTTGCTACAGCTTCTGTCTCGTAGTCGTGCGTCCCCGAGGGGCTGGACAATCAAACGGATCTACAGCGCCCGGACGTCTCCAAAGATATATCGTGCCTCCTCTTCTCACTCCCGGCATCACAACACGCCTCGTCACCTTTCCTACAACAGAGATCCCTATGATAACGGCTACTTCCATTGTACCGATATTCCCCTTTTTAGCTATTTCGTATCCTTCCAGTCGTCGAGCAGGGAATGGACAACGATAGTAACGTACCTCTGGAGATCTCCTCCCTACCTCGGAAGCGGGGGCGCAACATCCCGGGCGGGAATCATCACCTGCTCGCTGCCCCGGATCGCCGCGAAGTGGGCCGCAGTGGCTGCCGGTCCGGAGAGGTCCGCTGCCGTGAGGAGCCTCCGAAGACCTACCCCCAAAATCCCTACCCCAGTGGACGGCGTTGTTGAAGCGGGCTTGCGTCTCTTCGTGCGAGGCTCGACGCCGAGCCCGCCTGCGCCGGGGCAGAGATCTAGCCCAGTCCTCTGAGCTTCGATAGTGCTCGACACCGTCGTCGCCGCCGTCACGACCACATCGGCGAACAAGCCCTTCGAACATGCCGCAACTCCAACCTTGTTTCGGGCAGGCTCGAGCGCAGCATTAGGTACGAGAGGTTGAGAACTCTCATTCGCTTCTCAGAAACAGCTCCTACGATTCTCGTGAACGGTTTATGAAGGATCGGCGGAGAACAATACGATGACCGGACCACTGTAGAGCATGATCGACTACATAGGCAGTCTCGATCAACTCCTGTTTCATCTCGCGAACCAGGTATGGGTGAATCCGGTGTTGGATCGACTGATGCCGGCGTTGAGCGCCGCAGGTGGGCTCGACGATATCTGGCTCGTCTTGTTAGGGGCAATGGCGGTTCTCGGCAAAAATGCGGGTCGCAAGATAGCGTTGTCCGGGCTTGTCGCACTCGCATTGGGGTTCGCAGCCTCCTATCTCGTAAAGGAGCTTACCATGCGTCCGAGACCCTTTCTTTCCCTTACCAGCGTACGCCTGCTCGTGAGTGCGCCGCACTCCTACGCCTTGCCCTCCGGCCATACTACCGACGCCTTCGCCGCGGCCTCGGGAGCTGTTCTGGCCGCCAGGAGGCTGCTAGAGCGAGTGCCGCTTTGAGGCTGGGCGATGCTGGCGCTCGCCGCGGCGATCTCCTACTCGCGCATCTACATCGGCGTCCACTATCCGACAGACGTTGCAGCAGGGGTATGTTTAGGGATCGCCTGCGGCTGGGTCGGAACGTGGTGGCAGCCCCTCGAAGAAAGCGCGGGAAACCGGGCCACCCGGAGAAGCCGAAAAATACACGCGGAGAAGTTACAAGAGTAGAATACCAACTCAGAGGATAGCGAGGAGAAGATGAGAGCAGGAACGCGCATACTGTTGGTAGAAGACGATCACTCTATAGCCAGCTTCGTCGAGCCCGAGCTAGATCACCTCGGCTTCCGCGTGCGGTGCGCCTACGACGGAGAGACGGCCCTGGAGGAGACCAAGAAGTTCAGGCCCGAGTTGATTGTATTGGACATTATGTTGCCCAAGCTGGACGGGGTAGGGGTACTCAAGAGACTGCGCCAGGAGGGAAACAGAGTACCGGTTGTCATGCTTACCGCCCGCGATACTACGCTCGATAAAGTTCACAGCCTCAACCTTGGCGCCGACGACTACCTGACCAAGCCGTTCGAGATAGACGAGCTCCTGGCCCGCATCCGGGCGCTCCTAAGACGGGTGGAGGGCGAGGAGATACTCAGGGTCTGCGACCTGGAGGTGAATACCGCGACCCGCGAGGTCAGGCGAGGGGAGCGGGAGATAGACCTCACCGCCCGCGAGTACGAGCTGCTTGAGTTCATGGCTCGCAACCCTCGCCGGGTGCTCTCGCGGGACTTCTTGCTCGCGCGCGTTTGGGATCAGGAGTACGGCGTTACGACCAACGTGGTGGACGTCTACATTGGTTACCTCAGAAAAAAGGTAGACGCTTCTGGGGAGGACAAACTCATCCGTACCATCCGGGGCGCGGGCTATGCTCTGAGGGAAGTGTGAGACCTTGCCGATCCGGTGGCGCCTGACAATGTTTATCGCCCTGGTGATCGGGGCGATACTGCTCTTTTTAGGTCTTGCGCTGTTCTTCTTGAACAGGAGCGCGCTGCTCGCCGGGATCGAGGACACTGCCCAGAGCCGGGCGACTACGGCCGCTCGCCCTATCAACGACGGGGAAAACCTGGGCGACGAGGACATCGAGCAACTTACCCTCGACGGGGTCTTCGTGATCGTCCGGGACGGGAGCGGCAACATCCTCACCCAGACAGTAAACCTCCCGGCGGACAGAGAGTCCGGCGACACCGTATGGCAGAGGGCGCTAGACTCCCGAGAGGCCGCTTCCGGGACGGCCGATCTCTCCAGGGAGTCCCCCGACTATGTCTACGCGGTGCTGGTGAGCCCGCCGAACAGCCCGGCGCGGGTAGTCGAGGCCGGGAAGTCATACGCGTCCGCCGTGGAGGCCGCCCAGGTCTTCGGTATCGTCCTTGCCGTTGGCATTGGCGTAGCCTTCCTGCTATCCATCGGTGGCGCATACTTCCTGGCGCGGGCGGCTCTGAGGCCCGTCGACGCGGTGGTGAGCTCCGCCCGCGAGATGACCGAGGGCGACCTCGGGAAGCGGCTGCCGGTGGCGAACCCCAAAGACGAGATCGGGCGCCTCGCCACCACAATCAACGGCCTCCTCTCACGCCTGGAGACTGCATTTGTTCGCAGAGAGGAGGCCCTCTGGCGCCAGCAGCGCTTCGCCGCCGACGCCAGCCACGAGCTCAGAACGCCACTCACGGCCATAAGTGGCCACGCCCGGATGCTCGACGAATGGGCCCTGGAAGAAGACCCGGTGAGGGCGAAGCGGAGCGTCGGCGCCATTCGCCGGGAGGCAGGGAGGATGCGGGGTCTCGTCGAATCCCTCCTGGCCCTCAGCCGCGGTGATGAGGGTGCACCGATGGAGATCGGACGTCACGACCTCGCTGCCGTCGCCGAAGAGGCGGTACAGATGGCCCAGACCGCGGCGGATGGGAAGGCCTCGGTTGAGTACGCCGAACCGGAGCGCGAGGTCGAGGCAACCTTCGACCGGGGCCGTGTTCTTCAGGTTGCCTCCATACTCCTGGACAACGCCGTGAAGTACACGCCGGAAGGCGGGAGTGTCGCGGTGAGCGCAAAAGAGAGGGACGGATGTGCCGCTCTCGAGGTCTCCGACACCGGCATCGGCATTTCAGAGGACGAATTGCCACTGATCTTCGAACGCTTCCATCGGGTCGGTGCCTCCCGCACGGAAGGCGGTGCGGGCCTGGGTCTCTCCATAGCCCGACAGATCGCCGAGTCTCACAGCGGCGAGATAGAGGCGAGAAGCGTGCCCGGCAAAGGGTCCACCTTCACGCTCCTGCTGCCCCGAAAGCCCTGAGAGACCCTGAATGCCGGGAAGGAGCGCGTCTGTCTGCGGATGGCGCTCCCGGTTGCGCCGCTACGCGCGGGCTCGCCGTCCGGTGTGGGTCCTCCCAGCTCCCGCCAAGGGGAGAGCCGTCGTGAACCGGGGCACGCGGAACGCGCCGGGATCGCTCCAGCCGAGGAGGCCCCATCCAACCTGCTTTCCACAACGCACGGCGGGTCTTGTCCCGGGCTAACGGCTAGGCCTGAAACGCATGGTGAAGAAAGGGCCGCCGGAGCCGCGCCGTGTCCGCGTTGCGGCGCCCGGTGTGATCCAACTCACACGGAAGCCTACGCTTGGTTGACTCGCGGTTACCGTGCCTGTACTTTAGGGTTATGACTGTTGAGAACGATTCCCGGTTGCATAAGGTCGAAGGTAAGGAGCTCGTTATGGAGGAGGGGCGTGGGGTGTCGAATGTACTTCGGCGTAGTCTCTCCAGCCCCTGGACCGTCGCCGCGGCGCTCGCCGCCGCACTGGTGCTGGGGGTCATGGTGTGGCAGGCCGTTGTGTGGGATGGCGTCCCAGACCCGACTGCCCGCGGCCTGAGCCCGGCGACCGCGGTGCTCAACAGTGGGATACTCGTCTTCCGGGAGGGGCTCGAGGCCGTGCTTGTGCTCGCCGCCATAACCGCCGGTCTCGTAAAGTATGGGGGTTCTCACTGGCGCCCGGTGGCGGTGGGGTCCGCCGCCGCCTTCCTGGCGACGGTGGCGACTTGGTTCGTGGTCGTGGCGATCATCTCCTCCATCAATGCCCCGGCCCTGGACGTACAGGCGGCGACCGGGCTCCTGGCAATAGTCGTGCTTTTGGTGATCATGAACTGGTTCTTCCACAAGGTGTACTGGACGGGCTGGATCGGCCTGCACCACAAGGGGCGGCGCCGGGCGCTCGAAGGGGCGGGCGCCGCCTTTTTGGGCCTGGCGTTGCTCGGATTCTCCGCAGTCTACCGGGAAGGGTTCGAGATAGTGCTGTTCCTTCAGAGCCTCCGGCTGGAGGTTGGGGCGTTCCCGGTCCTTGAAGGGGCGGCGGTCGGGCTACTCCTGACCTCTATCGTCGCCGTGCTGACCTTCGTCGCCCACCGGCGGATCCCGTACAAGAAGATGCTCATAGCCACCGGCGTGCTGCTCGGGTTGGTGTTGGTCGTCATGGTCGGCGAGGAGGTCCAGGAGATGCAGCTCGCCGGCTGGCTTTCGACCACCGAGGTTGGGCTGCCGTTGCCAGGCTGGGCCGGGGTGTGGTTCGCCGCGTTCCCCAACTTGGAGGGCCTCGTCGCGCAGGCGGTCGCCGCCCTGCTGGTCATAGGCTCCTACCTCGTTGTCGAGCGCAAGAAACGGCCGCGTGGCGGCAGGTCCAGATGGCTCTCCCCGAGCGCTTAGACCAGGTAGGCCGTGTGGATCGCGTAGGCCGTCCCCAAACGGGTGCGCCCCGATCTCTTGTGTCCGGCACGGTCAAGCACGCCGATCTCGGCAAGGAGAACGGCTACGTGGTTGGTCTACTAATGATGTCTGCACGGTTCTCTAAACCACGAAGCTCGGTTGTCTGATACAACCAAAAATCACGTCCCTTTTGTGTCTCAAGCACTCTTTGGCCCTGCGCAGCCTGCGCAGCTTGATCCGTAGTTCCGAGAGGCTTCGGCAGCAGGCGTTTTTAACTCCACGTACTTTAGGCGCTTCCAGATCCCCTCATCGGGGTTTAACTTTGGAGCACAAGCGGGCAACTGTGCGAGTTGCACCCGAGCAGCCGCTCCGTATTTGAGAAACTTCTTTAGGATCTTGGCCCGACGTATCGGTGATACGGAATCCGGCTGTATAGTGGCGCCACGCCTGATGCTTCACCGAGCGTTTCGGGCTCATGACCTTTCGCTAGCGCTTCGAAGTAGCAAGTGAACAAGCGGATTCGGTATAACATGCGCCGGGTGGTAGACAACACCAAACTCTTTTATCACCTCGGCCACCCTCTCACGCATCCATACATCTCCTCGAAGCCATGCGCCGATGCTTCTTGAGCCACAAGCTCGGGCAGTTTGGCATGTTGCTTCTCGCTCAGGAGGGGCAGCGCTAGCCAGAGCGTTTAGCAACTTCAGCAGAGATCAATAAGTTGTCAGGAGGATCAGTTACGTCTAGCCTGGATGAACTCCTGGAGCTCTTTCCATCCTATAATTCGCTTGCCGTGCTCGAATCGCACCTCGAGACCCTTGCGCCTGAGGCGCAGCTCCCCGCGTCCACGGTTGACCCACTCGCCGCTCAGGGCGCCATGTTGGAGGACGCGCTTGCGGGCCTGGCGCCAGCCGAACCTTCTGAGGTTGTGCTCCAAATCTCGGTACTGGTAGACGTAGCAGGCGTCCGAGACGGCCTGGTACATCTCGTGAGGCCCGTATCCCTGTGGGATAGCCTCCCGCACGCTCGTGTTCCCGCCCCTACCTCTTCTTTCGATCACGTGCGCCATCTCCTTCGTCTCCTTTCGCGTTAGCCGTTCGTGAATCGGATTGTCGCCGGTAATACTGAGAGCTTCCTGAGAGCTGGGTTAGGGATCGGTTAGAGCAAAGATTCGAACGGGACTCACTTTCTTCTCAGGGAGGTCATTGCTGGGGCGGAACTTTCTAAACCGCCACGACCATATGGCGGGTTTCTGTACGGTCGTGATGGCTACGAGGCTCCAGGAGGTTCCGTATGAGATAGTGACGGTGCGGCTGCGCTCCGCATCGCAAAAGCCCACCCGCGCGTGGTTCGCGCGAGTGGGCGGTCGGTTTATTAGCGGGTCATGCGGTAAAGTTCCTGCGCCGCCAGAAGACCGGCGCGAAGAGCGCGGTGCCCACGAGTATCGGGACACCGAGCGCGACCGGCAGGACCCCGCCTGGGTTGAGGTTCTTCTGGGACGTTACGGAGAGCGGAACCTCCGGACCGACGGCCGCCTGGGGCGAGCCTTGAGCGATGGCCGCTGCGTATACCATGTATTCTCCGCCCTTTATTAGCCTAAGGTCCCAGGAAGCGTTCTTGGTTTCGCCCGGGGCCAGGGAACCGACGGTCACGGCGCGATGCGCGCTCCAGTCTTCGAGGTCCACCGGGGACTGCTGGCCCGACGTGGTCTCGACCAGGGTCACGTAGGCCACGACGTCCTTGACCGGCTTATCGGAGGTGTTGGTGATCGTCGCCGGTAGATTCACGTACTGCCCCGCCGTTCCCGAGAGGGGGGTCGAGGGCGACTCGACCTTGACCAGCATACCGCTGTTTGTCTGAGCAGCGCTTGCCTGAGCGGCGAACGCCGGGACGGCGAAGCCGGTGACCATGATCATCAGCACCGTTACAAAGATCGCTATCCTCTGCTTCACCTTATTCACCTCCTTCCAGGGAGATCTTGCGGGCGGCGATCGCCGCGAACGTCGCGGCGAGGGCGACGAAAGCCGCCAGGGCGCCGATGTGCGGCAGTTGGATCGCGAGCCCTTCCTTATCTACTATGACGCTGTCGAGAGAGAGCCGGACCTGGGCGAACGGGCTCAGGGCGTTGTAGATGGTCCCGAACCAACTCTTCTGGAGCACGGTGCCCAGCAGCGTGGGAGCCGCTATGGCTATGAAGATCGCCAGGGCCGCGAGTGTAACGCTGCGTCCGGAGCTTGCGAGGCAGGAGATACCTACGGTCAGGGCCGTGAAGCCCGTGACGCAGAGCGTGCCGAGCAAGAAAGTGTAGAGTAGTGCTGGTCCGGAGAGGCCAGTTCCCGAGCCTACCACCAGGATATAGGGCGCCGATATCGCGAAGACCAGAAGCCACGAGACCAGGACGGCCCCGATCTTCCCTAGCAGTAGCGGCCCGCGTCCGATAGGTGTCAGCAAGAGCCCTTCCAGAGTGCCACGTTCTCGCTCCCCTGCGACCGAGTCGCCGGCCAGGATGCCGCTCACGAGCAGTCCGAGGCCGACGGCAAGACTCCCAACGATATAGAGCATCTCGCTCTGGTCCAGAAGGGAGAGCTCTGCGTCGGTGAGTAGAAGGTAGCTCATAAGGCTCAGAACGATCGCTGAGATCACAGCCCACACCGAACCCCTCACCGCGTAGAGGCTCTCCTTTGACTCCTTCAGGGCGACGCGAAGGGCGTTCCCCACAAAGTTAGTCTGCGTGTTCACCTTGCCGCCTCCTCGTGCTCCTTCTCGGTGAGACCGAAGAAGATCTCCTCCAGGGAGGGGGCCAGCCGCTGCACGCCGTAGAGGTTCACTCCGCCTTCGACGAGAACCCGGATCAGGGTGGCAGTAGAGTCTTCCTCCTCGGGGTTAACGATCAGCGCGTTACCCTCCCTGCGAGCCTCTCCTATGCCGTGAACGTGGGAGGCGAGATCCAGCGCCCGGAGGGGATCCGAGACCTCAAGGCGCAACCGGCGGCTCTTCCCGAGTCTTCCCTCCAGCTCGAAACGGTCTCCCTCGGCCACCAGGCGTCCGTCGCGCAGGATAGCGAACCTCGAGCAGAGGCCCTCGACCTCCGAGAGGAGGTGGCTGGAGAGAAAGATCGTCACGCCTTCCTCTTTGTTCAAGGTCTTTATCAGCTCGTTGATCTCCCGCTGCCCCCGGGGATCCAAGCCCAGGGAGGGCTCATCCAGGAACAGTACCCGCGGCGAGTGGACCATGGCCCGCGCTATCCCGAGCCGCTGGCGCATGCCGCGAGAGTAACTGCCTACAGGCGTTCGCGCCCGTGCCATGAGTCCAACCGCCGCCAGAAGCTCCTCGGCCCGGGAGCGGGCCTGGCTTATCTTGTAGAGGCTTCCGAAGTACTCTAGGTACTCCCGGCCGGTCATCCAGCCATAGTAACCCTGGCTCTCCGGCAGCACGCCGACGATGCGTTTGACCGCCTGAGGGCGGCTGGCTGCGTCTACCCCAGCTACTGTCGCCTTACCGCCGGTAGGGGACAGTAGCCCCGTAAGCATGCGGATGGTGGTCGTCTTGCCTGCCCCGTTAGGCCCGAGAAAGCCGAAGATCTCACCCTCTTCTACCCTCAAAGAGAGCTCGTCCACGGCCCGGCGCTCGCCATACTCCTTTGTAAGGCTTACGGTTTCAATCATTTTCATGGTGCCTCTCTCCGCGTCCTCCGATGGCGAGCGCCCGCCTGAACGCCAAGCCTCCCCACACGAGGCCCAACACGATTAGCGGTAGCGCCAGGATCGGGGTCTCGGCTGTCGGCAGGTCCATGTCCGCAGGGTTCGAGTAGAGGAGCACCCCCATGAAAACTAGCAGGGCCGCCCCTACGTAATTCATCCAACTGCGCACGATACTCTCCTTTCTGTCGTGGGGGTCCGTGGTCTCCGGACCTTCCCTAGTTCTTGCTCTGAATGGTAAAGAACGTTTCTGATAGCAGGATGAGGATCTTCTTGGAAACAGATTAGAATTCTTGATCTCCGTACTGGCTAGGGAGACCGAGTTCGGGGCGTCTGCCAAGAGGGCAGCGGAAGTCATGCCAAAAGTCCCGCCGCAACTCATCGGCGGGGCTCCTGGCTGATAGAGACCACCCGTAGGACACAGCTATTGCGTAGATTGGATAGAGCTCGGCGGCCTCAGTAACGCTTGGCTCTGACGAACTCCTGAGTTCTTTCCACCCTATGAGACGCTTGCGACCGTCGTCGAGCCTCACCTCGATTTCCCTGCGCCTGAGGCGCAACTCCCCGCGTCCACGGTTGACCCACTCGCCGCTCAGGGCGCCATGTTGGAGGACGCGCTTGCGGGCCTGGCGCCAGCCGAACCTCCTGAGGTTGTGCTCCAAATCCAGGTACTGGTAGACGTAGCAGGCATCTGAGACGGCCCGGTACATCCCGTGAGGCCCGTATTCCTTTGGGACCGTCGCCCACGCGCCGACCGGCTTTCTGCGCGCCGGATTCCTCGCGCCGTGCTTTATCGCCTCTATGGTCTTCTGACCTGCCCCCCAGAAACTGATCCGGCTACTATGAGAGTCCGAAGACCCGAGACGGGCAAAAGGAGGGCTCTCGATGAGCAAGAGAGACACACCCCGGAGCAGGTCGTGCGCAAGCTGCCCGAAGCGAACGCCGAGTTGGCCGCGGGTGCCTCGGTCCCCGAGGTCGCGAGGCGGCTCGGCATAAGCGAAGCGACCTTCCACCGCTGGAGAAATCAGTATGGCGGCATGAAAGCCGATGCCACCAAGCGCCTGAAGGAGTTGGAGAAGGAGAACGCCCGCTTGAAGAAGAAGATCGTCGCCGACCAAGCTGTGGACATCAGCATCCTAAAGGAGGTGAGCCAGGGAAACTTCTGAGCCCGACCCGGAGGAGGGCGACCGTCGAGCACGTGCGACGGAAGCTTGGGGTCTCCGAACGTCGGGTGTGTGGGGCGGTCGGTCAGGCCAGGTCCACCCAACTCTACGCGGGAGAAAAAGTGGATCGGGACCGGGTACTGGCGGAGCGTATGATGGTGCTCTCACAGGAGAACCCGCGCTAGGGCTACCGGAGGGTGTGGGCGATGCTGAAGCGAGAGGGCTGGACGGTGAACAAGAAGCGGGTGCATCGGTTGTGGAGGGGGGAGGGTCTGAAGGTGCCACACAACCAGCGAAGAAGGCGGCGTCTGCTGGAGGGCACCAGCGAGAACGGATGCATAAGAAGGAAGGCCGAAAGCAAGGACCACGTATGGAGCTACGACTTCGTGATGGATAGGACCGAGGACGGCCGGAGGCTGAAGATGATGCCGGTGGTGGACGAGCACACCAGGGAGTGCCTGTCTATCGAGGTCGAGCGCTCCATCACCGCCGAGGACGTGATCGGTGCCCTGGCGCGCCTGTTCCGCCAACGGGGCGAACCGGCCTTCATCTGCTCGGACAACGGCCCCGAGTTCGTGGCAGCGGCGCTCAAGCGATGGTTGGAAGCTTCCGGGGTGAGGACGCTGTACATCGAGCCGGGCAGCCCATGGGAGAACGCCTATACGGAGTCGTTCATCGGGCGCCTCGGAGACGAGCTCTTGAAGAGGGAGGCTTTCGCGAGCCTGGTGGAAGCGAAGGTCCTCGTTGAGGAGTATCGCGAGCACCACAACGAGCGGCGTCCGCACAGCGCTCTGGGCTAGCGCACGCCTTCGGAGTTTGCGGCGTCGTGTGGGGTGGCAGGGACGAGTATGAGGTTTACGAAGGAGCAACAATCAGCAACCACACTCTCATAGTGGCTGGTACAGAAAACGGGGACCGGTCACCACGACATCCACATCGAGCAACTTCAACTGGTGATCGATTCGATTCGCCAGGTCGTCGATGCAGCCAAGGGGGACGCGGAAAAAGTGGGCGTTGTGGAAGGTGCCGAATGAACCTATAGCGGCATGCAATGACATTGGACCCCCAAGCCTTGCCCTGCTCAGTACCGATGTAGCGGGAGTCCCGATGCACTCTATGTCCCTCTTTAAAATAGGCGTAACAGAGGTGACCCAACTGCAATGACTACCGCTATAAAACAAGCAAACCTTAGTACCGGAAGCTCTAGGTTTCCGAGAAGACCTCTAAGAAACTGTTTTG
>JAABVA010002151.1_pt1 | contig 20023 bp, 16 predicted proteins | sample 5560331 | NCBI WGS metagenome assembly JAABVA01 (sample SAMN12812661, study PRJNA571458) | rock metagenome | isolation source: Antarctica rocks | place: Antarctica: Victoria Land, Mt New Zealand sud | collected 2016-01-07 | reverse complement strand
ATCACCAGGATGGCGATGAAGGCGAGGATGAGCGCGTACTCAACCATGCCCTGACCCTCTTCGGCCCGCTCGCGCAACTTGGCGATACCCGTCTGCGCCGCCACGATCATCTTCACTGCGAATTCGTTCATTGTTCTTGTCCTCTGTGTGTATTACGACTTTATCGGGCACGTTGTTCTCTATCGTGCTGTTATAATAATCGTCCACAACTACCTCTTCCGCACCCTCCAAAAGGCTACCGTTTGGGCGCTAAGTGGCTAGTCAACAGGCGGCAGGCGGCAGGCGGCAGGTAAGCGTCGCGAGTAAAGGGCGCACACCGCAGTGAAGTACTAGGACGGCAGTAGTGGGAGGTAAATAGTAGGAGTCGGCGCTATTGACCGTCGACTGACGCCTGTCGCCTGTCGCCTGTCTCCTTCCGTTCGCGGGCGAGGTGCACGAACAGGCGCGTCAGCATGTGCACTTCCTCGGCGCGTGGGGCGGCGCGCAGCAACACGGCGCGCAGGCGGGCCAATGTATGACGGACGCGGCCGGCGTCGTTATTGGGGTGCATGCCCCAGAGGACATCCTCGAGCGCCGCGATCATCTCCTCGCGCGCCGCCGCCCGCGCCGGCGGCTCGTCGCGTGCGGCCTGCCCCTCCAGCGCGTTCAGTGCGGCGACAGCGTCCGGCACGCGCCGCTCCACCGTTGGGTCCTCGGTCGCCGTGAGCCACAACTCGTAGCCGATGAGCAGAGTCGCCTGCGCGAGATTGAGCGACGAATATTCGGCGGCGGTCGGGACAGTCACGACAGCGTTGCAGCGCCCGAGCGCCTCGTTGGAGAGGCCGTTGTCTTCAGGTCCAAATAGGATCGCGGCGAGGCCGCCCTCGCTGCCTCCGCCCGCACACGTCGTATCCTCGGGAATTGTATCCTCAGACCCCGTATCGCCAGGCGTTATCGTGCTATCCCGCATGGTCAGGCCGAGCGTCGCGGCGCGCAGCAACGCGGGCGCCGCCTGGCGCGGCGTCATCCGCTCGTGGCGCACCTCGCGCGTGCGGGCGGTCGTACCCAACACGAAAATGCAGTCGGCCAGTGCGGCGTCGAGCGTGGGATGGCGCTCCATGCGGTCGATGATGGGACGGCCACGGTGCGCGACGGCCAGTACACGCCCCTCGTTGTAGGCGGCCGGCTCGACCAGGCGCAAGCGGGAAAGGCCGAAGTTGCCCATGGCGCGCACCACGCCGCCCACGTTCGTGATGTCGCGCGGGCGGTCGAGCACCACCACGACGCCGTCGAGCACGGCAGGCCTTTGTTTTGGTCGCATACCTATATTGTAGCTATTAGCTATTAGCTAAAAAAACAGGCGAGGGCGCAGGGCCGCCTTTGCCGCCGCACCCAGAACGTGACGCTTACCGCTGCTTCTTCCGACCTGACGGGGTTCACGGCGTTCTGCCGGGCGGGTGACAGCCCTGCGCCATCGCCTATACCCATTCTATCATGAATCGGCGATATCACGGTAGCGACCGATCACAGATGTCCAACAGCTACATCGTAGCGCGCTCCATCAGTCGTGAGCTCCAGCCGCGTGTGGCCGGTAGTCTGCCACACCCGCGCGCCGAGTGAGTGGGCGACGCGCGTGACGAGGGCGTCGGCGGCGGGGTCGTCGTGCGTGTCGGTCGGGGCGGGCAGCACGACCACGCGTGGGCGCAGCAGGCGCACGAGCGCGGCGATGTCGCGCGGGGCGGCGGTCCCGGCGGCGCCGGAGAGCACGAGCACGGTGTCGTGGCGGACGCCGTCAGCCTGGAGCGCGGCCCGGTTGAGCAGCAGCGCCGACAGGCGCCCGAACACCAGGCGCAGCGCCACCGGCGTGTCGGGGGCGTCCGGGTCCAGCCCACGCGGCAACAGCGCATCAAGATGAGCGTCGTGGTCCAGCGCGTAGCGCGCGCCCGTGCGAAGCTTAGATTCGGCGACGCCGCCCGTGCGCAAAGCCGCGCGCCAGCGCACATAGTCGGCCGCGGGGTAGACCGCGCCAGGGTCGAGCGCGCGGCCGACGCTGTAGCGCGCCAGCAGGTCACGCAGCCCGCCCACATGGACGCGGTCTACCCCCGAGAGCGCCATCGTGTCGATCCGCGTGCGCCAGAAGGGCAGCCTACTACCCAGCGCCGCGTTGAGGGCGCTCGGTGTGTCTCCGGCGTCGATTAAGGCCGTGCTCCCGCCTGGCGTCGTCAGCAGCAGCCCCTGCCCCGCGCCGAGAGGGAGGACCGCGAGGACGTAGCGCCCGCGCGGCGCCTGCCAGGCCACGGTCGCCACGAGCAACGCGACGGCCGCGCCGAGCGCCGCCACGGGGCGCAGCCAGACCAGGCGCGGGCCGTCGACAAAGCGATCGCGTGGCGCCGGACCCTCGGCGCGCAACAGGCCGCGCGCGGAGAGCCCCAGCAGCAGATAGTAGCCGACGACGACGGCGAGGGGCCAGGTGGCGGACGGGAACGCGGCTAAAGGCAGCCGCGCCAGCGCCTGCACGGCGACGGCCAGCAACGCCAGGAACGGGTACACCGGGAGCCCTGGGAGAGAGCCGAGTGACGGAACGAGCGCGCCGGCCAGGGCCGCGGGGGCGCCCAGCACGATGATGGGGCCGAGCAGCGGCAGCAGCAGGGCGTTAGCCAGCGGCGCAACGAGTGAGACCTGCGCGAAGCCGGCCGCGACCAGTGGGACGGTTCCCGCTTGCGCGGCCAGGGATACGGCCGTCACCTCGCGCACGGCGGCGGGTAGGCGCGCCAGTCGGCGCTCGATGCCGGGCGTGAGCAGCACGATCGCCACCGTCCCGCTGAGGGAGAGTTGGAAGCCGAGGTCCCATAGGATGCGCGGAGTGGCGAGTGCGAGCAGGGCCGCCGCCAGCGCCAGCGAGGTCGCGCCGTCGGAACGCCGCCCAAAATGCGTGGCGGCGAGGGCCAATGTCCACATCAGCGCGGAGCGTAAGCCGGCCGGAGTCGCGCCCGTCAGCAGCACATAGAGCAGCAGCGCGGCCAGGGCGGGGAGCGGGGCCGAGCGAGCGCCCAGAGCGCGGCGCGACAGGCGGTAAACCGTGCCGACGAAGATCGACACCTTGAGCCCGTCCACGGCCACGACGTGGATCATGCCCGTCGCCACGAAAGGCGCCGTGAGGGCGCCGAGCGCGTGCGTGCGCGTCCCCAGCAGGATGCCTAGCAGCAGGGCGTTCTCGGGGGCGGGCAAGACATGCTGAATCCCGCGTTCCATCAACGAACGCAGCGCGATAGCCAGGGCCAGCAGCGGGTTACCGTTCCCGCCGCCCAGGCGTTGCAGGCGCGGAAAGTCCATGACCGTCACGATGCCCTGCGCGGCCAGGTAGGCGCGATAGGCGCCGCCGCTGCCACCGGGCAGGATGGGGGGCGGGGCCAGTGTCCCGCCCAGGGAGAGCCGATCCCCGTACGAGAGCGGGGTGAGCGCGCCGAGGTGCGCGAGCACGGTCCCCGACACATGGCGCGGCGCCCCGCTGCCGAGAGTGAGGGACTCCACGGCCAGGCGAATAGTCTCGCCGCGATCGAGCACCTCGGGCTCGCCCGTGACCGTCCCAACGATGGTAACGTCGCGCCCACTATAGTACGCCAACCCAGCCGTCCCTGTTGGGAGACGCGCCGCCTCGTCACGCCACAGGCCTAGCGCGAGCGCTGCCAGCAGCGCGCAGGGCAACCACACAACGCGGTGACCACGCGCCACGACTGCGGCGAGGAGCGCAGCGGCCATCGCCACGGCCAACGTCAGGGATGACGGGACAAACCCGGACCCACCCAGCAACACACCGGCGATGACGGCCAGGGCGAGCAGGAGCGCCGTAGACATCCAGAAGAGCCGCCCTATCTCCAGGACGTGACTCCGTAGATGCCGGAGGTATCCACGCATGTCCCGTATCCTCGGGGCGCCCTACACAGTTGGACTAGTGTCGCGAGGGGTGAGGCGCCAGGGGTTGGAGATGCGAGGTCGGCGTCACAAACGCCGCCTGACGTGGGCAGTCTAGGCTAAACGCACTCACGTTGTCAACACGCGTGCGCGCGTCCAGAGCTACACAAAAAGGGTTGCGACGGGATGCGCGAACCCTGGCACGACGTTCTCACCGGTGAGCGTATCGTCGGTGTTAAGCGTCGTGGAGACTATGTCCCCTGGGCGCCACACGTCGACCTGGCGCCACCGTGGGTAGATGATCCATACAAGGCGGCTGCCCGCGTCAAGGTAGCATGTGGCCTTTCGCCCCATAGCCGGTCGGTATTGGTTGTCCAACGCAATCTCAATCGCAAGGTCGGGGGCGAATGAGATTGCCTTGTCGGGATTGATCCGAGGCAGTAGCTCAGCGCGGATGTAACCAACGTCAGGGACGAGGCCGGTCGTCGATTGCCCCGACGCGTCGAGGTCGTAGGTCCCATCGGGCGGAGTGACATCTCCCAGGTCGTGGGTAAGGACAAACGCCAGGAGGGTCGCGAACAGGCGGCCTGCCAGACGCGTGGCCTTGTACACACTCGATCCCACGCCTAATACCCCATCGACGACTTCATAGCGCCACACCTCATCGTCCGGTAAGGCGACCAGATCCGCGACGGTCATGGCGCCATGGCCGGGCACTATCTCGGCCCATGGAGCGAGCGAATTGGTGGGCAAGGCGCGTGCTGTTGTCATATTTATAGTATCCCATGGTTGGTAGGCGCCGTCAACGCGGATAGTAGACGAATAGCCCATGGCAAGCTGAATGGGTGGGCCAGCTATACTTTGGGTGTGACGGATAAGGCCGTTGGACTTTGTTGAGCACATAGGTTAACGCCCCTTCGGGCACGTAGATGGAGAGATCATGCGAGAGGCTGCCGTAGAGACGCAGGGGCCGGGTGCCGCGCGAGCGCCCGGCGATGACGATGTAGTGGCGCAATGGCGGCAAACCTGGGATCAGAGTATGTCCACGGCGACGGACAGCGGCGACCGCGCCCTGGTCGCGCGGCGGCGCGCCTATGGGTCCTACCTGGTCGTCACACTTGATCTCATCCTGGCCCTCGTGGCTGGCATCGTTCTATCGTTTCCGCTCATCCTGGTCGCGGAATACATATATATGCACACAGGTCACCGCATCAAGACGGTGGGCGATCAGACGGCGTTCCAAACGTGGGCGCAAGTACCGCAGTTCAACACACCCGCCTTGCTCCTGACCGACGCCGGCATCTTACTGGTGGTGTGGTATCGCCTGAGCCGGTTGCGCCTGCCCTGGAGCGTCGTCGGGCTGGGCGCGGCGCTGCGCGACAGGGCGGGCCGCGCCGTACTCATCGGCTTCGGCGTCGGCGTCGTGGCGCTGATCCTCTCGGACCTCGTCACCGTCGCGCTACAGCGGATGGGGGCCGACGTCGGCGGGCAGCAAAGGGCGCTCATCCAGCCCCTATATGGCGCGCCCGGCTGGGCGGTGTGGCTGTTCGTGCTCGCGGGCGCCTTCGTGGCGCCCGTGGTGGAGGAAACGCTGTTCCGGGGCTATATCTTCCGCGCCCTGGCCGCGCGCAAAAGCGTGCCGCTGGCCTACATTATCTCGGCCGGGACCTTCGCGGCTGTCCACCTGGGCGAGGGGCATACGTTGCGAGAGCTGCTGCCGCTGGTCCCCGCGCTCTTCATCGTCGGGACGCTGCTCTGCTTCGCCTACCATCGCACTGGCAACCTGCTCGCGGACATCACGGCCCACATCGTCAATAACGGGGTCGCCTTCGCCGCCGCGCTGCTCCTCCATCAGTAGATGCTGGGCAAAACGCACCTATTCTACGGCGTGACGGCGGGCGCCATTGTCGTGTTCGCACTGGCGCACCCGGCGCGGCCGCTGTCCCTGGCCGAAGGCGCCATCGCCGGCGCGTTCGGCGGGTTGCTGCCCGACCTCGACGAGCCCGGCGCCATGATCAGCAACGCCCCGCGCATCCTGGGCGGCATGGCGCGGCGGCAGTTGCGCCATGCCACGCGCCGCACGCTGTTCTCGCTGCCCGGCTTGTTGGTCGGGGCGATCATTGGGCTGGCCGCGGCTATCCTAAACGTGGTGAGCCGCACGCTCTCGCACCTCGTGCGATTCGTAGCGGGGGGACACCGCGAGGGCTCGCACTGGCTCCCGGTGTGGGCGGGCCTCTCCGTCGCGGCCTACCTGCTGACGGCGCCCTACGCCGGACCGTGGCCCGCGGCCGGCTTCAGCGCCGGCCACCTGAGTCACCTCGCGGGAGACGGCTGCACGCGCGCGGGCATCCCGCTGATCCCGCGCACCGCCACACGCCTGCACCTGCTGCCGCGCCCGCTGCGCATCCGCACCGGCTCGGCCGGCGAAACGTTTTTCACCGTGCTGTACGCCATCGCGCTCGGCGCGGCCGTCGGGGCAATGTACTACTACAAGGTAGCCACCCTATGATTGTCTACCATACACAGTGCAACGTTAGTAGTGCTTCGGCCCCGTATAGCCCGCGTCTTCGAGCAGCTTGACCAGGAAGAAGGCTCCGCGCGGGTCGGCCTGCCCGAAGCGCAGGTCCTGATCGAAGCGGCCGGGCAGCTGGTCGTTGAGGTCGATATGTACGAGTTTGCCCGCGTCGAGGGCCTACGCCATCTCACGCCTTGATAAGCGTCTTGCTTAGTGGGAGGTAAGCGTGATAGTATAGCTTAGACAAAAACGTCAGGGCTGACATTTTTGTCCGAGATGGGGGGATAACGATGGTCGATATGATGAGCGGCGGTCAGGTACGGCAAGAAATCGATCAACGCGCCTTAAAAGCATGCATCCGCCAGATGAACCGCGCCTTGCGGGATTCACACGGCGGCGGTCTAATGGAGCGATTCGAGACCGTTTCAAAATTGCTCTTTACTAAGATCGTCGATGAGCGCGAGATTGCCGGAACGTGGTATGAGGCATCGTCTAAAACGAAACCAGCTTTCGCATGGCGCCCGGATGATACAGAGCGCAGCGTGTACGAACGGACGCGCGCGCTGTGGCGAGGGATTGTCGAGTCATTCCCTGATGTTTTCACAGGGACGCGCGGCCACTTCACGGAAGACGTTGCGGCAGTCGCAAGATGCGCTCAGATTTTAGCAGGGATTAACCTCTCGACGACACCAGCCGACATCAAAGGCGGAGTGTATGAGGAACTCTTGCGCAACACGTTCGAAAAGAATGAGAACCAGCAATACTTCACACCGCGCCACATCGCGTCGTTCATGGTCGATATATGCGCGCCACAGCGGACTGACGCGGTATGTGATCCTGCCGCGGGAAGCGCCGGTCTGCTTGTGAGCGCACTTGTCTACGTGCTCCAACACGGAGATGATATCACCTCATTTGCCAAGGCGATGCGTGGCGCAGAAATTGACGAGCGCATGGCGTGGATCGCGCGCATCAACATGTTGATGCATGGTGGTGAGCCGCATGCGATTTTCCATCTTATAGGAGCTGGCTCGCTTGCGCCGTTACCACAGCTTCAGGCCGCGTTACCACGTCGCTCCTTCGATCTCATCCTGACCAATCCGCCATTCGGTAGTGATATGAACGACCGCGAGGCTTTGCGCCTGTTCAGGACGGGGAAGAACCGTACCTCGCGCCGGCGTGGTGTTCTCTTCGTTGAGCGCTGTATGCAGTTGCTCAAGCCGGGCGGCCGGCTGGCTATCGTGCTCGACGATAGCGTTCTCAATCAAGCGAAGAACGACGATGTGCGCCAACTCATTCGTCGAGACAATATTGTCGAGGCGGTCATCAGCTTACCCGATGTTACCTTCATGCCGTACTCTACGGCGAAGTCGTCAATTCTCGTGCTGCGGCGGAAGCGTTCAGTGGCCGAGGTACAAGGGCCGGTATTTATGGCCGATGTCGAAAACGTGGGGAATCGCCCGAACGGTGACCCGCTTTATGACGACACATTTGATGAGAACGGCCATCGGCGGCTTAAGAGCGATTTGCCGGCTGTCGCCGCTCTCTACCGTCGTTTTATGAGCGGAGAGATGATCGACGCGTCATTCGAGGGCACAGCCGTGTTCGCCGTCGACATTGACGCATATACCCACGAGGGAGATGGTTCACGACTTGATGCTTTTTTCTTTCACCCCGCGCGATGGCTGGCGCAGTACCGTCTTTCTCAATCGCGCTATCCACTTGCGTCGCTCGGCACGCTTGTCGCGCTCGATACGGCCGCCGTTGTCCCTGCCGATGAGTATCCTGGGGACAGCGTGCGCTGGATTGGGCTGGGGGACATCGAGGCGCTCACTGGACATTACGATGTGCGCGACGTAGCGGGCGACAGCATCAAGTCGAGCGCGCACTTGTTCCGTGGTGGTGGTATTCTATTCTCGCGGCTGCGTCCACGACTGCGTAAAGCAACGTATGTTCCTTTGGATGACGAAGGCGGTATATGCTCATCGGAGTTGCTTGTGTTGCGCGTCCGACCCGACGTAAAGGACAAGGTGCTCCCCGAGTATCTGGCGTACTTGCTGCGCAGCGATCTCGTGTACGGTCAGCTCATCTATCGGATTACCGGCGTCGGACGTCCACGTGTATCATCCGATGCCGTGATGCGCATCTCTCTCCCTTTGCCGCCGATGGAGATTCAGCGCGACCTTGTCGACGCGCTGGCACGGGCGGATCGCCGAGCGCGCGAGCTACGAAACGAGGCGTTGCGACATGCCGATCAGGCAACGCGGGAGATGGAAGAGGCTTACGTCTCTGTCGTCGGGTCGCTCGTTCCGGATGCGTCCCCTGGTAAGGTTTCGTCTCCCGTCAGCGCGGACGCGGTCTCACTGCGTCCGCTCGCCGCGCGCGCTACAGCCTCGGCATGACGCTTGGTGAAATCGAGAAAGGCGCGCACGTTCGGGTTGAGATCAGACGCCGTTTGCCGTCTCTCATGGATGATACGGTTAATCTTGCCATAATTCGTGTCGCGGTTCTCATGAGGAGGAACGCGTGGTACTCCTGTGCTGTCAACATGTCCGCCGCGTAGCGTGAGGTGGCGGTCGCGCTCCTCGGCGATCTCGATAGCCGGCACAAAGAGGCCTTCTAAAATATGGGGGTAAATGATGGGAGAGTCGCGCAACGAGGTCTTCTCCCATTTCCAGGCGATGTACATAAGCAGATCGTCAAGCGGAGCGACCTGGGCCGTCGGCAGGTCGAAGCGAGCGGATTTCTCCGCGCTCTCGTCGTGCAAAGTTTTGCTGTCGATGCGCAAGAGGATCGCATTAGCGTTCGTTGTGTCGCGGACATAGAAGTCGGGGTACTGGTTGTTGACGACGAAAGTGAGGTACATGCCCTCGCCTTCGGCGCGTAGAAATTCGTTGATCGTCAAGCCGAGGGCATACTCGATGACTAATCCAAGACGCGTGCGGAAGCCGGCGAGCTGTCGCGGATCCTGCGGAAGGGCTTCGTCTTCGCGCCGTAGTAGATAGTTTCGACCAAAATCGGAATTATAGCGCAAGATGGCCCCAGGAAGAATCTCTTTGTTGAACGCGTCAACGACATCCTGAAGGCCGTTGAGCGACCGCAACCGGATAGCATTTCCAACCGTGCTCATGCGAGCTTGACTCTTTCTGCGCCTTACTTGTCCTTGGCTCTTTCTCTGCCTACTCGTCATGGTTGAGCAGAAGGGACGAGGGAATGCGATTAAGGAATACAGGTTCACGATACGGGATACGACGGAGAGGTGTCAAATGCAACAAACGCTCCTGGACGTTTAGCATTGTTGCTACAGCATCTATCGCTATTGTATTTCACCCCTCACACATGGTAGCATAGGCATCATCTTCCACACATAGCGCCTCCTCGCGCCTTACATAGCGCCTCCTCGCGCCTTTATCTATCAGACGCGTCTTCTAATTCCTGCCTTTGGTCTATGGTATCTATGGCCGTATGGTGTGGTAAAGGGATATCGTAGCGGCATTGCTCCATTCATGCCTCGCTGTAAGATGGTTGATGTATCATCCTCCTCTTGCGTTGAGTGACGTGCTTCGGGAAATTCCTTCCACTGACCTAAAGGCGGGATACATCAAACAGTATGCGGAGACAAAAACATGACTGAGGTGTACCTAGCCATCGACAACACCGGCGCGCCGATGGGGCGACAGGCGCTCAAAGAAATCGTTGTGACGCTTCAGCCTATCGAGAGGTATGACGGTATAGCAGTGAAAGTGAGGCTTATCGCGGATTGGACGGATGACGAGGCTGCTATGGAGGCTAATCGTATCAATAAGTATGAAACATATGAGATCTTACGCCACTTTCGCACTGTCAACTTGAGTCGCTTCGGGTGTGTTCGCACATACAATAGCATCATCCGTGTATGCGATCACGCAGGAAATGCATACGACTATGTGGCGCGGCTTGGCGCACAAGCCGACCATGATACGTACCACGCCCGATTCGAGGCGCCACCTGAACCCAACATCTAAGCCTTCGATAGCTGGCGGCTAACAGCCATTAGCCGCCTAACACTAGCGCACGCCCAGCAGCACCTCGGTCGTGAGCTGGTCGAGGCGCTCGTAGCCGAGGCCCACGGCGGCGATGGCGTCCACGTCGAACGTTTCGTTTTTGAGCGTGCCGGCTGCTTCACGGCTGTAGCGCGTCGCGGCCAGTGGCCCCTCGGAGCCGAGGCTCTTGAGCCGGGACAGTTCGGCCTGGATCGCGGGGTCGGCGTTGAAGCGGCGCACTGTCTCCTGCAGGATCTTGTAGGTGCGCATGCAACCGGCCGCGAAGTCCCACACGCCTTGCTCATCCTCGGTGCGCAGCGCGTGCGCGTCGTAGTGCTTCGGCCCCGCATAACCCGCGTCCTCGAGCAGTTTGACCAGGAAGAAGGCCCCGCGCGGGTCGGCCTGCCCGAAGCGCAGGTCCTGGTCGAAGCGGCCGGGCAGCTGGTCGTTGAGGTCGATGTGTACGAGCTTACCGGCGTCAAGGGCCTGGGCCACACCGTGCGAAAAGTCCAACCCGGCCATGCGCTCGTGCGCCACCTCGGGGTTGACGCCGTAGCCCTCCGGGTGGTCAAGAGTGTAAATGAAGGCCAGGGCGTGCCCGACCGTGGGCAGGTAGATGTCGCCCCGGGGCTCGTTGGGCTTGGGCTCCAGCGCGAACGTATAGCCGTAGCCCTGGTCCAGGTTGTATTCATAGAGGAAGTTGAGCGCCTCGCGGAAACGCTTGAGCGCCTCGCGGGGATCTTTACCGGCGTTGGACTCGGCGCCCTCGCGCCCGCCCCAAAACACGTAGATTTTCGCCTCGAGGTCGGCGCCGAGTTCCATGTTGCGCATAACCTTTTGGATGGCGAAGGCGCGCACGCGGGGGTCGTGGCTGGTGAAGGCGCCGTCGCGGAAGACGGGGTGTCCGAACAGGTTGGTCGTGACCATCGGGACGACCATGCCCGTATCCGCGAGGGCCTTCTTGAAGGCGACCACGATGCGGCCGCGTTCCTGAGGGGTGGCGTCGAACGGCACGAGGTCATTGTCGTGGAAGTTGACGCCCCAGGCGCCGAGTTCGGACAGCTTCTCCACGATGTAGGGCGGCTCCAGCGCCGGACGCACGTCCACGCCGAAGGGGTCGCGACCGCGGTTGCCGACGGTCCACAAGCCGAACGTAAAATGGTCCTCGCGCGTGGGTTGATAGGGATCGCCCTGGCTGGTCATTGTAATACTCCTTAGATCGCTATATTGACGATATCGCGCAGCATGGCTTGCGCAGTGCCGAGGGGTGAGTCGCCTTCGACGGAGATGATGAGGTCGCCGATGACGTCGGTGCGCAGCACGACGCCCATGGCCGTGTCGCGTAGGCGCGCCAGCGGGTGGTCAAGCGGGAGCGGCGTGGGCGCGACGGAGAGCTCCAGCCCATCGGGACCGCCCGAGGCGCGGGCCAGCAATTTGAGCGCCAGCCCCTGCGCGCGCATCTGGACCAACTCGCCCGTGGTAACCGCGCCGATGCCCTCGACGCTAATATCGTCGAGCCGCACATCGGCGCCCATCAGGCTGTTGGCCAGGATCAGGATCTTGGCCGCGCTGTCCCACCCATCGACATCGAGTGTGGGGTCGGTCTCGGCGATGCCGGCGTCCTGTGCCGCCGCGATACCGTCGTCGCGCGAGCGGCCCTGCTCCATCAGAGTCAGGATATAGTTGGTCGTCCCGTTGGGGATGGCCTCGATGGCCTCGACGCGCGCACCATGCAGGGCGTAGCGCGCCATCTCCAGCGTGGGCGTCGGTGCGCCGATGGTGGCGGCGTTGCGCAGTTCGACGCCCCGCGCGCGGGCAAGGTCCGTCAGTTCGCGATAGGCCACGACGAGCGGACCTTTGTTGGCGTTGACGACGTGCAGGCTCCGGCCCAGCGCGGCGCGAATGTAGGAGAGGCCGGGCTCGCCCGTGCGCACCGAGGTCGGTGACGCTTCGAGCAACAGGTCGGCGTCGATCTCACGCAGCGCGTCGAGGGGCGACACGCCGGGACGGCCGCCGCCGGGGTAAGCCGCGACGCCGCCGTCGCGCGCCTTGACGTCGAGCAGACGCTGGAGGTCGAGGCCGTTGGGGTCGACGGCGACGCCGGAGCGGTCGGCCACCAGCACGAACGACACCGCGACGCTGTGGTCACGCTCCACGTCGGCCCCGCGCCGCAGCAACAATTCGGCCACGGCGCGCCCCACGTTCCCGAAACCCATCATCGCCGCGCGATACGTTGGCATATCCCCCTCTTTCATCATTTCTGTCGCCGTCATACTATAGCGGCGAAGGGCGCCGCTACCGACAGCGTAACAGAGAAAGATACGCGAGGGGCGCCGCTACGCGGCGCGCAGCCGTATCGAGCGCAGCATCGCGGTGTAGGTCGGCAGCCAGTGACGCTGCCGCGCCCCCTGGTCGCTGACCATGACCACGACCCAGAGATGGCCGTGGTCGGCGAAGACGACTTCGGTGTCGGCCAGGGGCATACCGTTGTCCTTATGGTTCCACGAGTACATCACGATAGTGTGCCCCGCCACCTGTACCGATCCTACCTCAGACATGTTGCCATACGTCTTACGCCGTTGGGCTTCGAGGTCCTGGCGCAGCGCTTTGTCGTCCGCCGCGCTCGCGCCCGCCGAGGCGACCAAGGTCACGCTGACATTGACCTCATCATGGCCCCATGGCCCCAGCCCGAACTGCTCAACCTTCTGACCCTCACTCGTGACGACGCGGCGCATCCAGCCCCTGGGGTACGCGATACTGTAGGGGAAGGCCGCGCTGCGATAGTGGACGGTAGGTCCACTGGACGCGTTTGCGCGGGCACCCACCCCCCCCGCTGTCGTTGCAACGCATATGCACGCAGCCGCCGCCGCTCCGCGCGCTATCAAACGCACCTTGGTCATCCCACATCTCCTCTCGCCACTCCATTGGCTCTACGCTATATGTTCGCCTTTACCATACACGATAGATGGCGCGCCCTGCCATTATGGACGAGCGTGTCGACGTTAGCAGGCGCCGTTGTTGCGCCCGTCCGCCGGCAGGACAGTCAGCGGACTGACGGCGGCGCTCCAGTAGACACGACGTCCAACGTCCGGCTACGCCAATTTGCGCGTGCCGTAGATGATGCGCTTGATGCTCTCGTCGCTGGCGCCCTGGCCGCTCTCGACGCGCGCCGCCTCGTCGCCCGTGACTTTCGCCAGGTCGTGGCGGCCAGCCGCTTCCAGGTGCTCGGCGGCACGCTTGAGCAGACTCGTTCCGCGCGCGAGGTTGCCGCTGCCCGTCAGTTCGACCCAGGCCTGCTGCTGCAGGCGGTGGATCGTGACGTGGCGCAACGCCGCGGTGACGCGCGGGTCGGGCGGCGCGGCCGGATCGTAGTCGGTTCGCGCCGTGACCACGAGCGGAACCGTCAGCGTTTCGTCACTGCGCCGCAGGCCGGGCACGTCGTAGCGCAAGGTGATCGTCGCGATGTCGACCGTGCTCGCTCGGCGCGGCCCCAGAGCAAACTCGAGCAGCACCTTGTGGTCGGTCACGCCGCTAAGGTCGCCGAGGACGCTCGCGCCCACGCCGGAGCCATCGGAGCCGTCGATGGGGCGCAGTATGGGGCTGACGACCGTGGCGCGCTGCAGGGTATGCGCCGCCTGCCCCCCCGCCGTCCGCACCTCCATGGTTACTTTATGCAACGTCGTCGACTGCAGGGTGAGCACGCGCGCCGCGAAAGCCTGTATCATCGCTTCAGGCGCATCAATGTAGTCGGAGTACCCACCTGTCGGGGCCGCGATACCGTCGAGTAACGCGCTGTTCCAGTCGGCGCCCAGGCCATAAGCGGTGATACCCGCGCTCATCGCCACCGCTTCTCTGGTCCGCTCCAGGCAGGCCATCTCATCGCCGCGGGTCTGCCCGTCGGTCAGCAGGATCAGGTGCGAAAGCGCCCGCGAGGCGTTGCGCGAGAGCTCGGAGAGTCCGGCGGTCAGGCCACGGGAGATCTCGGTGCCGCCGCGGCAATGGATAGATTCGATGGCGCTCTGCACCATATCCTTGTTGCGCAGCGGTTGAGCCGGCAATAGAACCTCGGCGCGGTCGCCAAACGTCACGATGGCGAGGTAATCTTCCTCGTCGAGTTGCTCGATGATCCCGCGCACGGTCTCCTTGAGCCGATCAACCTTACCGCCGCGCAGCATCGAGGAACTGTGGTCGAGCACGAGGCACAGGTTGAGCGGCACGCGTGGAAAAACGACGCTCTCGGAGGCGCGTACGCTCAGCAGCACGTAGTACATCCAAGAGTTATCCCCGACGGGCGCGTCGGGGTGGCCGAGCAGCACTTCGGCGCGCGCCGCCATGTGGCCGCTGCCGAAGAGCACCGGGGCGGGCAGGTTCACGCGGGGAGAACGCTCCCTCTGCGTGGTTCGTTCGGGTCGCGCCACTCCACCGGTCGCGGCCCGCGCGCTCGTGTTATCGTCGTGCGCGCGGGCCGGTCCCATCTCCGTCTGACCGGACGCTGGCTCCTGGCGCAGCGCGCCGGAGCGGTAGAAGGCGCGTCGCCCGCCCGTCCCGAGGACGGTGGGTTCAGGCATGCTGACGCGGTCTCCTGCCGTCCCCGCGGGCGGCGCGCCGTCTACGATCGATGCGGCGGACGGCGCGCCGTCCGCGGTGAGCATCGGAGCCGCGTGATCGAGCGTCTGGTAGAAGATCTTCAAACGGTCGTAGGCGCGGCGCAGCGTGGTGAAACGTTCCAGGGCGTCGGGGTCGCCGGGGTTCGCATCAGGGTGGTGCTGGCGCGCTAGACGGCGATACGCGCCTTTTACCTCCTCGAAAGAGGCCGAGCGATCGAGTCCCAGGACCTCGAAGGGGTTGGATGGCAGGCCGGATGGTGCGGACATCGTGACCTCAGTTGTCAGTTGTCAGTTGTCAGTTGTCAGTTGTCAGTTGTCAGTTGTCAGTTACGGAGGGTTCGTGGCGCAGGTGGTTCACTGTGTACAGTTGATCAACTACCCGTTACAGTTTTACTGACTACTGACTACTTGTAGTGATGCAGTGTAGTCGGCGGCGGCACCGGCGGCACTAGGACATTTGGGGGGCGCCATACAGCGGCGACCCTTTGCAGTGTCAAGATCACAGGCCACGCTCCGCCTATGCGCGCGTGGCAGCATGTGACCAAAGAGTAGGAGTCCGCCGGGACGTGAGAGGAGAATGGATGGTATCCTACTAGCTAGCAATACGGCGTCGTTGACCGCGCGCGTGTTTAACCAGGCATGTGCGTTTTTACTCATGCGTGCGCGGCGGCATCCTTCATCGCTTCGCGTTCGTCCCGTCTTTCCACAGTCACCTATATTGGAGGTGTGCATGCCTCGGCGCTCGAGCCCGCTGCGAACCACCCTACGCTCCATTCTGTTTCTGGTCCTTCTGGCGCTCCCCGGCTTGCCTCTCATTGGCGCGACAGGTTTCTTCATCGGCCACAACGTCGCCGCGGCCCACCAAGCCCTTTCCAGCACACATCCCACCCCGCCCGCGCTGCCGCGTGGCCGCGTCATCGTGGCGCTGTCTCCCCCGCCGCGGCGCTCCCTCTTGGCGACGCGGCATGTGGAACCTTCTCACGAACCTTTCACAACGCGCGCGCGCGTCACGGCGGCGCACGCCGCTGTCGTCAGCGCGGCGCCTATGTGGACTCACCGACCCCTTTTCCTATGGCCCGTTCCGGTCACAACCACCATCGCGACTCCCGTCACCACGTTCAGACATGGAAGCGCCACGCGCCCTACTGATGCTGTCGTTGCCGGCACGCCACGCGCAAGCGCTCATGGAGCGGCACGACGTGAACGTCCGCACGTCCCGCGAACGGCGGCGCGTTCGAGGCGCCCGCGCCGCCTTGTCAAGTGGCGCCCAAGGATAGTGAGCCTCACCGGGTCCCATGCAACGCGGACGGGGCGGCGTGAGAAAGCCGCGCTTCCTCCTATAACGCCCTACACGCTGCCGCTCCCGCCGGTGTTGGCCCGCGCCGCCTATCTCTACGATGTGACGGACGGACGCGCGCTCTACGCGAAGGACGCCGAGGAGGGCCTGCCCATGGCCAGTACGACCAAAATCATGACCGCTCTACTCGCCGTCAAGTACGGTCGCCTCGACGATATGGTCACGGCCAGCTACGCCGCGGCCACGATTGGCGAAAGCAGTATGTATCTGCGGCAGGGCGAGCAGTTGACGTTGCGCGACCTGCTCTACGGCCTGATACTGCCCTCGGGTAACGACGCCGCCATCGCCATCGCCGAGCATGTCGGCGGCTCGGTCCCCGCCTTCGTGGCGATGATGAACCGCGAGGCGGCTCTGCTGGGCATGACGCATACGCGCTTCGTCACGCCGCATGGCCTCGACGCGGTCGGGCACTACGCCTCGGCGCACGACTTGGCGCGCCTTGCCATCGCCGCGATGCACTATCCCGCCTTCCGCCAGATCGTGGACACACGCTCCTACTTCATCCCCGCGACGACCCACAACGACGCGCACTACCTCTACAACATCAACCAGCCGCTGTGGTGGTATCCCGGCGTGATCGGCGTCAAGCCGGGCTCGACTGGCGCGGCGGGTCGCTGCGCCGTGGAGTGGGTGGTACGCGGAAACCACACGCTCTTGCTCGTGCTGCTCGGCGGCGCCAACCTCGTCACCGACGTGCGCGACCTACTCAACTGGGGCTTCAGCGACTTCAGCCACTGGTACAGCCCCCTGCAAGTACCCGTCTTCTATGCGCCCGAGTACCTGGGCTGGGACGGACCCGCCCTGTGGCTGCCGGCAGCCGCCGGCGGCCGCTACTATGCCCTGACCGGCCACACCATCCGCGAGCCGCTGTTGGACCACTACCTCAACACGGGCGGCTTCGCGCGCTACGGCGCGCCCACCGGCGAGGGCTTCCTCGACGGCCATGGCGCGTGGAGTCAGCGCTTCGCCGGCTCATGGCTGTTCTACAACCCGCGCACCGGCCGCGTGGCCCAAACCGCGCAAGCAGTACAATAGAAACTATGCGCTTTTCTGATCTAACCACAGGCTACGAGTTTCCCCCGAGCGCGTTGGCGCTCGACGGCGAAACGGTCGCGCGCTACCTCGCGGCCACCGGCGACGACAACAACATCTACTGGCACAATGGCGCGCCGCATATCGTCCCGCCGCTGGCGGTAGCCGCCCTCTCGCTGCGCGGTATGGCCGAGAACCTGGCCCTGGAGCCCGGCGCGCTGCACACCGGGCAGGAGCTCACCTTCCGGCGTCCTATCACGGTCGGTGAGCGCTTGACCACGCAGGCGCGCGTCGGCGGCAGCTCCAAGCGGCGCGGCATGGCCGTGCTGGCTATCGACATCACGGTCGTCGACGACATGGGTGAGGAGGCCCTCTCCGGCCGCATGAACCTGCTCGTACCCGGCGAAGGCGTCGACGGCGCGCACATCCCGCTATCGGGCGGCGCGGCCATCCGCGCGGACCTCGCCCAGACTGTTCCGGTGGCGTATCAGCCGCTGTCTCGCGACCAGATCGTCGCGGGGACGGCGCTGGGACCGCTAGAGCGTACGCCGTCGCGGGACATCGTCGACGCCTATGCCGTGGCCAGCGGCGACTACAACCCGATCCACGTCGACCCCGACTTCGCCGCGCGATCACAGTTCGGCGGTACGATCGCGCACGGCATGCTCGTGCTCTCCTACCTATCCACGCTGCTCACGCGGTCTTTTGGGATGCGCTGGATCAATACCGGCGCGCTCAAAGTGCGCTTCCGCAACCCCGCCCCGGTAGGGCTGCCGGTGACGGCGGGCAGCGTGATCGAGCGAGTGGAGAGGGGGGATGGTGTACAATACGCCGTATGTGCTGTCATTGTGGAGAACGCGATGGCCGACGCCCTGATCACGGGCGAGGCGCGCGTCCATATCCCTGAAAAGTAAGGCGTAGATGAAAAAAGCTGTTGTTACAGGCCTGGGGGTGATTGCCCCGATCGGCCTCACGGTCGAGGAGTTCTGGGGTAACTTGACCGCCGGGGTGTCGGGCATCGGGCCCATCACGCAGTTCGACTCCACGGCCCTGCACGTACATATCTCCGGCGAGGTCAAGGGCTTCGATCCCAAGAATTACATGTCTTTCAAAGAGGCGCGGCGCATGGAGCGCTGCGCCCAGTTCGCCGTCGCCGTCAGCCGCATGGCCCTGGAAGACGCCGCGCTCGAGATCACGCCCTCGAACGCCGCCTCGGTCGGCATCGTGATGAACACGGGCGCCGGCGGCATGCCGCAGGTCGTGACCGAGGAGCACACCCTGCTGGAGAAGGGACCCGACCGCGTGACGCCTTTCTTCGTGCCGCTGATGGCGCCGAACATGGTCGCGGCGCAACCCTCGATCCAACTCGGCATCCGCGGCCCCGTCATTAGTTCGGTCGCGGCCTGCGCCGCCGGCACGATGGCCATGGTCGAGGCGCTGCGCCTGATCCGCTACGGCGACGCCGATGTCGTGGTCGCCGGCGGCGCCGAGTCGTGCATGATGCCGCTGGCCTTCGCCGGGCTGGACAACATGCGCGCGCTCTCGCGGGGCAACAGGGAGCCGGAGCGCGCTTCGCGTCCCTTCGATAAGAACCGCGACGGCTTCGTGTTCGGCGAGGGCGCGGCCGCGCTCGTTATCGAGAGTGAGGAGCACGCGCTGGCGCGCGACGCGCGTATCCTATGCGAGTTGGCCGGCGGCGCCATCACCGGTGACGCCTACCACATCACCGCGCCGCTGCCGACGGGCGAGGGCGCGGTGCTGGCGATGACGCGCGCGCTCAAAGACGGGGCGATGGCGCCGGAGGAGTTGGAGTACGTGGCGGCCCACGGCACCTCGACGCCGCTCAACGATGTCTCGGAGACCAACGCGATCAAACGGGCTTTTGGCGAACACGCCTACCGGCTGGCCATCAGCTCGAACAAGTCGATGATCGGGCACCTGCTGGGCGCGGCGGGCGCGATGTCAGCGCTGGCCTGCACGCTGGCGATCGTCCGCGGCGTGGTTCCGCCGACCATCAACCTGGACACGCCCGATCCCGAGTGTGACCTCGACTACGTGCCCAATATCGCGCGTGAACGCTCAGTGCGCACGGCCATGGCTAACGGCTTCGGCTTCGGCGGTCAGAACGCCGTCGCCACCTTCCGCGCCTATGAGTGACGAGGCGTGTTCGCTACGATCGCTTGCACAAACGGACGGTGCTTCGCGGTCGAGAGGTAGCCGCGAATCATGATGGTAGGATTAGCATATCATCGTGACGCGTTACATGCCTCACGAGGGCCTGTTCGGGCGGCACGCCTTGTCGCGCTAGCGCGGTCAAAATGCAAACCTCCCTGAATGTCGTGATCGGTGGTGATACACCGATCACGACATTCAGGGAGGTTTGCCGCGACATACAACTGAACTGTCACGTTCAGCCACGCGTGTGTGGACCACGCCTTACGTCGCCGTCCCGCTCTCAGAGAGGAAGGCTGGTTGGCCGTCTGCTACGCGAAGAAAGGCGTGACGGCCTTGACCACCGTGGCCATGTCGAGCCCCGTGTCGAAGGCGCCCTTCGTGAAGTCCAACCCATTGGGCATGTTGCCATAGTTCAAGGTGGCCCAGG
>JAABVA010002149.1_pt1 | contig 20036 bp, 19 predicted proteins | sample 5560331 | NCBI WGS metagenome assembly JAABVA01 (sample SAMN12812661, study PRJNA571458) | rock metagenome | isolation source: Antarctica rocks | place: Antarctica: Victoria Land, Mt New Zealand sud | collected 2016-01-07 | reverse complement strand
CGCTACAAGCGCCTCGGCTTGCGCTACGACAGGACAGAACGCACCCTGCGACCCCTGATCACCCTCGCCGCCACTCTGATCAACTTCCGCCGCCTCGCCACGACCGACGGGTTCTGAGACCAGGTCTTAGAGCAACTGGAGGCCAGCGCCCCACAGCACTGGGTGGCCTGGCGCGTCGCACACGGCTTCGTCGCCCTGGCTGTCGGAGCAGCCCTCATCGGACCGGCCCTGCCGTTCGCGGCCTGGGGCGCGCACTGCCTGCTGCGCGACCTGACGGGCCTGCTCGGCCTCGCGCTCCTGGCAGCCGCCGTCGTGGGACCACGGCTAGCGTGGTCCCTGCCGTGCTTGTACGGCGCGGCCGCCTACCTCACCGGCGGCGTGTCCTCGACCGGTCCCAGAGCCGTCTGGGGCTTCCTCACCCAGTCCACCGGCAGCCTGACCGCCGACCTCACCGCCGGCTCGCTGTTCGTCGTGGGGCTGCTCGCCTGGTCAAAACAGCGCTGAAGGCACGACCGCGACCCTGGGGCAGCACGTCGCTCAGCGTCCCCACGGTCGGAGGAGTCGGCGGACAGATAGCGCTGCGAGAACCGCGCCACTTACCGCTGCTAGTCACACCTGGCCGCGGTGTCTCACGACAGGGCGTCTCAGTTCCCTGGTTGAGAGACGTCAGGGACGTTGTCGTTGTCCCTCTGCACCGGGCTCTTTCTCGGGCAGGTGTTACGGGAACACCTTGCCCCAGTCCTGGCTGGCGTCGATCGCACCCGACCACCCGGGCCGTCTCCAGCAGCAGCACCACGCCGGCGTGAGCGACCGTCCCGACACCCTCACCGTCGACGCGCAGACCGGGACGGGACGGCTATGTTTGCTCATCTGAAGAGTGCTCCTCGACCTGGCTCGAATGTGACCGTCGCAAGCCACATTCTCGCTGGTCAGGGGCACTTTTCGTGTTCCCACACGGCACCCCGGTGAAAGCCTCAGGGTAGTATTCGTTCATGCCCGCGTGCGTCGATCCCGCCGCGCTCCCCGACCCGACCGACCTGCACGAAGAGCAGGCGCTCGCTGGCCTGCGGCCGCAGCTGGACGCGGCCCGCTGGGAGCAGGTATGCCCGGACCCGGTCGGGCAGCGGCCCCGGTGCGCCATCGTGGCCGACAACGTCGTGGTGGACGCGGCCGCTGACTGGCGCCGCTGGCGGTGACCATGAGCGGCCGGACGCTCTATATCGACGACTTCGTCACCGACGCCGCAGTCCGCTCCCGCGGGCATGGCGCGCTGCTGCTGGCGCACCCACGCGGCAAGGCGGAGGAGCTGGGGGCGAGCGCGCTGGGCCTGGACTCGGGAGTGCAGCGTTACGACGCTCACCGCTTCTACCAGCGTGAGCGGCTGTCCCTCGCCGGCCACCACTTCGCCCCGAACGTCTAGCCATGCTGATGGACGCGGAGATGGCCGAGCAGCCCGCACTGCTGGCCCGGCTGGTCGACGGCTTCGCCGGCGACGTGGCCGCGGTCGCGGGCCTGGTCGTGGAGCCGCCGTCCGCCGTCGTGCTCGTCGGGCGCGGGTCCTCGGACAATGCGGCGGTGCTCGGCCGGTATGCGATCGAGATGGCGACCGGCCGGCCGACCGCGCTGGCCGCCCCGAGCCTGACGACCCGGTACGGCGGGTTACCCGACTACCGTGGCGTGCTGGTTGTGGCACTGAGCCAGTCGGGTCAGACCCCGGAAATCGCCTCGACGGTGCGTGCCCTGCGCGCAGCCGGCGCTCGGGTGCTGGTGATCACCAACGACGAGCGCAGCCCGGTGGCAGCCGCGGCGCAGCTTGTGCTGCCTCTGGGGGTAGGCCCGGAGCGGGCGGTGCCGGCGACGAAAACTGTGACGGCCCAAATGCTAAAGCTGCTGGCGGTCGCGGCGGCGCTGGGGCCGCTGCCGCTCTCGCGCGAGGCGCTCGAGCCGCTGCCGGCCGCCGTCGCCGGGGTGATCGCCGACCGGGCGCCGGCGACGGCGCTGGCGCAGCGGTGGTCCGGCGCCGACGGCCTGCTGGTGGTCGCCCGCGGCCTGCTGCTGGCGGCCGCGCTCGAAACGGCTCTGAAGGTACGGGAGTCGGCGGGGGTTACGGCCATCGGCACCTCCAGCGCCGACCTGCTGCACGGGCCGATCGGCGCGGTGCAGCCCGGGTCGGCGGTGCTGCTCGTCGACGGCGACCCGGCCACCGCGGCCGACCTGCGCGACCTCGGCGCACGCCTGGTGGCGCTCGGCGTGTCCGCGGCCCGGATGGGCACCGGCGGTGACGACGAGTTGGCGCTGGCGACGGGCCTGGAGCCGTTGCTGCTGCCAATCGTTGCTACTGTGCGCGGCCAGCAACTGGCCGGTGCGCTGGCCCGGGTTCGTGGCCTGGACCCCGACGCACCGGCCGGACTGTCCAAGGTGACCCGGACCAAGTGAGGCTGTGCCCGATTCTCAGCGGGTGGTGGGCGGCGGCATGTCCTCGAAGATCAGGCCGGCGTGCGACGACGCGGCCAGCGCGCGCTGGCGCTCCGTGCGGACCGTCCACACCACCAGCGGGCAGCGCAGCACCCGTCGCCAGAACGTGACGGCCAGACTCGGCAGCGCGTCGACGTCGTATGTGAGGAAGTCCGGTCGGGTCACTACGTTGAGCGCCATGCTCTCCAGCAGCCGCCGGCGGACCGGTCCCAGCCCCTCGCCGGTCAGGTCGCCGGCGATCTGCCCGCGGACGACCTGCGGCGCGTGCCGACCGAACCAGCGCACGATCCGCGGGTCGAAGCTCTGCACCGCCCAGGGTCCTGGGTAGCCCCGCAGGCACGCCAGCACCGGCGGTCCGATCACGTCGGCGGCGACGCCGTGCTTGAGCTCGACCAGCAGCGGCACCCGGCCGCCTAGGACCGCCAGCGCCTCGTCGAGGATCAGCAGCGGGCCGGAGCTGTCAAGCACGGGAAGCGACCGCAGGTCCGCGGTGTCCGTCTCCGCCACCACCTTCCGGACCCCGGTGACCCGCTCGGTGTCCGCATCGTGGATGACGAACACCACCCGGTCAGCGGCGAGCCGCACGTCGATCTCGACGGCGACGCCGGCGTCGACGGCCCGCTGCAGCGCGGCGCAGCTGAGCTCAGGTGCGCCTGGGCCGTGCAGGCCTCGGTGCGCAATCGGGATCTCGACCAGCCATGCGGCGGCGGCCCGGCTCATCGACGGGCCGGCACAGGAGCTGCGGTGCGGCTCATGTCCGGGCCGCCAGGATCGCGGCAGCGGCGTCACGACCGCTGCGGACGGCGCCGTCCATGTACCCGGCGCTCTCGACGGCGATGTCGCTGCCGGCCCAGTGCAGCGGTCCAACCGGTGCGCGCAGCGCCGCGCCGTAGGAGGTCCACACCCCTGGCGGCAGGTACGCCGCATAGCAACCGCCGCTGTACTGCTCGGCCGCCCAGGACATCTCGCGGTACTCGAGCGGGGTGCCGGCCCGCTCCCCGAAGTACGTCGTGAGGTTGGCGAGGACCGCCCGTCGGCGCTCGGCGGGGTCGCGGCCGGTCCACGCCCGCGCGTCCGCGCCTTCGAGGAAGCCGAGCAGCACCCCCACCCGACCGTCGGGTGGGCTGTTGTCGAAGACCACCCGGACCGGGCCGGTGTCGCTGAGCAGCTGCCCAGACAGGCCTTCGTCGCGCCAGAACGGCGACGGGTAGGCGACGAATACCTTGATGACCGTGCCCATTGGGGTCCGCTGGGTCAGCTGGCTGCGGTGCGGCGGCAGCACCGGGTCGTAGCGCAGCTGCCCGGCGAGCGTCGGCGGGATCGCGACCACCGCGTGCGGTGCCGCCACCTGCGGGCCGCCGCCGGCCACGACTACACCGTTCGGACCGGACCGGACCGCCCAGGCCGGCGAGCCCAGCCTGACCCGGTCCCCGAGCCGGGCGGCGAGCCCCAGCGCGATGCCCTGCGCCCCCTGGCGGAACCGGCGCTCCTGTGCGCCGCCGGTGGTCGAGGTCAGTGCGGCGAGACCGCCGTTGGACCGGGCGTAGAACAGCACGTGCAGCAGTGAGATGTCGGCGGGCTCGGCGGCCCACACCGCCCGGGTGACGGTGGCCAGCCGCTCTCGCGCCGTCTGGGTCCGCACGTGCTGCTCCAGCCAGCTGTGGAACGTCATGCTGTCGAGCGCTCGGGCGTCCGGACTGCGCCACGGCTCTCGGGTGTCGACGCCCGCGGTCAGCGCGTCGAGGCCGGCGTACGCGTCGCGCAGGTCGGCCATCACGACGGGATTGGTGTCAGGCACCGGATCGGCGTAGCGGTGCGCGACCCCGTCCCGGACGTCGAGCCGGTCGCCCTCGTCGTATGTCGGGAAGGTCGCGCACCCCAGCTCGGCGGCGAGCTCGAGCAGTGCGGTGTGACGAGGGCCGACCCACTGGCCGCCGAGGTCGATCGCGGTGCCGTCAGCAAGCCGGTCGGTCAGCGTCCGGCCGCCGACCCGGTCCCGGGCCTCCAGCACGACCACGTCCAGGCCAGCGGCGACGAGCGACGTCGCGGCCGAGAGCCCCGCCAGCCCGGCCCCGACCACCACCACGTCGCACCGTTCGCTCACGTCTGCTCTCCTGGCTCGGATCTGTTGCGCAGAGGCACATCCCAGCGGAGCACGTCCTGCAGCCGCGCCCACGCGGTCCAGGCCAGCAGGCCGGCCATGCTGGCCATTGCCGCGCCGGTGGTTACCTGCCCGCTCTGCGGGTCCCAGGACTCGCAGGCCAGCCCCTGGTCCATCGGCGTCTCGACCAGCTGCCGCAGTGGGTCCCGGTCGGCGTGGCCGGGGGCCAGCAGCCGATTGGCCAGATCGAAGCCGGAAGGGTACGGGAAGTGCGCTGCGCCTGCTCCGCCGAAGGGGCCGTCGTACCAGTGTGGATCCTCCTCGCGCAGCCACCGGCGGGTCGCCTCGTGCACCGGGTCGTCCCAGCCTCCGACTGCCCAGAACGGCAGTGTCAGCAGCCCCAGCGGCGGCTCGTCGCGCAGCTCCGTGCGCCCGTCTGCGTCGCAGGCCCAGGCCCACATCGGGCCGTAGGGACCGTCGACGACGAGGTGATCGGTCAGCGCCCGGCGGACCGCGGCCGCGCGGGTCCGCAGCGCCCCCCCGGTCCAATCGGCGTCGAGCAGGGCACCGGGCGCGGCGCCGTCGACGAGGGTGGCCAGTGCGTCGAACGCGGCCGCGAGCAGTGCGTTGCCGGTCGTCGCGTACGGGTGGTCGGTGGGATCATCGGTCGGGAGCAGGAAGGTCCCGTACAGCGCCCACTCCGGGTGCCGCCACTGCTCCACCCGGCGCACCAGCGCCTGCAGCGTCGAGCCCACGCCGGGCTCGGTCAGCACCGACCAGTCGTCGGCGGCGGCCACGTAGCGGGCGACCGCGAGGATGGGCGCGGCCGCCTGGTCCAGCTCGAAGCCGGGGTACAGGCTGGTGCCGTTGAGGTACAGGGCATGATCGGGCAGCCGCTCGCTCCCTGCCCTCAGCGTCTCGACCAGCACCGCCCGGGCCCGGTCAGGGTCGACGAGCAGCAGCGCCGGCAGCGTCCAGCAGTAGGCGTCCCGACTCCAGAACGCCGCACAGACGTAGTAGTGCGGGCTGCGGGAGGTCAGCAGCACCGGCCGGCCGTCGTCAAGGCAGTCGGCCTGGGCGTAGAACCAGCAGAAGAAGAGGTTCTCGGCCAGGCGCGCGCCGAGCGGGCCCTCCACCGGCAGCCGATGCTCGGCCAGCCATCCGAGGGTGTCGGCCAACAGCGACGCGAACCCTCGCCGCCGCAGGTGCAAGGCTGTCGCCGCGGCACCGTCCGGCTCGGGCGCGACGCCGAGGAAGACCTCGCAGGCCAGCTCCTCGCCGTCCCCGAGGACCGAGGGCCGGATGGCCCGCCAGCCGGTGCCGCTCCCGTCGTCGGTCAGCTCGGCGCCCTCGCCGGCGCGCCAGGCCAGGGCGAGTAGCGGCAGGCCCGCGCTCAGGCCGACCACCCGGCTGCCGGTCCAGCCGTCGTCGCGAGCTTCGAGCACGCCGGCGACCGGCTTGCCGCGCAGGTGCTCCACCGAGGACGACGACCAACCACCGGACCAGCCCAGCTCGACCTCGGCGGGCTCGCCTCGATGGCGGTACAGCAGCCGGAGGACGACCCCCCGCTCCCCCACCGGGGCGACGTACCAGCCGGTCAGCTGGCCCTGAGGCAGCTCTGCGGTGAAGCGCGGCAGCCAGTCGCCGTCGCGCTGCCACCGAGGCTGGAGGCGCGCGCGGTCCCCGTCGACTGTCAGCAGCGGGCTGGCTAGACCGTCGGTGCCGCCGTGTGCGGTCAGCACCCCGGCGGCGGCCGCGAGCACGACGCCGAGCGAGTCGACGCTGCCGGTACGCCGGTCGATCTCCGGCAGGGAGACGGCCAGGTTCCCGGTGGGGATGGAGTTGGGGGGCTCGGCCAGCCGGGGAGCGAACGTGCTGAGATGGGCTGCGCTCACGGCTCTTCGTCCAGCCCGAGCAGCCGCAGCGCGTTGCCGGCGAAGACGGCGTGCAGCTCGGCCGCCGACAGCCCGAGGTCGCGCGCGATGCTGACCTGGTCGTCGTAGTAGCGTCGGACCAGACCGCGCGGGAAGTGCGCCGAGTCGGAGCCGAACACCACCCGCTCTGGCCCGACCGTGTCCAGGAATCGTCGGAACAGGTCCGCCACGGTCAGTGGGTACGGCATCCAGCGCACCCACTCGTTGTTGCCGGAGGTGTCCACCAGCACGTTGGTGCAGGTCCAGGCCAGCTGCAGCAGCTCGCCGGGGTAGCCGCAGCCGAAGTGCGGCACGACGAAGCGGACGTACGGGAATGCCTTCGCCACGTCGTGCAGGCGCAGCGGGTCGATGTTCGGGTGTGCGCCGGTGCCGCCGCCGCCGCCGTGCACCCCGAAGTGGATGACCACCGGGATGCCGAACTCCTCGGCGACCTGCCAGACGGGGTGCAGCGCCGGGTCGTCGATCGCACCGAGCAGCGTGGGCGCGAGCACCTTGTAACCGCGCAGACCCAGCTCCGCCACGGCCCGGTGCAGTTCGGCCGCGGCACCCGGGGCGAACGGGTCGTGGTGGGCGAAGCCCACCATCCGCGGGTGGCCTGCGATCGCGGCGGCGAGCGCGTCGTTGCCACCGCCGGTGAGGAACACCACCCGCTCCAGCCCGGCGGCGTCGATCTCCTGCTGCCAGCGCTCTGCCTGTACCGCGGCCGGCGGCTCGTGGGCCTCTGGGTACGGGAAGTCGTAGGCGTCCCACCACTCCTCCTGCGCGCGGCGCCAGCGCCGGTCGAGCTCGTCGGCCTTGCGGTCGCCGTAGGCGCGGCGATATGCCCGCGTCGCCGGGTCCGGCTCCGGGTCGGGCACCGGGAAGTGGCAGTGAAAGTCGACGATGGGCAGCCCCCAGGCGCTGTTGGTCCCGACTGTGCTGTCCGTCCCGACTGTGCTGCCGGTCACGACTGCGCGGCCGCGGCGAACAGCCCGGCGGGGTCGTGCGCCGGCCGGCCGTCGACAACGGTGGCGAGCACGTTGATGCCGCCGATCTGTTCGGTCGGCACCGTCGTGGGGTCGTCGGCGAGCAGCACCAGGTCCGCGTCGAACCCGGGGCGCAGCGCCCCGGAGCGGTGTGACCGTCCGGCGGCGTACGCCCCGCCGGTGGTGTACGCGGCGAGCGCGGTCCGCGCGTCGATGGCCTCGTCCGGGCCGAACGGCGCGCCGCTCTCGGTTCTCCGCGTCACCATCGCCTGGATGCCGGCCAGCGGCGCCCCCGGCGCGACCGGTCGGTCGGAGCTGCCGGCGACGACCACACCGGCCGCCAGCAGGCTGCGCAGCCGGAAGCCGTTCGGCTTCTGCTCGGAGTCGGTGAGGGCCAGCATCAGGTCGCCGAACGTCGGCAGGAACGAGGGCTGGTGGGCGACCACGACGTCCATCGATGCCAGCCGGGTGATCTGCTCGGGCCGGATCAGCGCGCCGTGCTCGACCCGGTGCGGCCGGGCGGCGGCGGTTCGGCCCGGGTTCGGACCGGCGGCAGCGGCCTCGGCCAGTGCGTCCAGCAGCAGGTCGAGCGCCGCGTCGCCCATCGCGTGCGCGGCTATCTGCCAGCCGGCCCGCGCGCCGGCCACGATCGAGCGTCGCAGCACCTTCGGGTCGTCGTCGAAGTCGCCGGTCGCACCCGAGCCGTCCAGCCAGATCTTCATCGCGCCGACCTCGAGCCAGCCGTCCCCGAAGCCGGTGCGCAGACCCAGGTCGAGGCTCCGCCCGATCGCGTCGTCGGGATGCGACCCGAGCGCGTGCAGCACCACGTCGTGCACCATCAGCTGCCCCCGGGCGTGCAGCCGGCCGGTCTCCCGCGCCAGCTGGTACGCGGCGATCTCGGCGGGGCTGTGGTCGATCCCTGGCGAGCCGATGCCGGCGTCGACGAAGGTCGTCAGGCCCTCGGCCGCGTACGCCCGGGTCGCGGCGCCGATCGCGGCGGCCAGGTCCTCGATCGACGAGGGGCCCCGGTGCGCCTTGACCAGGTCCATCGCCGACTCCTCGAGCACCCCGTCGGGCTCACCGGCGGCATCCAGCCCGATCCGGCCGCGGCCACCGGTCGCCTGCCCGGCGGTGATGCCGACCTCCGCAAGCGCCGCGGAGCTCAGGACGCACATGTGCCCGGAGAAGTGCGTGAGCCATACCGGTCGGCCGCCGGCTGCCTCGTCCAGTGCGGCGCGGGACGGGTGCTCCCCGATCGCCAGCCCGAGGCCGTACCCGCTTCCGATGACCCAGGCCGTCCGCGGCAGGTCGGCGGCGTACCGGGCGACCGCGGTGAGCAGCGCCGGCATCCCGGTCAGCCCGGACAGGTCGAGCATCACCAGCCCGAGCCCGTAGGAGGTGGTGTGCACGTGCGCGTCGTGCAGCCCGGGAATGACGGTGGCGCCCTGGGCGTCCACCGTCGTCCGCGCGGACAGGTCCGCGACGTCGTCGCCAACCCCGACGACTCGGCCGTGCAGCAGGCCCACGGAGGTGGGCGGCGGGCCGGCCGCGGCGGGGTCGAGCACCCGTGCGTTGTGGACGATCACGTCGAGCTTCACGGTCCTACCTCCGAGTGGGTGCCAGAGAGTTCGGGGAGCATCCCGCCGGCCGAACGTGGGCTGTCCGGCGAAACCACCGCAACGCGCAGGTCGGCGGCCTCGACGTTGCGGGGGTGGTGGCAGGCGGCCGACCGGCCGCCTGGGTACGTCACCAGCGGCGGCTCGACCTGTTGGCAGACGCTGCTCGCGGCCGGGCAGCGGCTGGCGAACACGCACCCGGCGGTGGCCCGGCCGGTCGTGGGGGGTTCGCCCTGCAGCAGCTGGCGGTCCTCGAGTCGGACCGCCGACACGACGGGCACCGGCACGGCCGCCAGCAGGGCCTGGGTGTACCAGTGCACCGGCCGCGCGAACAGCTCGTCGGTGGGTGCGATCTCCACGATCTTGCCGAGGTACATCACCGCCACCCGGTCCGAGACGTGCCGGACCACCGACAGGTCGTGCGCGACGAAGACGTATGCGACTCCCAGCTCCCGCTGCAGCTCCGCCAGCAGGTTGACCACCTGCGCCTGGATCGACACGTCGAGCGCGGAGACCGGCTCGTCCAGCACGAGCAGCCGGGGCCGGACCGCGAGCGCCCGGGCGATGGCGACGCGCTGGCACTGCCCGCCGGACAGCTCGCCCGGGTACTGCTCGCCCTGCCGGTCGGCCAGTCCGACCTGGGCCAGTAGCCCGGCCACCGTCGGCTTCTGCTCGCCCGGCCGGTCACCGCCGGCGGCGATCGCGCTGGCGAGGGTGGCCGCGACGCTGCGGCGTGGGTTGAGCGAGCCGAAGGGGTTCTGGAAGACCAGCTGGAGGTCACGGCGCAGCGCGCGAAGGGCGCGCTCCGGGGTGCGGGTCACGTCTGCGCCGGCGAAGGTGATGGTGCCCTCCTGCGGCCGCAACAGCCGCACGATGCACTGGGACAGCGTCGTCTTGCCGCAGCCCGACTCGCCGACGACGCCGAGTGTCTGTCCGGCCGCAACCCGGAAGGACACGTCGTCGACGGCCTGCACCGCCCGTCCGCGCCGGCGACCGGTGGCGGAAAAGCTCATCCGCAGGTGCTCGACCTCGAGCAGCGGCTCGAAACTGCGCGAGGCGTCCATCAGCCGGCCACCGTGGGCGGCAGCGGGATGGTTTCGGAGAGCCAGCAGCGGGCCGCGTGGCCGGGCTCGCCCGGCGCGGCGGTCAGCGGCGGCAGCGCGTCGCAGGCGTCGAAGCGGTGCGGGCAGCGCGGCGCGAAGCTGCAGCCGTCCCCGGCGCCGGCGGCGGAGCACGGCGTGCCGGCGATGGCCTGCAGCGTCGCCCGGCGGGGCTGGTCGATCCGCGGGGTGGAGGCTAGCAACCCCACCGTGTACGGATGCCGCGGGCTGTCGAACACCTGCTCCACAGTGCCCTGCTCGACGACCCGACCCGCGTACATCACCACCACCCGGTCGGCCACCTCCGCGACGACGCCGAGGTCGTGGGTGATCAGCAGCACGCCGATGCCGTCCTCCCGGCACAGCCGCCGCAACTCGACCAGGATCTGAGCCTGGATCGTGACGTCCAGCGCGGTCGTGGGCTCGTCGGCGATCAGCAGCCGCGGCCCACAGGCCAGCGCGATGGCGATCATGACCCGTTGGCACATCCCGCCGGAGAACTGGTGCGGGTAGGAGCGGGACCGGCTGGCCGCGTCCGGGATCCCGACCCGGGTCATCAGCGCGACCGCGGCCTCACGCGCGGCATGGCGGGACAGCGACCGGTGCAGCCGCAGCTGCTCCACGATCTGGTCCCCGACGCGCGCCACCGGGTCCAGCGCTGTAACCGCGTCCTGGAACACGAAGCCGATCTCGCCGCCGCGGACCGAGCGCAGGTGCTTCTCGCCAGCGGTGAGCAGGTCCCGGCCGCTGAAGTGGACCGCTCCCGACACAGTCGCGCCCTGCATACGCGTCAGCCCCAGCAGGGTCTTCGCGGTGACCGACTTGCCGGAGCCGGACTCGCCGACGACGCAGACGAGCTCGCCGGGTTCGACCTGCAGCGAGACGTCCAGCACGGCCGGTACGGCGCGGTCGCCGCGGCCGAAGCTGACCTTCAGCCGGTCCACGGACAGCAGGGGAGCCATCAGCCGGCCGCTCGGATCCGTGGCTCCACCAGTCCCGCGGCGACGTCCACCACCACCGACATGAACACCACCAGGAACGAGCCCAGCAGCACTATCACCAGGATCGAGGGGACGTCGAGCAGCCCGATCGACTGCTGCGCGTACTGGCCCACCCCGTGCAGGTTGAAAATCGTCTCGATCAGGATGGCGCCGCCGCCGACGACACCGGCGATGTCCAACCCCCACAGCGCCAGCAGCGGCACCGCAGCCAGCCGCAGGACGTGCCGCACCATCAACCGCCGTTCGGTGACGCCGCGGGCGTACACCGCCTGGACGAAGCTCTGGCCGCGGACCTGCAGGATGGACGAGCGCAGCACCCGGGAGTAGAAGCCGGCCAGGCCCAGCGACAGGCTCAGCCACGGCAGCAGCAGGTGAGTGAACCAGCTGACCGGGTCGCTGGTGAGCGGCACGTATCCCCCGCTGGGGAAGATGCCAGTCCGGTAGGACAGCACGTAGAGAGCGACGGCCGCCAGAACGTACGTCGGGATGGACACGCCGGTGATGGCCAGCACCCCAACAGTGCGGTCGATGAGGCCGTCCGGCTTGCGGGCACTGGTGATCCCGATCGCCATCGCCAGCGCCATCCACAGCACCGCCGCGCCGAGGGCGAGGGAGAAGGTCGCCGGCAGGCCGGCACGCACCTGCGCCAGCACGTTGGTGTTGTTCGCGTAGGACACCACCGACCCGGTGAACACGTGCCGCATCAGCTCCACGTACTGCACCCACACCGGCCGGTCCAGACCATAGCTGCGGGTCACCGCCGCGATGGTGTCGGGAGACGCGCCGCGGCCGGCGATGCGCAACGCCGGGCTCCCGTTCGGAATCACTTGGAAGATCAGGAAGGTGGCGATCGAGACGTAAAAGCACACCAGGAGGCCGGCGAGCGTCCGCCGCGCCGCGAAGGCGATCATGTTGCCGGCCTGGCCAGGGCACCGGCGCCGGTCGACGCCCGCATCCCCTCGCCGATGAAGTTGAGCGACACGGTCGTGGCCACCAGCATCACCACCGGCGCGAAGAGCTGAACCGGGGAGGTGATGAGCACCTGTATGCCGGCCGCGATCATCGTCCCCCACGAGGAGCTAGGGGGATGTACGCCGGCCCCCAGGTAGGACAAGCCCGCCTCCAGCAGGATCGCGTTGGCGACCAGCAGCGGCATGAACACGACCATCGCCGGGGCGACGTTCGGCAGCACCTCGGTGCCGAGGATCGTCGTGGTCCGCTTGCCCAGCACCTTGGCCGCGCGGATGAAGTCGGTCTCCCGCAACACCAGCACCTGGCTGCGCATGGGCCGGGCGACGTATGGGATGTAGACGATGCCGATCACTCCGATCGGCAGCACCAGCGAGTTGCCACCGATCGTGAGCGGCCCGACCTTCAGGCCCCCCAGGGTCAGGGCGGTGCCCAGCGCGATGCCTAGCAGGACCACCGGATAGGCCCACAGCATGTCCAGGAACCGGGAGATGACCCCGTCGACCCAGCCGCGGTGGTAGCCTGCCAGCGCGCCCAGGATCGTGCCAAGGCCCACGGTCAGCAGGGCCGCGACGACGCCGATGAGCAGCGTCGTGCGACCGCCGTAGAGCAGCCGCACGGCCAGGTCACGGCCGTTGCCGTCGGCTCCGAGCAGGAACTTGGAGTGCCAGGTGGGTCCGATCGGGACACCGAGGTCGGACACCACCGTCTTCGGTCGTCCGCCCACGACGATTGTGTCGCTGAGGTGGTTGGCGTCCGGGCCGGTGCCGGCGACCAGGTGCGCGTAGAGCGGTGCCGCCAGGCAGGCCAGCAGCACCAGGGCGAACACGCTGAGCCCGACCAGCGACAGAGGGCTCGGGCGCCGACGCCGACGCGGCCGCAGCCGCAGCCGCGGCGAGGCGACCTCCACGACGGCGTCGGTCAGCTCCGCGGTCACTACCGCACCAGCTGCCAGCTGCTGTAGTCGTTGTAGTAGATCGGGCTGAAGATCGCCTTCGAGTAGTCGATCCGGTCGGACAGGTACTTCGGCAGCTGCGCGTACCCGAACGGCAAGATCTGTGCGGTCGCGTTCAGCTCGTGGTCGACGGCGGCCCACTCGCTGGCGACGCTGTCGAGCTGGCTGCTCGGGGTGCCGCCCAGCTTGCTGATCGTGGCCTCTACCTTCGGGTCGTTCACATGGCCGTAGTTCAGGTTGGCCGCGGTCCCCGCCGCCGAGAACGGCAGCGTGAAGTCAGCCGGGTGGGGGAAGTCCTGCGCCCAGTCGCCATAACCGGTCTGCGCCTTGGTCGCCGTGTTGCTAACGGTCGAGGAGTAGACGGCCGGCGCGAGCAGCTTGGTGGTGACGTTGAAGCCTAATGACGTCAGCAGGCTGGCGTAGTAGTTCACGTACGCGTCCCGCGGGGCAATGCTGGTCCCCCAGACCGTGACCGGCGCCCCGGTCAGCCCGGCGTCGGCGAGGATCTTCTTGCCCTTGGCGAGGTCGGGCCCGTTCGGCTGGCCCGCGCAGTCTCCGGCGACGTGGCCGGCGATTCCCGGCGGCAGGAAGTTGCAGCCGGCCGACAGCTGGCCGGACGACAGCCGGATCAGCGCCTGCCGGTCGATCGCTGTGGCGACCGCGAGCCGGGCCTGTGCGTTGTCAAACGGGGCGATGCTCTGGTTCAGCCAGAAGTAGTAGGTCCAGGGGATGGCCTGTGTGCTGTAGCGGTTGCCGGCCTGTGCCTTGACGGTGGCCAGCAGCGACCCGGGGACGCCGCCGCTGGGGTCGTAGGCGTCGACCTGGTTCTTGAGCACGTCCTCGGCGCCGGACAGCGCGTTGCTCTGGGTCTTAATAGTGATGGTGTCGAGGTGACCGGTCGGGATCCCGGGCAGCTTGTACGCGGCGAAGGCCGGGGCCTTGGTCATCGTGAAGCCGTACGTGCCGTCGACCTTGGAGATGACGTACGGCCCGAGCCCGGGCGGCGGGGTTGTCGCGAGATTCTTCATCGGCGTGCCCGCGGGCACCAGGCCGGCGCCGCTGAGCGCCAGCACGTTCTCGAACGGCCCGTAGGGAGCGGTCAGGCTGATGATGATCTTCCCGCTGGAATCGTCGGTGGTGATGCCGCTGATCGCCGTGGCCTTGCCGCTCTGGTAATCGGCGGCACCCTTGATCGTCTGGGTGAAAAACGAGACGCCACCCCAGTTGAGCTTGATCGCCCGCTCGATCGTGTACGGGAAGTCGGAGGCCTTGACCGGCGTCCCGTTCGAGTACCTCAGGCCCGGTCGCAGGTCGAGGGTGTAGGTCGTGCCGCCGTCGCTGACGGTCGGGAGGGCGGTGGCCAGCCCGGGGACGACCGTGGTGCCGGCGTCGCCGTTGGCACGGGCGTAAGTCAGCAGCCCGGTGTAGGACAGCCACACGGAGTCTTGCGACCCGGCGGCGTAGGCCATCTGCGGGTCCAGCGACCCGGGCGAGGCGCCCAGGTCGACGGTGACCGACCCGCCTTCGCGGCCGTTGCCGGCGACCTGCCCGCCGCCGCCTGACGAGCCGGAGCCGCCGGAGGAACCGGAGCACGAGGCGAGCGTCACCGCGGCCGCCACCGGGAGCAGGCCAACCAGCCACCGACGTCTGCTGTACAGCCTCATCTGAGCCCATCCATCCATCTGGGAGCGGGTCGACGCACCGAAGCCGGTCGCCGGGCAAGCACTAGCGGACCGCCGCGTGGGCAGACGTTGCGGTCGCCCGACCGGTCTCGAGGCGGTCGACCACGGTCGTAGCGAGCGCGCGCAGCTCGCGGCCGAGGGCTTGGGCGTGCGTCGGAGCGGCGCCGGCCCCCAGCTGCTGCCTGGCCTGGTCGAGGCCGAGTGCCACCGCCCCCAGCGCGCCGGCGCCGTCGCCGAGCCGCGAGGCCACCAGCTCGGGCGCCGCCGGCAACGCGGCGGACAGCCGCTTGCGGGTCTGCTCGAGTGCCTCGCCGAGCGAGGCCGACCCGCGCCCGCCGAAGACGATCATGTCCAGGTCATACGCCACGGACATCGCCACGCACACCGCGTACACGGCGCCGACGATCTGCCCGCGCAGGGTGGCCCGGGTCCGAGTGTCTGTGCTGCGCGGGGACAACGGGAGGGCGCCGTCGGCGCACCCGAGCGCTGTCCTTGCCGCGGTCAGCGCGTCGCCGCCCAAGACGTCCTCCACGACCGTGCCGTCGAGCGCGATGGGCAGCGACCCGAACTCGCCGATCAGCCCGCGGGCACCCGTCAGCAGCTCGCCGCCCACCGCGACCCCGGTACCGACCCCGGTACCGACCGTGATCATCGCGACGTCGTGGAAACCGGCAGCGGCGCCGGCGCCCATCTCGCCCACCAGCGCAAGGTTGGAGTCGTTGCGGACGGCGACGTGCCCGGGCAGCAACTCGCCGAGACGACGGGCGAAGCCGGTCCCTTCGACCTCCGTCAGGTTGGGAGCCTGCGCGATCTCCCCGCTGCCAGGGACGACGGCGCCCGGGACACCGACGACCGTGGCGGCCAGGCCGTGGCGGACGACGTCGGGGCAGCCGGCGTGCAGGGCGTCCACCAGCCAGTCGGCGATGTTTGGACCGCCGGCCAGGTGTGCGGTCGGCTGCCGCCAGGCGGCGACCAGGCCGGCTCGCTGGTCGACGACGACCAGCCGCGTGTTCGTTCCGCCCATGTCAACCCCGCAGACCAGCTCCTGGCCGCCCCGGAACTCCAGCGTGCGGGTGGCCCGCCCGCCGTCCGGACCCTTGACGAGCGACCCCTCCACCACCAGGCCGGAATCGATCAGGTCGCGGACGACACGGGAGACAGTCGCCTTGCCGAGCGTGGTCTCGCGCACGATCTGCTGGCGGCTGGTGGCCCCGGCGGTGACGAGCGCGCGCAGCACGAGCCCCGCGTTCACCCGATGCACATCCGAACTCTCCACGCGTCCTCGTTCCAGACCGGAACTAAGCGGATACCGAATAATTGCCGTCCCCGGTGGGTCTGTCAACAGGCACGGCCGGCCCAACGCGGAGGAGACCTGATGGGAACGACCAGCTTCGACGTGATCGTCGTCGGGCTCGGCGGCATGGGCAGCGCGGCGGCCGCACACCTCGCCGCGCGCGGGGCCCGGGTGCTGGGTCTCGAGCAGTTCACGCCCGCGCACGCCCGGGGCTCGAGCCACGGCGACACCCGGATCATCCGCCAGGCCTACTTCGAGCACCCCGACTACGTGCCGCTGCTGACCCGGTCCTTCGAGCTGTTCGCCGATCTGGACGCAGACGACCCCGGTCTGCTGGTCGAGACCGGCGGTCTCATGCTCGGGACCCGCGACAGCCAGACGGTGGCCGGGTCGCTGGCCAGCGCCAAGCGGTGGGACCTGCCGCACGAGCTGCTGGAGACCGCGGAGATCCGGCGACGGTTCCCAACGTTCGCACCGGCCGCGGGCACGCTCGCTCTGTTCGAACAGCGGGCCGGCTTCGTCCGGCCGGAGCGGACGGTCCTGGCGCACCTCGCCCGGGCCGCCCACCGCGGCGCGGACCTGCGCTTCGACGTGCAAGTGCGAGGCTGGTCGGCCACCGGCGCCGGTGTCCGGGTGCGTACGAGCGCCGGCGAGCATCGCGCAGACCGCCTAGTGGTGACGGCCGGCGCCTGGTCACCGCAACTGCTGGCCGACCTCGGACTGCCGCTGGTCGTCGAGCGCCAGCTGCTGTTCTGGTTCGACCCGATCGCGAACGTCGAGGCGTTCGGTGTCGGTCGGCACCCCGTGTTCATCTGGGAGCAGCCGAGCGGGCTGCAGCTGTACGGCTTCCCCGCGGTGGACGGCCCGACCGGCGGCGTGAAGGTCGCGTTCTTCCGCGCCGGCGGACCGGCCGACCCCGACCGGCTGGACCGGGAGATCCACCCGGCAGAGGTCGAACGCATGCGCGTAGAACTTGCTCGCTCCCTCCCCGGTGCTGCCGGGGAATTCCAGCGGGGAGTTGCCTGCCTGTACACTACGACGCCCGACGAGCACTTCGTCATCACGCCCCACCCGCAGCACCCGAACATCGTCGTGGCGGCCGGCTTCTCGGGCCACGGGTTCAAGTTCGTCCCCGTGGTCGGGGAGATCCTGGCCGACCTGACACTGACCGGAACCACGGCCCACGGCCTCGAGCTGTTCGCGCCGTCGAGGTTCGCGGTGACCTGAGCCGGCTGACACGGCTACGCTCGGCGCCCTTCCACCCACTCCAAGGAGCGCCATGCCGAGTGCCGAACGCCACCTCGAAGCGGACGTGGCAGTAATCGGCGCCGGTCTGGCCGGGCTGATCACGGCCCGCCAGTTGGCTGCCGCCGGGGTCGACGTCGTGGTCCTCGAGGCCCGCAATCGACCCGGCGGTCGCATCCTCAACCATGAGATCGACGGCGCCCACGTCGTCGAGGTCGGAGGTCAGTGGGTCGGTCCGACGCAGCACCGGGTCTCGGCACTGATCGGTGAACTGGGCCTGGCGACGTTCGACACGTACACGTCCGGAGCGAATCTCTTCGAGCACGACGGCCGGCTGCGCCGGTACCCCGGCGAGATCCCACGGGTGAACCCAGTGGCACTTGCGGACGTCCAGCTGGCGATGACCCGGCTCGAGCGGATGGCGAAGCAGGTCGACCCGGCCGCACCGTGGGAAGCGGCCCGAGCCGACCGGTGGGACGCCGAGACGGTGGCCTCGTGGACCCGCCGACAGATGGGCACCGCGCTCGGCCGGACGCTGATTGCGCTGGCCTGCGAGGCGGTGTGGGCGGCCGACCCGGCCGACGTCTCCCTGCTGCACTTCCTGGCGTACGCAAGCTCAGCCGGAGGCCTGAACCAGCTGATCTCGACCGATGGGGGCGCCCAGCAGTCCCGGGTCGTCGGCGGCTCGCAACTGATCGCGCTGCGGCTGGCCGAGCAGCTGGGCGACCGCGTCGTCTACGACGCGCCGATCACGGCCATCTCCCACGAGCCCGACGTCCGAGCGTGGGGGTCCACCGTCGAGGTGAGCGCCCGGCGGGCCGTGCTGGCGATGAGCCCGGCGCTCACCGGCAGGCTCGCCTACACACCGGCGCTGCCCGCGCACCGCGACCAGCTAACACAGCGGATGCCGAACGGGTCCGTGATCAAGTGCAACGTCGTCTACGACGAGCCGTTCTGGCGGGCGGCGGGCCTGTCCGGTCAAGTCACCAGCGACACCGGACCGGTCAAGGTCGTCTTCGACAACTCCCCACCCGACGGGAGGCCCGGCGTGCTGCTGGGCTTCCTCGAGGGGGACCAGGCCCGCCGACTGGGCCGGTTGGGGCCGACCGAGCGGCAACGGGCGGTGGTCGACTGCCTCACCCGGTTCTTCGGGAACGAGGCCAGCCGTCCGCTCGAGTACGTGGAGCGGGACTGGTCGGCGGAGGAGTGGACCCGCGGCTGCTACGGCGCCTTCTTGCCGCCGCACACCTGGACGGCCTTCGGGTCGGCCTTGCGCACCCCGATCGGAAACCTGCACTGGGCTGGCGCGGAGACCGCGACCGAGTGGATGGGCTACATGGACGGTGCCGTGCAGTCCGGTGAGCGGGCCGCAGCAGAGGTGCTGGAGCACCTCTCCGGCTGACGGTTGCGGTCAGGTGCGCACACCGCGCCGGTCGCCTCCGCCACCGCGACCTGGCGGGCGGCGATGACCTCTTCGGCCCGACAGCCTCGGTCGGCAGCACGGCACCAGAGCACCGTGGGCGAGGGACCAGTGGCCGGTGGCCCCGGCGGTCCGCGTCGTTTGCCGGCCCGCAAGATCGCGGGTCCTCACCGGTTCATCTGAGACGACAAAGGCGGCAAGTCGGGGGGCTGAGATACACCCAGGTCCTGTTTGACCATCGGCTTACGAAGATCGACCCACGCGGACGGGGACGACGCCTCGGCGTGCCTCGGGCGGTGCGGCCGCAGACTAAATCGCCGGGACACGTCTACCGACGCGGCTGGTCCGTCCGGGGCCGCCGGCAGCACCGCCGGTCCGCCACTGGCGCCGGTGTCGCCGTCGGCTGGCGTTGTGCCTAGTTTCACCACTGCAGCTGGTCGGCGGCGTCCTGGTGGTTCCGCTGCGCATCGGCATGCCAGCGTGCGGTCCCGGCCGCCAGGGCCGCGACCGCGCCGACGAGCTCGCCGGCGGCGTGGTGGTCATCGGCTCCGACGGCCCGGCCGGAGTGGGTGAGCTGGTGGGTCAGGAACCGCAGGTCCATCCACCTTCGGGCTCTTCGGCCTCGTCGACGCCCCAGGGCGCGCGGGCGGCTCGGTCGTAGCGGCCGGCTGCGGCGCTGAGCGAACGCACCGCCACCGGACCTGGCGGGATCCGGGACCGGGCGATCGCTGCGTGCTGCTGTTCACCGGGCAGCCTGCGCCGGGCGGCGAGCCAGGTATCGAGAACGGTGCGGGACTCGGCGTTGACCGGGACCTGTCGGTAGCGCTCGCCCACGTGCTGGGTGGCGCCGTCGATCGCTCGGCGACGAACAACGCGGACAGGCTCGCCGGCCACAGCCGTCTTGAGACGACCCGCCGGTACAGCCTGCTCAGCGACGCCGACCGACAAGCCGCCATGGACAGCCTCGTCGTCGACTACTGACCAGCCGCCAGCGACTCCTTAGCGGAGGATCCTGCGCTGTTGCTACTCACACCCCTTTCCTGTGCGGCTCCGCCTTTGGGATGGCTGATGCGCGGCGGCAGGCGCGCCCAGGACCGGGTTAGTGCACCGGCGGCGATGGCTGGGAAAGCGAAGACGGGGTGTCGGCTGGTGTGAAGTGGGACTGCAGCCCGGTGATCATCATTTCGACTCCTTGGTGGAGCTGGGTGGCGCCGTCGTAGCCGGCGAGTTCGCTGGCGAGGGCGCGCAGCCGGGGAAACTGTGCCAGCGGCAGCCGGTG
>JAABVA010002148.1_pt1 | contig 20047 bp, 20 predicted proteins | sample 5560331 | NCBI WGS metagenome assembly JAABVA01 (sample SAMN12812661, study PRJNA571458) | rock metagenome | isolation source: Antarctica rocks | place: Antarctica: Victoria Land, Mt New Zealand sud | collected 2016-01-07 | reverse complement strand
CGATGTTACGACACGGTTCTCGCGGAAGGCATGGCGTTCCATGAGGCGCAACCCGCACTGGCAAAGTCCCGCCGCCGCGGCCGTCCGCCGCGACGGGTTGGTCACAACCTACTATTGCGCCTCAGCATCCGAAAGTCGGACGTGCTCCGGTTCCTCACCGATCCCAGCGTGCCCTTCACCAACAATCTGGCGGAACGGGACGCACGGATGATGAAATTGCGCCAGAAGATTTCTGGCGGTTTCCGCTCCGACGGCGGCGCCAAAGATTTTGCCGTCATCCGCTCGCTGCTCTCGACAGCCAGGAAGCAAGGTTGGGATATGCTCAAGACACTGACCACTCAGCCCGACCGCTTGATCGACGACCTACGGATGGCTTGACCCCGCTGAGAGACCTGGGCAGTTACCGCGGCACAGAAGATCACCGCCCCAGACGAAGCATGCGTCATTGCCGTAAATGGCGGCCAGCTATCTGGCTTCTGGCAGACACCTCACGGGGTTTCTCAGATGCCTTGGTGTGTCGAGGTAGTCTTCCCCGTCGGCCCTCTCCAGGCGGAGTTTTTCCGTGGGTTTGACGATACCAGATGGAGCCATGTCGAGCGCCATGGAGTGCCTAACAAGAATGGCGCGGAAGTAGAGTTGTACCCGTTCATCACACCTGAATGCTCAGGGATCAGCGCGCTTGTTAGCTGCGTCGTCGGGTGCTCACCGGATCTTAGCCTTCCGCTATATGTTGCGCACAACCCGCTAGCGGACGTGCCGCTACCATTGGGCGTTTTGGGTGACGCAGCGGAGGAGTGGCAGGCTGTGCCGTTGGAAGGCTTACCGGGAGAGTTCAGCCTCAGCCGCGTTCGATAGTCGGCGCCTTTGCCAACCTGCTGGCCGTTGTCGACGATTGGAGGCGCAACTTGGTGCAGGGATCAGGTGCGAATGTCCGAGAAGGGTCGGACTCGGCTTTGGCTGGTCAGCACGCGTCTCATGCCGCGCCAAGCGCAGCCATGCAGTTGGTGAACGCTGGCGACCAGTATGCCTTAGCCCAATGGCTCACTCGAACCGACTTGCGCAGGCCAGCCTTCCAGAAGGGATCGTCCTTGTAGAACGCCTCCGCGGCGGCCTTGCTCTCGGCATTGAGGATCCAGATGCCGCCCGCGGGCACGCCATCAGTCGAAGGCCGCAGCGCACCCGCTGCAACGACCTGATCGCCGTGTTCAGCGAGGAACGCCAGGTGGTCAGTCATATGCTCCGCGCGCTCTGGCAGGCGCTCTGGTTGCTCCGCGTACACGTCTTCGAACTGGACGATAAACAGCATCGATGGCTCCCTTCGCTGGCATGACCCAGACAGGTTCAACGGGTTTGATCTCAGCCCGCGCGACGCGGGCACCCCGGCAGGGCTGAACGGTCCCTCATTGGTTGCGAGCCGTCAAGCCACCAGCGGCGTAGGGCCAGTTAGGGTCGGGGGCGGCTGATGACGGCCGCCTCACCGGTCAGATGTCTACCTGTTCGGAAATAGACAGGGCGTCGTCCACCTCGATGCCGAGATAACGGACCGTGCTCTCTAGCTTGGTATGGCCCAGCAGGAGCTGGACAGCCCGTAGGTTGCCAGTCCGCCGGTAGATAATTGCCACCTTGGTCCGTTGTAGCGAATGCGTGCTGTAGAGGATCCGGTCCAATCCGATCGAGCGAACCCAGCCGTCCATCAATCGCGAGCAGTGTCGCGTGGTCAGGTGCTTGTTCTTGCCGATCCGGCTCGGGAACAGGTAGTCGCCCGGCTGGCGATTACCCCGGGTGATCCATTGCAGGACCGTCTCGCGGGTCTGCTCGGTGATCTCGAACTGCACCGGGCGACCTGTCTTTTTCTGCACAACCGTAGCGCGCGGCCGTGCCCTTCTGCCCAGCAAGACGTCGTCAACCCGCAAGGCGACGAGATCGCAGCCCCGCAGCTTGTTGTCGATGGCAAAGTTGAACATGGCGAGGTCGCGCAAGCGCTCCCAGATTTGCAGGCGGATGCAGATGGCCCAGACCTCCCGCAGTTTGAGCGGCGGCTTCTGGCCGATGAGCTTGCCCAAGTTTCAGGGCTTGGCCGCACCTGGGCCGTCCCGCTTCACGTCAGTCTCGGTCGATACCGTCATGCGCCGCACCAATACGTCTGCCGGATTTCGAGGGGATCGCAATGACCGCGGTGCAACAGCACCGAATGGGTCATCCATTTATCAGGCAATTTCGCGCCGCTTTGTCGGGCGCCGGTTTGCGACGCCAACTCCGATCAGGATGATTGCCGCCGCGAGCAACATCGGGCCGGTCAGAGGCTCGGCGAGCAGCAGCCATGCCAGGAAGACACCTGACACCGGTTGCAGGAATTGGAGCAGACCGGTTCGCGCAATGCCGCCGCGCCCGAGTGCCCAATACCAGAGGGCGTAACCAACGATCGTGACCCCGAAGGCCAAGTAGGCCACCCCCAGCCAGGCGACCGGCGTGGCATGCTCCCATGCCGGTTTCGGCGCGATCCACGGGAGAAACGGGCCTAAAAACAGGGTTGCTACCATGGCGGCCCAAAGTGTGGCTGCTTGGGCAGGATAGCCAGCCTGCTGAAGCCGGCCCCCAATCACGTTCCCGAACGCCCCGAACAGAACTGACAGCAGCACCAAGGCGTCGCCTGTTAGACTCCCAGCGGCTTGCCCCGCGTTTGGTCTGCCGAACGCCAGCACCGCCTCCCCAGCTACCGCGATGACGCATCCAAGCCACCATCGGGCCGAAGGCCTTTGGCGATCCCAACCAAGCGCGAACGCCCCGGTCGCCACCGGCAGCATGGCCAAGATCATGGCGCCATGCACCGCCGATGTGAGCGCCTGGCCCAAGGAGAACAGGACGGGGAACACGACAAATCCGGCTAGACCGAGCAGGACGATGCTACCTCGGTGCCGGGCTGTCCGTGGCGGCGGCAACCGCAATGCAAAACAGAGCGGCACCGCCGCCACTCCTGCCAGCGCCGTCCGCAGTACTGCGACGAGGAGTGGCGGCAGAGTGGTGGTGGCGAGTTTGGTTGCGACCGACGACGCTCCCCATAGGATAATGGCCGCGAGGGCCGCCAGAATAACCGGAAGAGAACCGACCTTTGCCGACATCTCGCGCAGCCCCGTTGATGGTCAGCAGTGTGTGGCCGCGATGGCAGTTTGGTCCTAGCCAGATAGCGTTGCGGGCAGATATCAAGGATCATGATACCAGCCGCTGTCGATCTGGACTTGTTGCGAGGCTTCGCCAGCACGTGCCGGCTCGGCAGCGTGAGCCGTGCGGCCGCAGCGCTCTGCCGGACACAATCGGCGTTGAGCATGCAACTGCGCCGGCTGGAGGATCTGGTTGGCAGCAACCTTCTGCATCGAAATGGGCGCGGGGTCAGGCCAACGGCAGATGGTGAGCTGTTCCTCGGTTATGCATTGCGCATCCTGGCACTCAGCGAGGAAGCGCATGCCCGGCTGCATCCGCCGGAGCTGGAAGGGATCGTGCGGATCGGGATGCCGGAGGAGGTGGCGCTTGCGGCCTTGCCGTCGGCGCTGGGGCAGTTCCGCAGAGCGCATCCACAGGTCCGCCTTGACGTGCAGGTGAACACCACGGTAGCGCTCGCATCGCTTTGGCAAGCGGGCGCGCTCGACCTCATGGTCGGCGCGGTCTCGGCCATGTCGGACGAGGCGAAGGCCGTTTGGAGCGTTGCCCTGCATTGGGTGAGCAGCACCAATTACGAACGTGACCCTGGCCGGCCGCTCGATCTGGTCATCTTCGCTGAACCCTGCACTTGGCGGGCTCGCCTGCTCGAGGCAGCAGACGCTTCCGGCCATCCATGGCGAATTGCTTTTACCAGTCCAAGCATGGCTGCGGTGCAGGCAGCCGTGGAGAACGGTCTCGGCATCACGCTCCTGGCGCCGGAGTGCATCAGGCATCCGCCTATGCGGGTACTCGAGGAGAGCACGCTTCCCGATCCGCCGATCGTTCAATATGGGCTATTTGCGACGGCTAATCAGACGCCGGTTGCCCAGGCAGCGATGAACACGCTCTTGAAAAGCGTTGGACAGGTGGTTTCCGCAACTTAGCCAAACTCCGGCAGAGTGCCCATCGAAGGTCAGCTTAGGGTCGAGGCTGTGTGGAAACAGTCTCAGAACGGGTACTCAAACCTTCGTAAACCTGCCAGAATCGTCACGTGACGATTTGCAGAGGCTGAGCAGGTTCATGACGCGCTACGTAGAGGGCTGGAACCGGTCACAGAGCTTTCTCCTGCCGGAGTGCGTTGAGGACTACGTCGACGAGGACAATCCGGTTCGCGTGGTCGACGCCTTTGTCGACGAGCTGGACTTGGCCAAGCTCGGGTTTGGCCGCGCCGTGCCGGCGGAGACGGGACGACCGTCGTATCATCCGGCCGTGATGCTCAAGCTCTACGTCTATGGCTACCTCAACCGCATTCCATCCAGCCGCCGTCTCGAGCGTGAGGCCCAGCGCAACATCGAGCTGGTTTGGCTGACGGGGCGGCTGGCGCCTGACTTCAAGACCATCGCCGACTTCCGCCGTGACAACGGCCCGGCGATCCGCGCCGTGTGCCGGCAGTTTGTCATGCTGTGCCGCAAGCTGCGCCTGTTTTCGGACGCGCTCGTCGCCATCGACGGCAGCAAGTTTAAGGCCGTGAACACGCGAGACAAGAACTTCACGCCTACCAAGCTGCAGCGCCGGATCGAGCAGGTTGAGCAGAGCATCGCCCGCTACATGGCAGCGATGGAGACGGCCGATCGCCAGGAGGGTGAGACCGTGTCGCCCAAGTCGGTGCGGCTGAAGGAGAAGATCGAGGTGCTGAAGCGGCAAATGCAGCAGCTCCGCAAAACGGAAACCGCGGTGAAGGCCGCCCCCGACCAGCAAATCTCGCTGACCGACCCGGACGCGCGCTCCATGGCGACCAGCGGCAAGGGAACTGGGATTGTCGGCTACAACGTGCAGATCGCAGTTGACGCCAAGCACCACCTGATCGTCGCCCACGAGGTCACCAACGCGGGCAGCGACCGCGCCCAATTGGCAACCATGGCCCAGCTTGCTCAGGACGTGATGGGCCATGGGGAGCTGACGGTGCTGGCAGACCGGGGCTACTTCTCCGGCTGGGAAATCCACGCCTGCGAGCAGGGCGGCATCGTGCCTTACGTGCCCAAGCCGCTTACCTCGGGGGCCAAGTCTGAGGGGCGCTTCGGCAAGCAGGATTTCGTCTACCTGCCCGAGCAGGACGCCTATCGCTGCCCGGCGGGCGAGACCCTGACGTGGCGGTTCAACCGCGAGGAGGACGGCAAGCTGCTCCGGCATTACTGGACGACCAAGTGTCCGCAGTGCGCCATCAAAGCCAAATGCACGACCGGCGGTCAGCGCCGGGTGAAGCGCTGGGAGCATGAGGGCGTCCTCGACACCATGCAGAAGCGCCTCGACCAGATGCCCAATGCGATGCAACTGCGACGGCAGACCGCCGAGCACCCGTTCGGCACCATCAAGGGCTGGATGGGCGCCACTCACTTCCTGACCCGGAGGCTGAAACGGGTCAGCACGGAGATGAGCCTGCAGGTGCTGGCCTACAACATGAAACGGGTGATCGCGATCCTGGGCGTCAAGCCGTTGATGGCGGCGATCAGGGCCTGAAAGCCAGCGTCACTGTCCACGTCGTGCGGGGTCGCGCGGGCAGATCGGGGGATCGCCGCAAAACGCAGCGATCCTGCTGCACGACGTCTCACTGACGCTCGGCTGAAAATGAGTTTCCACACAGCCTCGGTCCTTGGCCGGCCTGCGTGGGCTAGGGCGCTCAGGATCCTGCCGCGACACCATGGCGTCCTCCACCGATACTCTACGAAAGGATGCCCGACGCGAGGTGGTCGTTCCAAGGGCGCCAATCGCTTTCCCCGTTCCCAGGACGAAGCTTTCGGCGTGACCGGTGTGCCCAACCATGGTATGAGAAAATAGTAAATCCTCATAGCGAGGCTCTGGTGAACATCTCGATCTCTTTGACGCCCGAACTGGTCGGCATGATCAAGGCGCGGGTGGACTCCGGCCGCTACTCTTCGACCAGCGAGGTGGTGCGCGAGGCGTTACGGCTGCTCGAACAGGCCGACGACCGGAAAGCCGACGAGCGCGCCCGGCTGCGCCAGGCCTGGGCGGAGGGCATCGAAAGCGACGATGCCGGGCTGCTCGATTTCGCCGATCTGAAGGCGGAGGCCTGCCGTCGGCTGAACGAGCAAGCCACAGGCTAGGGTGGCGAGACCGATCCGCCATACACAGAGGGCGCGCGCCGATCTGCTCGCACTCTGGATCGAGATTGCCACGCACAATCCGGCGGCGGCCGACCGGGTTTATAATCGCCTAGAAGCCAGGGTGCATATCCTCAGCGAGTTCCCCGAAGCGGGGGCAGCGCGCCCCGATATCGTCCCCGAAGCCCGAATGCTGGTCGAAAGCCCGTACCTGATCCTCTACCGCATTCGGCCCGAGGACGTGCAGATTGTCCGGGTTCTGCATGGCGCGCGGGACGTCGGCAGTGTATTGTTTGTAGAAGGAACAGAGAGCGACTGGCCCGCGCCAGGGACAAGTTGAGCGTGGGGGTCGGCCTAGTCGTAGCCCCAGTGCCAAAAGTGGGGACACCGGTGGCGAAATCAGGAAGGTGCGAAAACAGTCTGACCTACGTGCGTGTTTCCACGCCGATCTACACCGTGGGGGAACGCGCCTGAATGGCCCAGGTCCTTACGGTCGCTCTCCGGCAGCCTCGCCGCTGCGCCCACACATCGATCCATCTCGCACCGCACCTGAAAACGTCAGGATGCCGTCACCCGCCTCGGAAAAGTCAACTCGGCTCCAGGTGTAACCCGTCTTCGAACCACGCTCGTCAGGCGATCGGGCGTCAGCGGGCGTCGTGTGTTTGCTGAACCGGCCGGAGGGCGGTTTGCGGGCCGAGGTGACCCGTCAGGCCACCTAGGTGAGGAATGCGAGGGCGGAGCTTGAAAGGCAAGACCTCGTTATCCCGGTCACAACTGACGTATGCTCAATGGGCGTGTTCATGGCCGTGCCGGTGATGCAGGTCAGGATAATGTGGATGGGAATGCGCCAATGGCATGTGCCGGTGCCGATGCGTATGCGGTTCGCCGGCGGCCACTCCAGGCCCATGCTCGTGCTGGTGGTGAGCGTCATGGATGTGGCGATGCTCCTGCTCCATCGCCTCGTGGGCATGCTCGTGATCATGCCGCTCTGACAAGTGCAGCCAAAGGCCAAGGCCCATCAGCCCACCGGCGATGAACAACTGGAGCGACAGGGGCTCATCCAGCATGGGGATAGCAAGAACGGCGCCCACGAAGGGAGCCATCGAAAATAGGCCCCGGTGCGGGCCGCACCCAAATGGCGCAGAGCCAGCACGAACAGCGCGAGGCTCACGCCGTAGCCTAGGAAGCCGACCACGCTCACTGCCAAGACAGTGCCGGCCGATGGAAGAAGGGCGCCGTTGATCAGCGCGAGCGACAGGTTGACGGCCCCGGCGACCAGTCCCTTGAGCATCGCGATCTGCACGGGATCGGCGGAGGACAGCTTGCGCGTCAGGTTATTGTCGATGCCCCAGCACAGGCAGGCCCCGGCGATCAGCAACGCACCGGAGTGAAAGGCGGCCTGCCCCTGCCAGGACAACAGGACGGCGCCGGCCAGGATCGCCCCAGCGCCCAGCAATAGTCGGCGGTCCACGTTCTCTCGGAACACGACCCAGGCAATGCCCATGGTCGCGAGGCCTTCAAGGTTGAGCAGGAGCGAGGCGCCGGCCGCATCGGTGCGGGCCAGGCCAAGCATCAGCAGGAGCGGCCCAAGCATGCCGCCGGCAAGGATCACCAGAGCCAGCCAAGGCAGGTCGGAGCGCCGCAGTGGCGCCTCGACGGCCGGCAGCTCGAAGGCGTCCCGCAGCAGGTGAACGGCGGCAAGGCCGAAGCCCGCGCCGAGATAAAGCAGACCGGCCATCATCCAGGGATCGACAGCGTCCAGGAGGAGCTTGGCGAAAGGGGTGCTGGCGCCAAACAACGCGGCGGACAGCAGGGCAAACAGGATACCAGGTCGCATGGATTACCTACGCGTGTTGGAAGCCAGATCCTTCAGGCGCATCTCGCAGGAAGAGGTCAAGCCCCGTCCGGAGTTCGACGTTGTCGCACTGTATCCCAGGGCATAGCAGACGCCGCATGCGGTAGGCGGCGGACTGTCAAGCCGGGTGCCTGCCCGATCGCTGCGGCAGCAGCACAATGCATGCGACGATGAACGCCACGAGCACGGCGGATGCGGAGAAGCGGCCGAGGGCAAGTCCGCCGGCGGTGACCGGCTTGTCCAGCAGGTCGCCCACCGTGGCCCCGAGCGGCCGCGTCAAGATAAACGCGGCCCAGAACAGCAGTGTCCGCGACACGCCGGTGTAGAAGTACACCACCACCACCCCCAGCGCCGCCGCGAACACGAGGGCGCCCCCCTCGTATCCCAAGCCCGTCGTGTCCGCCATCCAGTCGCCAAGGGCGGTCCCCAGGGTCTGGGAGAACATGATGGTCGCCCAATAGAACGCCTCCACCCGGGGCGTGGCGACCGTGTCCACCGAAACGGAGCCGAGCGACCCGTACCAGATACCAAGCGTCGCCATTAGGAACACGAACAGAAGCAACGAGCCGCCGACGTAGCCGATGCCGAGGGAGCGGTCGAAGAAGTCCGCAAGCGTGGTGCCGGCCATCGTCGTGGCGATGATCGCCGCCCAGTACAGGAAGGGATGGAACCGCTTGGCGGCGGTCTGCGCGCCCACCACGGCGACCAGGATCATGGCGAAGATCGCGGTGCCGACCAGGTATCCCAGGCCCAGCGTCATCGTCACCGCATCGCCTCCGGTTTCCCCCAGGGTCGTCGCGGCGACCTTAATGATCCAGAAGCCGAGGGTGACGGCAGGCACCTTGCTCAGGCTGCTTTCGACGGCTCCATTCACGTCTCGTGCTCCTTCATGGCGAGAAAGGCTCGGTTTGCGGCCCGGTGTTCCGCGGCCGGGAAGCGCAGGGTCACGCGCGGGCCGGGTGCGCCGCTCTCTAACAGCAACGCCGCCCCGTGCAGGTCTGCCACCGCGGCGACTAGGCTCAGGCCCAGGCCGTTGCCCGGCGTCGTGCGGCTGTGCTCGCCGCGGTAGAAGCGCTGTGCCAGCCGCGGCAGGTCGGCCTGCGGCACGCCGGGCTTGGTGTCCTCGACGGCAAGCAAGGCGCCCGTCGCAGGCGTGCCGTATAGGCGAAGGCTGAGTCTGCTTGCGCTCGCCATAGACGACCGCTTGCCGCTCGGCGTCTGGAACGCCCAACGCTTCAAGGGCAGCACGGGCGCCGCTGAGGCGTGGCTTGCCGGCGACAACGGCCTGATACATGGCCGTCGTGAAGCGGGCCGGGTCGGCAAACCCTACCAATGCGTCGCGTCAGGCCTGTTCATGCGGCGAGGCCAGGAGGACGCCATCGACGTCGAAAATCGCAGCGGTCAGCTGCCCCGTGCTCATGCCGCGAGTTGCTTGCGGATCGCCAGCACCTCGGCGCGGCGCTCAGCGCTCGTAACCGGCCACGTCATGTTCAGACTCTCGAGCGTTTCGAGCAAGATTTTCGACACGATGAGCCTCGCGTTCTCCTTGTCGTCGGCGGGCACGATGAACCACGACGCCTCGTCCGTGCTGGTGGCTCCAAGACAATGCTCATAGGCGTCGATGTATTGCTTCCAGAAGGCTCGCTCGGTAATGTCGCCCGCGCTGAATTTCCAGTTCTTGTCCGGCTGATCTATCCGCTCAAGCAGCCTCTTGCGCCAGCGTGGTGCAGGGATCAGGGATACGGGCGCACTGACCCCAACCCCGCCTGGGGTCAGGCGACGCGGACGTAGCTTGGGCGTCCGAGATCGAGCATGCGGTTGAGCGCGTGGACGGCGACCGCCACCTCGGTCGCCCGGCGCTCGTCCGTATGCGCGCGCAACTCGTCGCCGATGACCTGTTTCCATCGGCCCATGGTGGCTTCGACCCGGGCTCGCCTGTTGTATCCAGACGCGTTCTGCCACGCCATGCGCCCGTACCCGGCAATATGCTGCAGGTGGCCGTCCCGCTGCGTCGGTGCGCTCTCGGCCATCTCGCTCGGCACCGCGGTCGCGCGGGGCGGGACAACCACGGCCGCTTCAGGATGGCGCTGGGCGACGCCGGCGTAAACGCGATCCTGGTCGTAAGCGCCGTCGCCGGTGAACGACGCCACGGGCCCCGCAACCTGATCGAGCAAGGGACCGGCTTGCGACGCGTCGTCCATATCTTTGGGGGTCAGGGTGGAAGCCATGATCCGGCCGGTGCCGGCGTCCACGCCCAAGTGCAGCATGCGCCACGACCGGCGTGTCGCCGTCCCGTGCTTTTCCAGCAGCCACTCGCCCTTGCCGCATAGCTTCAGGCCCGTGCTGTCCACCAGCAGGTGCATGGGCTCGCTGTCCGCACCGGCACCACTGTTGGGCTGCCGCGGCCGCGGCACCTCCAGCGTCGCGGCACGCCGGCTCAAGATGGTGTGGTCCGGCACACGCAAGCTGAGGTCCAGCAGGCCGATGACGGAGCCGAGCAGGCCCTCGGCCTGCCGGTAGGCCAGGCGGAACACCGCGCGCAACGTGAGCGCCGTCAGGATGGCGAGCGGCGAATACCAAGGCTGCCCACCCCGGGTCGTGCGTGGTTCGGCCGCCCATCCCGCAATTGCATCGTCGGTAAACCAAACTGTCAGGCTGCCGCGCTGGCGCAGGCTGGCGTCATAGGCCGGCCAGTTCGTCACCTTGTGTTGCTGTCGCGGGATGTGACGACGGCGGTCCTGGTTCAGCTTGAAAGGCAAGATGGGCATCCGGAGTTGGGGAGGGCGATCCCTTACGTCACCCAGCGCTTCAGAACCACCGCCCGATCCCTGCACCACGCTTGCCAGAGCGCCTGGCTGGTCAATTACGCCGAGCGGCACCACGCGGGCTTGCGGGTTGGCACCGCGATCACCGAAGGGACGGCTAACTTCCTGGTGAACCGCCGGATGAACAAATCACAGCAGATGCGCGGGTCGCGACGCGGGGCCGATCTGCTGCTGCAGGTTCGCTGCGCCGTCTATAATGGCACGCTCGGTTCCGGTTTTGGACAGAAGTTCCATCCAGCCAACGATCCATGCACGCCGATGGTGATCGCAGCCTGACCCCCAATCTCGCGACGGTCCCTTCCACAATGGTGTTCCGCTGCATGAGGATGTTTCGCAGCTGCTGGTTGGGGCTATGCGGCCCGGCTTCAGCACTCGCGCCGGAACCGGACAGCACGCCTGCGGAGCGCAGCCGGACGGGGAGAGGACAGAGACATACAGCGAACAGTGGATAACGCCGGGGATGATCCGGTGGACAGCGGGTATCCGGCAACACGGGGGCACCCGGTCGCGCCCGCCACACCGGATAGCCGTCTCTGTCAGCGCGACGCGATGAGGTAGGCCGGACGGCTCGGTTCGGCACGGAACTGCATGGCGCGGCACCGGACCAGCCACGGTTCCAGCGAATTGCGAAGATGCTGCCCGAGGGCATCGGCAGCTCCGGCAATGTTGCTGCCCCGGATCTCGTTCATCACCTGCAGATGCTCGCGCATTGCCTGCCCCGCTGTCCCGGGATCGATTGGCAAATGGTCGTCCAGCATCGCGTGATTGGAAATCAGCAGCAGCTGCGTGGTCCGCAAGGCTCGTAGCAGCTCGGGATTGGGGCAGCATGACAGCAGCCTCACGTGCAAGTCAGCCTCCAATTGGTTCACCGCCCGGCTGCTCACCCGGGGCAGGTCGGCGATCGCCGAACGCAGGCTGGCCTGCATCGCCATCACCAACGACCCGTCGACAAGCGGCCCGGCGGAAACCAGCGCCTCCGGTTCCAGCGCCCAGCGCAACTGGTACAGGTCACGCACCCGTGCGGCCGTCACTCGCTCGGCCTTCCAGCGTCCGGCGCTGTCCTTGCCCAGCAGCCCGGTGCCGGCGAGCCGGGTCAGCACGTCGCGCGCGATCGTGCGGCTGACGCCGAAATGCTCGGCCAATCGCTCCTCAACAATGCGCACAGAGCGGAACAGCACGTGCGTGGCCAACTCCCGTTCCACCGCCTCATACATGCGGGCCGCCCGACGCTTCGGCAGGATCGCCAGCACCTCGCCCAGTTCGGCCCTGGTTCCGGCCCCCGCCCCCAGCCGCCCGGCCACAACGTAGCCGCGGCCGCCATCTCGGCGCAGCAGACGCTTTGCGTCCAGCATCTGCAACGCCAGCCGCGCGGGCGAGCGGCTGACCTGGAACGCCTCCGCGACGCGCACCTCCAGCATGCGCTGGCCGGGCCGGATCTCGCGCGTGCGGATCATTCGCTCCAAAATCTGAGCGATCTGCGCCTGCAGCGGCGAGTCGGCGGGCTCCGCCTGGTCATCGATCAAATGTTGCCTCCGTAACGCACAACGTATACCGTGCCCACTACACCAGGACGCGCCGCAATGAGAAGCGCGCCGGTGCCGGGGAAAGGGACCAGCATGCTGACACGCAGAGTTGCCAATGCCTCGCTGTTGGCAGCCGCCGCCGGGCTTGCGCCCATTGGGCGTGCCACGGCGGCCGAGCCCGTGAAGTTCGGCGTCGTGACCGCGCTGTCCGGCGATGCCGGCGCCTATGGCAAGCCCTTCCTGGACGCCATCCAAATCCTGGCGGCGCAGTTCAGTCAGGCGGGCGGCGTCCTCGGGCGCCCGGTGCAGGTCGTGTATTATGACGACCAAGGCGAGCCCGGCCTCGCGCTGCAGGCGGCCAAGAAGCTGGTCTATGACGACCACGTCACCTCCCTGCAGCCTGGCAGCACCTCGGGCGCCATCTTCACCGCCATGCCGGTCGGCAAGGAGGGTAAGGTTGCCATGTGGGGCTACGGTCTGGTCAAGCAGTGGCTGGTCGAGAGCGAGGGCATGATCTTCCGCTCCGCCGCGCCGGATGGCGTCATGCTGCGGGGCCTCGCGCGCTTCGGCTATGAGAAGAAGAACCTGCGCCGGGTGGCGATCCTGCATCTCGACACCTTCGCCGGCGAGGCGTCGCGCGATGCCTTCCGCGACCAGTTTGAAGCCTTGGGCGGCAAGATCAGCCGCGTCGTCAGCTACACCGAAGGCTCGCGCGATTTCAGCTCGCAGTTCCTGACCATTGCGCGCGACCGGCCGGACGGTCTGTTCCTGACGGTGCAGCCGGCGGCGCTGGCGCCCGCGGTGAGCCAGATGCGGCAGTTCCTGCCGCCGAACCTGGTGGTGATGGCCGACAACAACTTCTACGTAGAGAAGCTGCGCCAGCAGATGGGCGACCAGGCCAACGGTGTCTACTATTACATCCATGCCGCGATCAGCCAGAACCCGGACAAGATGGTGCAGGATTGGATCGCGGCCTGCCGCGCCAAGCTGGGCGACTACAGCGAAATCATGGCGCGCGCCCAGGTCGGCATGACGGTGATGCGCGAGGCGATTGAGCGGGCAAAGGGCACGGACGGGATCGCGGTCATGAAAGAGGTCCACCGTATGAAGGACTTCCCGACCGTGATGGGCAACTTCACCTACGACCCGCGTGACGGGGAAGGTCTGAAGACCGGCTTGGTGATGCAGGCCAAGGCCGGAGCCGACCTGGCGCGGGACGAAATCGTCGATCGCCCCACCACCGCCGAGGCGCTGTACGACAAGCGTGTGGACTTCACCAAGTATTTCGGCGCGGGCTACCGCGAGCAGCTGTATGCGCTGCACGGTGTGACCTAACCCGACCATGGACCTCGACCCAGCTCTGCTCGTCAATCAGCTGCTGTGGGGCGTGCTGGTCGGGGTCAGCTACTCGCTGCTGGCCATGGCGTTCTCGCTCATCTTCGCCACCTCCGGCGTGGTCAACTTCGCCACCGGCGAGTTCGCGATGCTGGGTGCCTATTTCGGCTACACCGCGCTTGCCAAGCTGAACGCAGGGATGGTGGGGGCGGCGCTGCTGGCGCTTGCGGCGCTGTTCGTGTTCGGGATGCTGCTGGAGCGGCTGGCGTTCCGCAGGCTGTACAAGCGCGATCCGATCCTGATCCTGATCGCGACCATCGGGGTCTCCACCATGCTGAAGAACCTCGTCTTGCTGTTCGCCGGGGCCTACAGCCAGTCCTACCCGCCCCTGATCTCCGGCGGTCCGATCATCATGGGCGACATCTACATATTGCCGCAGAACTTGGTCCTGTTGGGCATCGGCCTGCTGTCGATGGTCGCGTTTCACCTGTTCATGACCCGTACGCGCCTGGGCACCGCCATGCGCGCCACCGCGCAGAACATCCGTGGCGCCAGCCTGGTGGGCATCGACACCGCGCTGTGCGTGAACCTCAGCTGGGCGCTCGGCGCGGTCATGGCGGGGATCGGCGGCATCCTGATCGCCTTCGCCTACAACATTTCGGTCGAGATGGGCGCATCGCTGGGGATCAAGGGATTCACCGGCGCCGTGCTCGGCGGCTTCGGCAGCCTTCCCGCCTCCATGGCCGGCGGCATCCTGCTCGGCATCGCCGAGAACCTGGGTGCCATGCTCGTCTCGTTCGACTACAAGGACGTGTTCGCCTTCGCCCTCATCATCCTCATCCTGCTGTTCAAGCCGGCCGGGCTGTTCGTGGCGCAGCGTCGGATCCGCCGCCTGTGACGAGGCGCTACTGGATCGGCAGCGCGGTGGCGCTGGCCGTCTTGCTCGTGCTGCCGCTGCTGATCCCCGGGCAACGCTTCACCCTTGGCCTCGCCTGCCAGGTGTTCCTCAACGTCACGATCCTGATGGGCGTGCAGATCATCTTGGGCTTCACCAAGCAGTTCTCGCTGGCCCAGGTCGCCTTCTACGGCATTGGCGCCTACACCACGGCGCTGCTGACCACGCATGGCGTGCCGACCCTGCTGGCGCTCGCCATATCGGGGCTGGTGGCCGGCACGGCGGCAGCACTGGTGGCCATCCCGGCCGTGCGCTTTACCGGCCCCTGGCTATCCCTGATCACCTTCGCCTTTGCGCAGATCATCCAGATCATGATGGCCCGGCTGAAATCCGTCACTGGGGGTACCGCGGGCTTCTACAACATCCCGCGCCCGCATATTGCCGGCTTCGAGCTGGTGCATGAGTACGACTACTACTTCCTGTTCCTCGGCTTGGCGGCGCTGGCCGTCGGCGCCGCCTTGCGGCTGCGCCACTCCGCCTATGGCCGCATCTGGCTGTCGATCGGCGACAACCCGGACATCGCCGCCGCGCTGGGCGTCAACGTGGTGGCGCAGCGCGTGCTGGCGTTCTTTATCGGCTCCTTCATGGCGGGGGTGGCGGGGGGTGCCTTCGCCAGCTACGCCACCTTTATCAGCCCCGAGAGTTTCGGCCTGCCGCAGACCATCCAGACCCTGACCATCCTGGTGATCGGCGGCATCGAGAGCATCGCCGGCGTTATCCTCTCCGTCGTCTTCGTGACGCTCGCGTCCAACTACTTGATGGCGCTGCACCCGTGGGACCTGATCCTGTATGGGCTGATCATCGTCGTCATCATGAACGTTCTCCCGGAGGGGTTCGGCGGCGTGCTGCGGCGCCTGGGCACGCGGCGCCGCCCGCGCGCGCCAGGGGTGGCCGAGTTGCCCCGTGCCGCGTGAACCCAAGCTGCTGGAGGTCGAGAGCATCACCGTGCGCTTCGGCGGCCTGGCCGCGGTCAGCGACGTGAGCTTCGGCGTGGCGGCGGGAACGGTCCAGGGTCTGATCGGCCCCAACGGCTCTGGCAAAACCAGCAGCTTCAACGCCATCACCGGCTTCTATGCACTGGCCGGCGGACGGGTGCGCTTCGAAGGCGCCGATATTTCGGGCCACACGCCGCACCGCATCGCCCGCGCCGGCATCGTGCGCACCTTCCAGACATCGGTGCTGCAGCAGGAGCGGACGGTGCTGGAGAACGTGATGCTCGGTACCTACTGCAACACCGGCAGCCCGCTGCGCCGCTTCTTCTCCGATGCCGCGGGCCGGCGCGACCGCGCGGCGGCGGAGGCGGCGCTTGAAGCGGCCGACATCGCCCATCTGGGCGGCGAGCTGATTAAGAACGTCCCGATCGGGCTGCGCCACGCGACCGAGCTGGCGCGCGCTCTGGCCGCGCGCCCCCGCCTGCTGCTGCTGGACGAACCCTCGGCCGGGCTGAACACGCCGGAGGCAGCCGCCTTGGTGCGCACCATCCGCCGCCTGTGCGAGCAGGGCACCACGGTGCTGATCGTCGAGCACAACATGAAGGTCATCATGCAGATCTGCGACCGCATCACGGTGCTGGACGCCGGGCGCACCATCGCCGAGGGCACGCCGGCCGAGGTCCGGCGCAACCCGGCGGTTATCGCCTGCTATCTCGGCACCGCGCGCCACTGACATGTTGCTGGTGGAGAAGCTGAATGTCGCCTATGGCCGCATCCAGGTCTTGTTCGACGTGGATCTGGTGGTGGGCGCCGGAGAGCTGGTGGCGCTGATCGGGGCGAACGGCGCCGGGAAGTCCACCCTGGTAAATGCCATCTCCGGCATCAACCGGCCGACCTCCGGCACGATCCGCTTCGACGGCGCGCGTCTCGACCGCCTGCCGCCGGCCGCGGTCGTCAAGGCCGGCGTGGTGCAGGTGGCCGAGGGGCGGCAGCTGTTCCCCGCGCTGACCGTCGAGGAGAACCTGATGATGGGCGCCTACCGTGCGCCCGACCGCAGCCGCATCGGTTCGACGCGGCAGACCGTATACGAGACCTTTCCCATCCTTCACCAGCGCCGCGCCGCGATGGCGCAGACAATGAGCGGCGGCGAGCAGCAGATGCTGGCGATCGGCCGCGCGATGATGGCCCAGCCGCGAATGCTGATCTTCGACGAGCCGTCGCTCGGCCTCGCCCCCCTGGTCATCGAGCGCATCTTCGGCTTCATCCGAACGCTCAACGAACGAGGCCTACCGATCCTGCTGATCGAACAGAACGTGCTGCTGTCGCTGGAGGTCTCGTCGCGCGCCTACGTGCTGGAACGCGGCCGGGTCTCCTTGCAGGGCCCCAGCGCGGAACTGCTGCGGAACCCGTATGTGGAGTCGGCGTATCTGGGGCTGTGAGCCCTACTCGGCGGCGAAGCGGCGGCGTGCCACGGCGTTCCGGTCGATGTACTCCCAGTCGTACTCCACGCCTAGACCCGGTCCGGTTGGGACGGAGACGCAGCCGTCCTGCTCGATGCAGTCCAGCTGGTCGCTGTAGCCGCAGGTGTACACTGGCGGGATCATGTTCGGGCAGTCCGGGCCGACCAGCGCCACCTCGTAGAAGTTGGAGTTGCGCATGGCTGACATCAGGTGCCGGTGCGCCGGCCCGCAGGCATGCACCTCCACGTCGAGGCCGAGCGACTGGCCGAGATGGGCGATCTTCAGCGCACCGGTGATGCCGTGGTCGTATTCCGGGTCGGAGCGCAGGTAATCGGTGCCGCCGGCGATCGCAAAATCCGCCTTCGGCTCGATCCCGCGCACATATTCGGTGATCAGCAGCGGCGTCCGGATCATCTCGCGGAGTTTCCTGTGCGCGAAGGCAGACTTGCCCGCGTCGCGGAACGGGTCCTCGTACCAGAAGAACCCCGCGTCGTCGCAGGCCCGCCCGACATAGAGCGCGTCAGAGAATTTGCGCAGTTCGTTGGCCGGATCCAGCATCAACGTCATGCGGTCGCCCACCTCGCGCGCGACGTGCAGCACGTTGGCTGCCTCCTCGCGAGCATCGCCTTCGTTCCATCCGTGGATCTTGAAGGCGCGGTAGCCGAGCCCGTAGCAGCGTTCCGCGAAATCGGCGAACGCCTCTTTGGAATCCAGGCCGCCATGTCGGTCGGCGTGATAGGTGCTGGCATAAGCCGGCAGCCGCTTGCGGTAGCCGCCAAGCAGCTCGCTGATCGAGGCACCGTACTTCTTCCCGGCGAGGTCCCACAGCGCGATGTCCAGCGGTCCGTGGCCCATGCCGGACCACTGCCGGATCTCGCGCTTGAGATCGTCGAACAGGCCTTCCCGCTCCATCGGGTCGCGGCCGATCATGAACGGCGCCAGCATCTCCATCTCGCCCCGCGTCGCCGGCGATCCGCCCCAATGGGTGACGTATTCACCACGAAGCCCGTCATCGGTGCGGATGCTGATGGCGTTCTTGACCACCTCGACCGAATGCCCACGGCGGAAGGCCACGAGCATCCCGGACCCGGTCCGGTGCAGGTTCTGGATGGTGAACTTGAAATCGACGATCTCGATCTCGGTGATCCGGCTCACGTCGCATCTCTCCCTTTGCTTTGGCCGCAGTGTTCCACGCGCGGACTCCGCATGCAATGTGCGCGGAGGCTCGTGACCGGGCTAAGCGATGGGTCTATGTTCGGTGGAAGATTATGGAGTCCGGGAGCGCGGCATGAAGATCGAGCACGTCGAGGCCGTCCGTTTTGAAGGGTCGTTGTGGGGTGCCTTCTGGGACATCCAGAAATCCGCGCCCTGCGTGGGGCCGCTCTCCCATTATCCCGAATACGCGACCGCGCTCGAGGGCTGGTGGTGGCCGCAAGCGCAGGTTTTGGTGCGCATCGTCTCGGACACCGGCGTGACCGGCATCGGCTGGGCGGAGGACGGCACTGGCGGCGCAACCGCCATCATCGAGCGTCATCTATCCCGTCTGCTGATGCACAAGGACCCGCTCCGCTCGGAGGTGCTATGGGATCAGCTATACCGGGCCTCGATCCCCTACGGCCGCGGCGGCGTACTGATGCATGCGCTGAGCGCGGTCGATATCGCCCTCTGGGACCTGCGCGGCAAAGAGGCCGGGCTGCCGGTCCATGCGCTGCTGGGCGGCGCGCGGCAGCTGTCGCTCAAAGCCTATGCCAGCCATTTGCAGCCCGTGCCCGTCGAGGACCTGGTTGCCGAGGCGCAAGGCTACGTGGCGGACGGCTACACCGCCATGAAGATGCGTATGCCCGGAGGCCCCGCCCATGGCCGCGCCGGGCTGAGGCGGAACGAGGCCCTGATCGGCGCCGTGCGGACAGCGATTGGCGACGACGTCGACCTCATGCTCGACGCCTACATGGGGTGGGATCTGCGCTTCGCCGTCCAGATGGCCGGGATCGCTGCGGCGCTGGGGATCGGATGGATGGAGGAGCCGCTGCTGCCCGATGAGCACCACGCCTACCGCGTTCTGTGCGATAAAAGCCAGGTCGTGATTGCGCACGGGGAGAACGTGTTTACGCCGTGGGACTTCCACCACCTGATGGAGGGCGGCGCCATGCAGCTCGCGCAGCCGGACGTGCACCGTTGCGGCGGGATCACCGGCTTCAAGCGTATTGCAATGATCGCGGAGTCGTTTGGCATCGAGGTGGCCCCGCACGCCTTTTCCAGCCCAACCGTGCATGTCTGCAGCACACTCACAAACTGCCGCATGCTGGAAAAGCTCACCATACCCTGCTGGGCGGAGGGGCGCTATCCAGACGTCCCGCCGTTGTTCCTCGGCGAGCCGGCCGTAGAGAACGGGAGCGTGCGCATCCCGGACCAGCCGGGGCTTGGCGTCAGGCTGAACACGGACGTCGTGCCGCATCTGGCGTCCTGGCATTGATCTTCCCGGCGCTCATCGTCGCTTCCTGGGGATGTAAGCCCGAACTCCAGAAAATTCCGACAGGTCAAATCCAACCCCAGAGGACTTTCTCGATAATCCATGCTTTAGGGAAAGTAACTTGTCGTGTCGGCAGGCGCAGCTTGCCTTTCGGGTCTTTTCAGCGAAAGTTAGCCGTTATTTTTCCGGTTGTAGCGTTGGTACATCGCGAGCAACCGACCGATAGCGAGGTCGGATCGGCTGCAGACAGTCTTTTGGCCAAGGCAGTTTAGGTTTATGCCATTGATTTAAAACACTTTCAAAAACTTCGCGGGTTTGTTGTGCCATGAACGTGTCGAACGGCACGGTGCTGTGTCTGAGATGAAGGTAGGCCCTTCGAAGCCGGTTTGTAGGAGCAGGCTTCAAACAGCCGTAAGCTGCTTCAGTCCGAAAGGCTGC
>JAABVA010002147.1_pt1 | contig 20058 bp, 24 predicted proteins | sample 5560331 | NCBI WGS metagenome assembly JAABVA01 (sample SAMN12812661, study PRJNA571458) | rock metagenome | isolation source: Antarctica rocks | place: Antarctica: Victoria Land, Mt New Zealand sud | collected 2016-01-07 | reverse complement strand
CTCGAGCAGGCCTCTGCGGTACTGCTCCAGCGCCACCAGGTCGCCGAAGAGGGCGTGGTACTCCTCGGGGTCCTCGGCCGGCGCGATCCGCTGCAACCGGGACTTGAGCTCGGCCACCTGCTTGCCGACCCAGACCTCCTGCAGCCGGGCGAGCACGCTGGACACATAGCGGGCGTCGTCGGCGGAGCTGGACTTCAGGGGCTCGACGGACAGCTCGGTGAGCAGCGACCGCACGGTCGCGGTGCCCGTCTGCGCGGATACCGCCTCCATCCAGGCCGCGCCGCCCAGCCCGGCCGCCGCTCCACCGGCCGCCCGGACGGCCGTGTGCAGCGCGCGATAGGCCGGGTGGTCGAAGGTGTCCCCGGGCAGCGAGTCGAAAACCGGTCCGGCCAGGGCAGGCAGCTGCAGGGCGGACTTGAGCGCCTCCCGCTGCGGCCACAGCCGAGGGTCTGCCGGGTTCGGCCGCGGCGGCCCGCTGGGGGCGTCCACGGTCGCCACCGGACGGCTCCGCCTGTGCCGCACGCCGGGTCGATCCCCGGCCGTCTCCCGTACCCGGCGCAGCACCGCGGAGGTCTCGTCCCAGCCGACCCAGCCGGCCAGCTGCCTGGCGTACTCGTCGCGCAGCGCCACGTCCTTGATCCGGGCGACCACCGGCACCGTGCGCCGCAGCGCCTCCACCCGGCCTTCCGCCGTGTCCAGATCGTGCTCGGCGAGCAGGACGCGGACGGCGAAGGCGAACATCGGGGTCCGTCGGGAGACCAAGTCGCGGACCGCGGTGTCCCCGGAGCGCTGCCGCAGCTCGCAGGGGTCCAAGCCGTCCGGCGCCACGGCGATGTAGGTCTGCGCGGCGAACTTCTGATCGCTGTCGAAGGCCTTGAGCGCCGCAGCCTGCCCCGCGGAATCACCGTCGAAGGTGTAGATCACCTCGCCTCGGAAGTAGGAGTCGTCCATCAGCAGACGACGCAGCACCCCCATGTGCTCCTCGCCGAAGGCGGTGCCGCAGGTGGCGACCGCGGTGGGCACTCCGGCCAGGTGCATCGCCATCACGTCGGTGTAGCCCTCGACGATGACCGCCTGGTGCCGCTTGGCGATCTCCCGCTTCGCGAGGTCCAGCCCGAACAACACCTGCGACTTCTTGTAGAGCATGGTGTCGGAGGTGTTGACGTACTTCGCTTCCAGGGGGTCGTCGTCGAAGAGCCGACGGGCGCCGAAGCCCACGACGTCCCCACCCAGGTTGCGCAACGGCCACAACAGTCGACGCCGGAAGCGGTCGATGGGGCCCCGTTTGCCCTCGAAGGACAAGCCGGCGGCGATCAGCTCCCTGAGCTCGAACCCCTTGCCCAGCAGAACTTTGGTCATCGTGTCCCAGCCGCCGGGGGCGTACCCGCACCCGAACGTGGCCGCCGCCGCCGCGTCGAAGCTGCGTTCCGCGAGGTAACTGCGGGCAGCCTCGGCGTCGGGCTCGCGCAAGCGGTCGGCGTAGAACTGCTGGGCGGCGGCGTTCGCGGCCACCAGCCGGGCCCGCGAGCCGCGGTCGCGCTGCACCGTGGTGCCGCCGCCCTCGTAGGTGATGCGGTAGCCCACCCGGTCGGCGAGGCGCTCGATGGTCTCCACGAAGTCGAGATGCTCCTGCTTCTGCAGGAAGGAGATGACGTCACCGCCCTCCCCGCACCCGAAGCAGTGGTAGGTGCCGTACTCGGGACGGACGTTGAACGACGGGCTCTTCTCGTCGTGGAACGGGCACAGGCCCTTCAGCGAACCGCCACCCGCGGGCCGCAGCGCCACGTAGTCGCCGACGATCTCGTCGATCCGGCTGCGCTCACGAATCTCCGCGATGTCGCGTTCGGAGATTCGGCCTGCCACGCCGGCAAGTCTAGGCGGCGCAGACGCCCGGTGGACGTGGGGCAGACTGAGTGGATGGTGCTCGCCCAGGACGCGTTGGCCCGGCGGTTCGACTCCTACCGGACGCACCTGCTGGCCGCGGGCTATCGACTCACCAGCAGCATGGCCGACGCCGAGGACGCGGTGCAGGAGGCGTGGCTGCGGCTGAGTGGCGTGGACGCCGACCACATCGAGGACCTACGGGCATGGTTGACCACCGTCGTCGGCCGGATCTGCCTGGACAAGCTGCGCTCCGCCCCCGCCCGCCGCGAGCGCTACGTGGGCCAGTGGCTGCCCGAACCCGTGGTCACCACCGCGACCGACCCGATGGACCTGGTGATCCGCGATACCGAGGTACGGATGGCGGCACTGGTGGTGCTGGACACCCTGACCCCGGAACAGCGCACCGCCTTCGTGCAGCACGACGCCTTCGCCGTGCCCTACGCCGAGATTGCGGCGGCACTGGGGTGCGCGGAAGCCGCCGCCCGCCAGCACGCCTCGCGGGGTCGGCGCCGCCTGGCTGAGGCCGACCCGCCGCCGCGTAACACCGATCCGAGCAGCAGAACCTCATCGAGCGGCTCTTGTTGGCGCTGGCCTCCGGCGACGTTCCCGCGGTGCTGGCCGTGCTGCATCCGCAGGTCGCCATGACCGGGGACAGCGGCGGCAACGCCCGCACCGCTGTGAACACCGTCCGCGGGCAGGAGAAGGTGGCGCGCTTCCTGCTCGGCTTGGTGCGCAAGTACGGACTCGTGACCCCCGAACTGGTGCACGTCAATGGCGAACTGGGCATTTGGCTTCCGGCCAGCGAGGGCGACGCGGAGCACGCCGCCATCGCGGCGAGGGTGGTGGCGATCGCCGGCCGGGACGGCCTGGTCGAAGCGCTGTACGACGTCGTAAACCCCGACAAGCTCTCCCGCGTCGACTTCTGACGCCTTACGGCTGCTCGCCGCGTCCCGGCGTTCACCGGTTGGGCACCATTGCGTTCACGTACCGAAGGAAACCGTGCCCAACCGGCACAAGTTGAGTCAGCGGGCAGCGGGCACCCGGCAGGCCTCGCCGCTGGTAAAGCCCTGGTCGGTGATGCCCAGTGCGTGGTTGTTGCGGGCCCGCATGTTCTCCAGGGCGATGGAATAGGTCAGCTCGAGCAGCCCGGCGTGGCCCAATCGACGGTCCAGTTCCGCGACCTGCTCGTCGGTCACCGTCATCGGCGTCGCCGTCATGGCGCCGGCGTAGTCCAGGGCGAGGCGCTCCAGTTCGGTGTACCGCGGTGAGTCGGCGTAGTCGTCGATGTGCTGCAGGCGCTCGATGTCCAGGCCCTCGTGGCGTTGGAGCATGCCGAAGTCCACGCACCAGGAGCATCCCACCCGCACGGCGGTGTAGTAGACGGCGAGCTCGCGCAGGCTGGCCGGCAGCACGGTGGCGGCCTTCTCCACCGCCAGCTAGTGAATACCGCTGGCCAGCAGCAGGCGGCGGTGGTGCGCGCCGACGGCGAGTGGCTCGGGCACCGCACCATACCGGCGGCGGGCATAGGCGTCGATCGCCTTGACGAGAACCCCGGAACGGGGTGCGGCTGGAATGCGGGACATCGTGGCCTCCGTGCGTACGGGCCCGTCGGATGCGGGCGCTCACCATGTTGACGAGGCGGCCGAGCCGGATGTGACAACACCCGGACGCCCGCTGTCCTGTGACGGGGATCACTGGCACTATGTCGCCATGCGCGGACTCATGCAGGACTACCCCCTCACCATCGACTCGATCTTCCGCCGGGCCGAGACCTTGTATCCCGACCGGGAACTGGTTAGCGCGGGCTCCCCCGGCGGCACCGGTGGGCCGCTGCGCACCAACTACGGAGAGTGGGCGCAGCGCACCCGGCGTCTCGGTGGAGTGCTCAACACCCTCGGAGTGAGCGCGGACGGCCGGGTGGCCACCTTCGCGTGGAACTCCACCCGCCACCTGGAGTTGTATTTCGCCGCGCCGTGTACCGGCCGCGTGCTGCATGCGTTGAACATCCGGCTGTTCCCCGAGCAGCTCACCTACATCGCCAACCACGCCGGCGACGAGGTGGTGTTCGTCGACCGCTCGCTGCTGGGCATGCTGGCGCCACTGCTGCCCTCGATGCCGTCCATCACCAACGTGGTGGTGATGGACGACGGCGTCGGCCCCGAGCCCGCCGAGCTGTCCGTCGACACCGCGCAGGTACATGACTACGAGGAGCTGCTGGCGCAGTGTGATCCGGTGGACTTCGCCATCACCGACGAGTACCAGGCCGCCGCGATGTGTTACACCAGCGGCACCACCGGCAACCCGAAAGGGGTGGTGTACTCACACCGGTCCACCTGGCTGCACTCCATGGCCGCCAACACCACCAGCGCACTGGGGGCGGGCGAGACCGACACCGTGCTGCCCATCGTGCCGATGTTCCACGCGAACGCGTGGGGGCTGGCCCAGGCCGCTCCGATGACCGGTGCCGGGCTCGTCTTCCCCGGCTCGGACATGTCGCCGGAGGCCCTGCTCAAGCTCATGGTGGAGGAGAAGGTCACCGTGGCGGCCGGTGTCCCCACGATCTGGACGGCGATGCGGCCGCTGCTCAAGGACGTGCAGCTGCCCGCTCTGCGCACGATCATCTGCGGGGGTTCTGCGGTGCCCCTGGCTCTCTCGGAGTACTACCGCACCACGGTCGGAGTGCCGATGCTGCAGGCATGGGGGATGACCGAAACGCATCCCCTGGCGACCGTCGCGCACGTGGCCGCACGAGACGCCGACGCCTCGGATACCGAGAAGGCGGAGCTTCGCGCCAGGCAGGGCACGCCGGTGCCGGGCATCGAGCTGCGCATCGTGGAGCCGGGAACCACCACGGCGCTGCCGTGGGACGACCAGGCGAGCGGCGAGCTGCAGGTACGCAGCCCCTGGGCGGGCGCCGACTACTACAAGCCGGATGAGGGCGTCGAGCTCACCACCGAGGACGGCTGGATGAAGACCGGGGACGTCGCCTGCATCAACCGATTCGGCAACGTGCGGCTGGTCGACCGCACCAAGGACCTGGTGAAGTCCGGCGGCGAGTGGATCAGCTCCGTGGAGCTGGAGAACGAGATCATGGCGCACCCCGGGGTGGCCGAGGCCGCCGTGATCGGGGTACCGCACCCGAAGTGGGACGAGCGGCCCATCGCCTGCGTGGTGCGGGCGGAGGGCGCCACGGTCAGCGCGGAGGAGCTGATGGAGCACCTGCGCCCGCGGGTGGCCAAGTGGTGGCTGCCCGACGCGATCGAGTTCATCGACGAGATACCCAAGACGAGCGTCGGCAAGTTCTCCAAGAAGGACCTGCGCAGCAAGTTCACCGACTACGCGCTGCCCGGCTGACTCCTCGCTCCCTACATCCGTTGCAGGCGGCTCTCCGTACAGGACGCTATCTGATCCACCACCACCCGCAGTCGGGCGGTGTCGTCGGCGGAGCGTCGCCAGTGGTCGGCGAAGATCGGGTCGAGGCCCGACGCCCCCGCGGCCAGCAGCTTGGCGGCCACGGCGTGCACCTGCTCGCGCTGGCGTTGCTGTTCGGCCAGCCGCGCCGGGTCCGACATCACGTAACGCAACGCCATCGCCTTGAGCACCCCCACCTCCGCGGCTACCACCGGTGGCACCACGAGGTCGGCTCCGTAGCGACGCAGGGTGCCCTGACCGGCAACCGCCCTGGTCCCGCTCACCGCGGCCGAGGCGAAGCGGCCCACCAGCTCACTGGTCAGCCGCTTGAGCGCCACCGAGGCGCCGAGCGTGCCGTCATAAGGACCGACGGACGCGACGACCGGCAGGGCCGCGAGCCCGGCCGCCGCCTCGACGAGCAAGCCGAGGTCGTGGACCCGCACATAGCGACGGGCCAGCTGTGCCAGGGCAACTTGCTCCTCGGCGACGCCTAGGGAGCGTAGGTCGATCCGTCCGGCGAGGATGCCGTCCTCCACGTCGTGCACCGAGTACGCGACGTCGTCGGCCCAGTCCATGACCTGCGCTTCGAGGCACTGGCGGTCTTCCGGCGCACCCGCGCGCAGCCAGTCCAGGGCAGCCGCATCGTCGGCATAGGCGCCGAACTTCACCTGCCCATCGCGCCGACACCACGGGTATTTGGTGGCCGCGTCGAGAGCGGCCCTGGTGAGGTTGAGCCCGGCACTGCACGCCTGCTCGTCGAGCACTTTCGGCTCCAGGCGGGTAAGGATGCGCAGGTTCTGCGCATTGCCCTCGAACCCACCGCAGTCGGCAGCGACCTCGTTGAGTGCCTGTTCGCCGTTGTGACCGAACGGCGGGTGGCCGATGTCGTGCGCCAGTCCCGCGGCGTCGACCAGGTCGGGATCGCAGCCGAGCTCGCTGGCGATGCCGCGCCCGATCTGCGCTACCTCGAGTGAGTGGGTGAGCCGGGTGCGCGGGGTGTCACCGTCGAGCGGTCCGACAACCTGCGTCTTGTCGGCCAGCCTGCGCAGCGCGGCGGAATGCAGCACCCGGGCGCGGTCGCGGGCGAAGGGCGAGCGGTGCCCCGGCCCGGCCCCGGCCAGTGCGGCCGTCTTGGGGGCCTCGGGCACCCGCCGCGACAGGGCGTGCTCGTCGTAGCGCCGCGCAGCCGTGGGCACTAGTTCGATGCCGAAGAGCGAGCTGTGGAGGTCTCGGAGAAGCTCGCCGGTTCACGGGTCAGCTGGTAGTACAGCAAGGCGCCGGTCTCCCGGATGATGCCGTGCACCTGGCTCGCCCTGGTGATCACCGCCGGGCCCTGCCTGGTCGGCGAGGTGCGGGCGTCCAACCCCTGGTCGGCGGCCATGATCCTGGTGCGCAGGGAGTGCCAGGGATCGCTGACCAGGACCACGCTCTTCATTCCGTTGTTGTGCATTGCCTCGGCCACCGCCTTGATGCTGAACAACGTGTCGGAGCCTTCCTCAACGGCGAGTATGGCGCTGGCCGGAATCCCCTCGGCGATGAGGTAGTTGCGACCGGCCGCCGCCTCGGTGAACTCATCGCCAGGCTGCTTGCCGCCCACCGTGATCACCGTGGGCGCCACGCCCTGTTCGTACAGCGCCCGCGCCTGCTCGAGCCGAGCCGCGAACACCGACGACGGCGTCCCGTCGTACTGAGCTGCGCCGAGCACGAGCATGGCATCGGCGTGACCGCGGCTGTCCTCCCTGGCCACCTGCCACACCCGGAAGGCGGTGCCACCGATGAGCACCAGTGCCATCACCAGGGCGCCGAGGAGCAGGCGCAGAGTCCAGCCCGCGGGGCCTGTACGTCGCCGTCTCACACCCCGATCCTGCCAGTCGTGGCGGTCAGCGCCGTGGGCACGCGGCCGTTGCGCCAGGCGATCACTTCTGCCACCACGGAAACGGCGGTCTCGGCGGGGTCGCGGGCGCCGAGGTCGAGGCCCACCGGTCCGTGTAGCCGTTCGAGCTCGGCCTCGGTGGCGCCGGCGGCCAGCAGCCGCTCGCGACGAGCGCTCTGGGTGTGCCGCGAGCCCAGCGCCCCGGCAAACGCGGGCCCGCGCGCGCACCGCAACAGGGCGCCGTCGAAGGCCGGGTCGTGGTCCAGGATCACCACGGCGTCCGCCGAGGTCAGGGTGGCCACCGCTTGTTCGGTCTCCGCGACATCCGTGGTGGTTCGCACCGCCCAGCCCAGCAGTGCGGCCTGAGCGGTGAGTGCCGCGCCCAGTGCGCCAGCGCCCACGATGAGCAGCCCGGTCGTCGGCACCCAGACGTCCACGGCCACCTGCGCTCCGCTCAGTTCGATGGTGGCGGTACAGGTGGCCCCGCGGCGTAGCAGCTCGCGGACCTCCGCCACGACATGCCGCGCCGACTCCTCGTCCAGTTCGCTGACCACCCGCTCGGCGCCATGGCCCGCGGCGACCAGCGTTCCGTTCGGGCCGGAGGCCAGGGCAGCGGGAGCGCCATTGAGGAAGGCCTCGGCGAGCAGCTCGGCCTGCTCCTCGGGCAGGCGATGCGCCAGCATGGTCGCCGCACCGGCGCAGGCCAGCCCGGCATCCAGCGCCTCCGGCTCGGCGAGCCGAGTGTCGGCCGTGCGCGGTGCACCGGCGGTGAGGACCTGACGCGCCAGTTCGAGCGCCTGGGCGTCGGCCGCCCCGCCCAGCAGGGTGCCGTGCGTGCTCTGGCCGTCGGTCAGCAGCAACTGGGCCGGTGGCGTCGCTCCGAAACCGTGCACGTCGGCGAGCCGGACCGCGCAGATCGGCGCATCCACGAGCTGCCACTGGGTCAATACGGTGCCGAGGTCGGTCAGTTCAGCCATGCCGTCCATGGTGCCAGGGGCCGCGGGTCGCGCACTCGCCCAGGACGGGACGCGCTCAGAGCCAGCCGCGCTGTTCGGCGAGGCGTACGGCGTCCGCGCTGGTCCGAGCACCGGTCTTGCCGATCGCCGCCGAAAGGTGATTGCGGACGGTGCCCTGCGAGAGGTGTACGAGCTTGGCCACCTCGGCCACGGTGCCCCCGCGCGCCGCGGCGCGCAGCACCTCCAGTTCGCGGGGGGCCAGGGGGCTACGGCCGCTGGCCAGCGATTCCGCGGCGAGCACCGGATCGACAACCCGCAGACCCGCATGCACCCGGCGCACGGCGTCCACCAGCTGTTCCGGCGGGGCATCCTTGACGACGAATCCCGCCGCGCCGACCGCCATGGCGCGGACCAAGTAGCCCGGGCGGCCGAAGGTGGTGCACACGATCACCCGGCACCCCGGCACGATCGTGCGCAGCTGCTCCGCCGCGGTCAGGCCGTCCATACCGGGCATCTGCACGTTTAGCAGCGCCACATCGGGCCGGGTGGCGGCGGCCTGGGTCAGCGCCTCCTCCCCCGTACCGACCTCCGCAACCACCTCGATGTCGCGCTCCAGGCTCAGTAGAGCGGTCAGGGCCCCGCGAACAAGTGCCTGGTCGTCGGCGAGGAGTACCCGGATCATCGGACGCTCACCGCCGCACGGAGCTGGAAGCCGCCAGTGGGAAGGGTGCCGACCTGCAAGGTTCCTCCCAGGGGCACCAGCCGTTCGCGGATACCGACCAGTCCCGATCCGCCCGATATCGCAGCCGTACCACCAGTGCCGTCGTCGCACACCTCGACCCAGCTGGGTCCGAGCCGGATCTCGCACCTGCGCGCACCGCTGTGCCGGACCACATTGGTCACTGCCTCGCGCAGTACGTAGGCGAACACCTCGCGGTATTCGTCCCGCACGTCCTCCGTCGCCTGCGGCAGCACCGCCTCGATGCCCGCCGCGCTGAGCACGGTCTGCGCTTCGGCCAACTCGGAGGGCAACGACGCCTGACGTTGAGCGGACACCGTGGCCCGGACATCGGCGAGCACCTGACGGGAGAGGCGCTCGACATCGGTGATCTCCGCAGCCGCGCGTGCGGCGTCCCCGCTCTCGGTCAGTCGCCGGGCCAGGGCGGATTTGACCGTAATGGTGGTGAGGCTGTGGCCGAGCACGTCGTGCAGGTCACGGGCCATCCGGTTGCGCTCGTCGGCAACGGCAAGCCGGGCCAGCTCCTCACGCGCTGCCTGCAACTCCCGAATAGCCCGGACGTTGCCCATCAAGGCGATCATCATCAGCGTGATCGAGCCGAAGACGATGATTTCCGTCCACTGTGGACCCAACTCGGACAGGCCGGTGTACAGGGCCATTCCGGCCATCGTGATGCACAGCATGAGGAATGCCCGGTTGGTGGGCAGCACCGCCGCTCCGGAGATCAACACGTACACCAGCACACCGATGGAGCCGGGGCCGAGCAGGCCGGTCAGCGTGACGCCGAGCGCCGCTAGAACCACCCACCAACGCAGGGACGGTGTCGGCCGGCGGCCACTGGGCCACACCATGATGTACACAAGGCAATACAGCCCTAGCAGCACGAGGACGCCGACGCGGTACGGCAACCCGTGCGAGGACTGCCACAGCCGATCGCATCGGGCACCAGCCAGAGCAGGAATGCACCGCTGACCACTCGCCACAACGAGGGCCTGCGTACCCACGGCGAATCTCCCCCGGGATCATCGGTTCGGTGCCACGGCCGCGCGTGACCAGCGAGGGCGGCCACTGCCGCCCCGCCCCATCCTCTTCGCGACTGCTCCACATCGACCACGCTAACGGCCGCTCAGACGCGCTTGGTGTCGCGGCGGAACAACAATGCCGCGCCCACGATGAACACTGCCGCCCACACCACCACGTTGGCGATGGCCGACGGGGTGAAGCCGGTGCCGGTCAACGGCTCCCGAGCCAGCTCGGCGATGCCATAGGTGGGCATGAACTTGGTGATCGTCAGCATGACGCCACTGGTGATCGGGATGAACAGACCACCGGCGAAGGCGAGGAAGGCCAACGCCGGACCGAGGATCTGCATCACGTTCTCCGAGGGCAGCAGGTAGCCCATGAACACCCCGAACGCCGCGAAGACCACCGAGGCCAACCAGGCGATGAGTGCACTGAACACCCACACTCGACCATCGACGTCCGCACCGGTGAACCCGCCGACGATGAAGACCACCACAATCGAGGCGGCGCCCAACAGCATCGCGATGAGCATCTTGATCACGATGTAGGCCACCGGCTTCAGCGGAGTCAGCCGGAGCTGGCGGCTCCGTCCGAGGGAGCGCTCCACCGAGACCATTGCTCCGCCGCTGGTTGTGGACACGATCGCCCCGTACACCGCCATGCTGATCATTACGTATCCGGCGACATTGCCGTGGGCAAGGCTGTGGTCATTCTTGTAGCCGCTATTCGTGCCGACCGCCAGATAGATCACCGGCGGCAGCACCAACGCAAAGATGATCGTCCGTCGGTTGCGAAGCATCCTGCGCAACTCGAGAGCGAGGAACGTGAGATTGAATCCGCCGAGCGGGGGGATCCTGCGCTCGCCGCGAGGGGCAGCGCCTGCCGTGCTGGTCATTTCGTGGTCTCCATTGCTGGTGCGGCGGTGTCGGAGGTGAGCGCGATGAAGGCGTCCTCCAGATTCTTCGAGGTCACCTCCAGGTCTCTGGCGTCGGTTGCGGTCAGCAGATGGCGGGCCACGACGTCGGAGTCCCTCGCGTGCAGGATCATCCGGTCGCCGCGGATCTCTACGTCATCGACGCTGGGGATGCGCAGTAGCTCCACTTCGGTGGCGCCCGGCAGCGTCGCGGTGACCACCCGGCCGGCGGCCAGGTTGCGCACCTCTGCGGCCGAACCGTCGGCAACCACCCGTCCGTGGCTGATCAGGACGACCGGTCGGCGTAGGCGTCGGCTTCCTCCAAGTAGTGCGTGGCGAACAGCACTGTGCGGCCGTCCCGCGCATCGGCCCGGATCGCTTTCCAGAAGTCCCGCCGTCCGTTGACGTCCATTCCGGTGGTCGGCTCGTCCAGCACCAGCAGGTCCGGATCGGGCAGCAGCGCCATGGCGAAGCGCAGCCGTTGCTGCTCACCACCCGAGCACTTGGCGACCCGGCGATCGGCGATCTCGGTGATCCCCGCGCGGTCCAGCACCTCATCGACGGCTCGGGTGTGTGCGAACAGGCTCCGGGTCAGTTGCAAGGTCTCGACGACGAAGAGGTCCTTGAGCAAGCCGCCCGTCTGCATCACCGCGGAGATGCGTCCGGTGGAGATCGCCCGGTCCGGGTTGTCGCCGAAGATCGAGACGGCTCCCGAGCTGGGCTTGCCCAGGCCGAGCATCATGTCGATGGTGGTGGTCTTACCTGCCCCGTTGGGCCCGAGGAAGGCCACCACCTCACCGGGGTCGATGGTGAGGGTGATGCCGTCGACGGCCCGCACGGAGCCGAAGCGTTTGTGCACCTCGTCGAGCGCCACTGCCGGCGCAGTTGTTTGAGTCATGCCACCAGATTGCAATGCCGAAGCCGGGGGCGCCTCGCTCTGCAGTCACGATCGGACCCTGACAACTGTCACGGCCGCGCCATAGGATTCTCTGATGAATCCGCTTGCCGCACTGGCCCGCTACCTCGGCACCAAGCCGTGGTTGATGAAGATCGAGCCGCTGATCCCCTGGGTCGAACGCTTCCTCGCCTGGCTCACCCGGGGCCGGGTGAGCGTGCTGCGTATCGCCGGGTTACCGGGTCTGCGGCTGACGGTGCTCGGGCGTAGGAGCGGGCAGCCCCGCGCCACTAATCTGTTGTGTGCTCCCTACGGCGACGGGTTCATCGTCAACGGCTCGAACTGGGGGCGGCCGAAGCATCCGGCGTGGACAGCAAACCTGGCAGCGGCTGACACCGCTGACGTGGTCTACCGCGGACAGACGCTGACGGTGCGGGTCAAGCAGGCAACCGGCGCCGACCGCGCCCGGCTGTGGCCGGTGCTCCTTGACGTGTGGCCGGGTTACCAGATGGAGCATGAGCTGTCCGGCCGCGAGTCGCGGGTATTCCTGCTGGAACCGTTGCCGGACAAGCCCGGACACTGATCGGGTCGCGCGTCACGGTGGTGCACCCCGTGTTCCTTCGCCCTCCCGCTCTCGTACCCCGTTGCGCGGGCGCCCAGGGGCTCGCCGTGGTGGCCTGCCCGATCCCGCGTTCGAGGTCGATGAGCGTCATGGTGACAATCGCGGTAACCGGCATCCCGCGATGAGAACCCAACCGCGGGCCGCCCAGCACCAGGTCGCACAACGCCTTCAAAGCGTCGTGGTTGCGTTGGTGCTGGGAGCGAGTGTCCGCTGTCACCGCGGCTGCACTCGGCTCCGAGCGCACGGTTTCTGCGTCGGCAGGACCGCCGGCCTACGGACCGGTTGCCGCGCCCGGGCAGGCGAGTTTCGCGAACACAGCGTCCAGTTTCGCCCGGCAGGCCGGAGTTAGCGTCGCCGTCAATTCGGACATCAAGTCGACTCCCTGTCGACCCATCCCAAGGCCACGGCGTCGTTGTCGATCGGCGTCGTCAGTGAGGTTTTCGTCGGGGTTCAGATGCGCCAGGATGCGGTGCCCTACCGCCTCCAGTTGCTCCGGGGCCATTGTCATCGCATAGCCGGCCAGCGCTTCCTCAGCTTGCGCCACCACACCGGGCCCCAGCGCGGTGGGGATCCGGCCGAGGAACTTGGTGATGATCCGGGTGTGCTCTGCCCCGATCGTCCCCGCGTACACAGCTGCCGCGGTATGTGGTTGCACCGGCTCCAACGGCTCGCCGGTGAACGCGCGCCGCGGACCGCATACCGCGGCGGCGCGCACCCGCGCCCGCGCATCTGCCTTCGAGATCCGCACCGTCTGATGCAACAACACGTCAAGGCGCCGGTGCACCAACTTGATCGCCGTGCCCTGTTCCTCGCACTGGGTCACACTTGATGGTTGACGGCCGAGGACTTCCGCGTTACCACCTTAAGACCTCGCAGCACCGCCAGCAACTCAGCGGTCTCCAACGGGGCCGCCGACGCGCACGGCAGCACCTCCATCCCTTCGGCCAGCAGCGCCATCCCGTGCGCCACCGACGTCACCGGTTGCTGTGCGCTGACCCCGACCTCCACGACTCGACCATACGTTCGATTACCGACGGATCGGGGGTCTGGCCGATCAGCAGCCGATGAGCCGACTGGCCAGGTAACTCTCCACCTGGTCCAGAGATACCCGGTCTTGCGCCATCGAGTCCCGCTCGCGCACGGTGATGGCCTGATCCTCGAGGGTGTCGAAGTCGACGGTCAGGCAGAACGGCGTCCCGGTCTCGTCCTGGCGGCGATAACGGCGACCGATGGCTCCGGCGTCATCGAACTCCACGTTCCAGTGCTGGCGCAGCTGGGCGGCCAGCTCGCGCGCCTTGGGGGTGAGGTCCTCGTTGCGGCTCAGCGGCAGCACGGCGGCCTTCACCGGCGCGAGACGCCGGTCCAGCCGGAGCACCGTTCGCTTGTCCACCCCGCCCTTGGCGTTGGGCGCGGTGTCCTCGACGTAGGCGTCGAGCAGGAAGGCCATCATGGCCCGGCCCACGCCGGCCGCGGGCTCGATGACGTAGGGCGTGTAGCGGGTGCCGCTGGCCTGCTCCAAGTAGTCCAAGGCCGTGCCCGAGGCCTCGGAGTGGGTGCGGAGGTCGTAGTCGGTGCGGTTGGCCACACCTTCGAGCTCGCCCCACTCGCTGCCACCGAAGTGGAAGCGGTACTCGATGTCCACCGTGCGGGTCGAGTAGTGCGAGAGCTTGTCCTTGGGGTGCTCGAAGTGCCGCAGGTTGTCCGGGTTGATCCCGAGGCCGGTGTACCAGTCGGTGCGGCGGTCGATCCAGTACTGGTGCCACTCCTCGTCGGTGCCGGGCTCGACGAAGAATTCCATCTCCATCTGCTCGAACTCCCTGGTGCGGAAGATGAAGTTGCCAGGGGTGATCTCGTTGCGGAAGCTCTTGCCGATCTGGCCGATTCCGAACGGCGGCTTCCGGCGGGAGGACGTCAGCACGTTGGCGAAGTTGATGAAGATGCCCTGCGCCGTCTCGGGCCGCAGGTACGCCATCCCCTCCTCGTTCTCCACCGGGCCGAGGTAGGTCTTCAGCAGACCGGAAAACGCCTTGGGGTCGGTCCACTGGCCTCGAGTGCCACAGTTGCCGCAGACGATGTCGGCCATGCCGTTCTCCGGCATCCGGCGCTTCTTCTCCTCGTACTCCTCGAGCAGGTGGTCCTCGCGAAAGCGCTTGTGACAGTTCAGGCATTCCACCAGCGGGTCGGTGAAGGTCGCCACGTGACCGGAGGCCTCCCAGACCTGGCGCGGCAGGACCACCGAGGAGTCCAGCCCCACCACGTCGTCGCGGCTGGTGACCACCGACCGCCACCACTGACGCTTGATGTTCTCCTTCAGCTCCACACCCAGCGGGCCGTAGTCCCACGCCGAGCGGGTGCCGCCGTAGATCTCGCCGCACGGGTAGACGAAGCCACGGCGCTTGCAGAGGCTGACGACGGTGTCGAGCAGGGAGGACTTGGCGGCCACTGAGATGAGCTCCATACAGGTTGGGCGTGGGTACGAGTTGGCCCCAGCCTATCCGGCGGCGGAAAGCCCGGATGCGCTCACGGCGGTGAGCCGGCGCGCAGGGATGCGGCACCACGACTGCGCCATCCCTACGATGGGTAACCGAAGGCTTCACCCCACGACGTCGGAGGCATCTGTGACCATGGAGGCTGCCGCGGCGATTCACGGTGGGCGCCGTGCGGCCGCTGCCCCGGCGCCGCCCAAGAGCATCCTCGACGCCGCGGGTGACCTGCTGCGGGCGCTGGCCGCCCCCGTCCGGATCGCGATCGTGCTGCAGCTGCGGGAGTCCGATCGGTGCGTGCACGAGCTTGTCGATGCGCTCGGCGTTTCCCAGCCGCTGATCAGCCAGCACCTGCGGGTGCTCAAGGCCGCGGGTGTGGTGCACGGCGACCGCAACGGACGGGAAGTGGTGTACCGCTTGGTGGATGAGCACCTGTCGCACATCGTCATCGACGCCGTGGCACACGCAGAGGAAGGGTGAGGCGAGATGGCTGATCCGCAACAGTCGGGTGTGCGGAGCAGACAACAACGCTCCACACAACAACGCTCCACCAAACAACGCAGCGCGTTGTCCAAACTGCTCGACGCCACCGAGGAGTTCCGCTCCGCCCAGGACCTGCACGAGGAGCTGCGGCGCCGAGGCGAGGGTATCGGGCTGACGACGGTGTACCGCACGCTGCAGGCGTTGGCCGACAACGGCTCTGTCGATGTGCTCCGGACGGACACCGGCGAGTCGGTCTACCGTCGGTGTTCGTCCGGCCACCACCATCACCTGGTGTGCCGGCACTGCGGGGCCACGGTGGAGGTGGAGGGACCGGCGGTGGAACGGTGGGCGCAGACGGTGGCCGCCGAGCACGGATTCACCGACGTCAGTCACACCGTCGAGGTGTTCGGCACCTGTCCGTCCTGCGCCAACTGATCCCGCGGATCAGGCAAGCGCGGTACGGAGCTCCGCGCGGGCATGGGAGGCCGCGGACAGCAGCAACAACAACAACGTTCCCAGGGCATCGTCGTCCAGGCCGGCGGCAGGAAACGCATAGCGCAGGGTGACGTCGGCGCGCTCGCCGTCGTCGAGCAAACCGATCCCGCCGAACTGCACGCTGGAGCCCGCACGAGCCACCGCGGCGTCCAGCGTGGGCGTGCGGTCGAGGTCCCACAGCAGCACGCAGGTCACCGAGAGCACGACAAGCCCCTTGGCGAGCTGGGTGGACTGCACGGCGCACGGCATCTCGGCGTGCACGAAGGCCAGCGCACCACTGGGGTCGACGTGCACCTCGACGTAACGCTCCAGGGCAGCGTGTGCGGCAGCGAGCAACTCCTCGGCGGTCACTGCTGCCCACCCTGCGGCTCTTCGGCCACCCCGCCGAATCGACGATCCCGGGAGGCGTACTCCACACAGGCCGCCCACAGGTCGCGGCGGTCGAAGTCCGGGAACAGCGTGTGCTGGAACACCAGCTCGGCGTAGGCCGACTGCCACAGCAGGAAGTTCGAGGTGCGCAGCTCGCCGGAGGGGCGAAGGAACAGGTCGACGTCGGGCATATCGGGCTCATCGAGGTAACGGGCCAGCATCCGCTCGTCCACCTTCTCCGGGTTGATCTTGCCCGCCGCGGCCAGCCTGGCGATTTCCCTTGCGGCGTCGGCAATCTCGGCCCGACCTCCGTAATTGACACACATCGTGAGGGCGAGGACGGTGTTGGCAGCAGTGAGTTCTTCGGCCGTCTCCAGCTCCCGGATCACGCTGCGCCACAGCCGTGGCCGGCGCCCGGCCCAGCGCACCCGCACACCCATCTCGTGCATCTCGTCCCGTCGGCGACGGATGACATCGCGGTTGAACCCCATGAGAAAGCGCACCTCGTCGGGACTGCGCCGCCAATTCTCGGTGGAGAAGGCGTACGCCGAAAGGTGTTGCACCCCTAGTTCGATGCATCCGCACACCACGTCCATGAGCACCGCCTCGCCGCGCTCGTGGCCGGCGGTGCGCGGCAGGCCACGTTCCTGGGCCCAGCGACCGTTGCCGTCCATCACCAGAGCGACATGGCGCGGGATCAACTCCGGCTGCAGCCGCGGCGGGCGGGCGCCCGAGGGATGGGGGTCGGGCGGGCGGACCGGGCGATCAGCCGGGGAGTGGGGGCGTCGGCGAGGGAGCACGGTCCTCATCCTGCCGGACTTCCCGGTGTGCGCCCGCGGCGAGATGGGGACTGCCCCGCTCGATGAGCGGCAGGGTGCGCAGCTGGCGCTCGAGGTGCCATTGCAGATGGGCAGCGACCAGGCCGCTCGCCTGCCGCCGCACGGAGCCCGGCACCTCCTCGGTGGCCGACCACTCGCCGTGCAGCAACGCCTGCATGAGCTCGAGTACCGCGGGCGCGGGCGTGGCCGCTCCCGCCGGGCGGCAGTGCACGCACACCGCGCCACCGGCGGCGACGTGAAACGCCCGGTGGGGGCCCGGCGCCGCACAGCGCGCACATTCCGACAGCGCCGGCTCCCACCCGGCGAACGCCATGGCGCGCAGCAGAAAAGCATCGAGCACCAGCTCGGGGGCCCGCTCACCGGCGGCCAGCGCCCGCAGCGCTCCCACGGTCAGCAGGTGCAGCCGCAGCACTGGGGTGCGCTCCTCGCTGGCCAGACGCTCGGCGGTCTCCAGCACCGCGCACGCAGTGGTGTAGCGGCCGTAGTCGGCGACGAGGGTGCCGCTGAAGGCGTCGACGGTCTGCACCTGGGTGATGATGTCGAGGTTGCGGCCGGGGTAGAGCTGCACGTCGATGTGCTCGAAGGGCTCCAGCCGCGCCCCGAACTTCGACCGCGTGCGGCGCACCCCTTTGGCGACCCCCCGGACCACCCCGTGCTGGCGGGTGAGCAGGGTGACGATGCGGTCGGCCTCACCGAGCTTGTGCAGGCGGAGCACCACGGCGTGGTCGCGATAAAGCCTCACCCGCTCATCGTCGCACTTCTCCGGCCTACACGTGCAGGGCTTGAAAGGGTGCCCACGGCAGATTGCGGACGACGAACCACACCAGCACGACCGGCAGGGCCACCTTGGGCAACCAGCTGATGTGCTGCCAGGAACGCACCGGGCGCTCGCGGATCTTGCCGAGGACCCACGCGCCGTAGGCCCACACCATCATCGCCACCGCGACGATGGACAAGGCGTTGTAGTGCACCGCGGCCCCGAGGTCGCCGTGCAGCAGGGAGTAGACCATGCGCATGCCGCCGCAGCCGGGGCAGTCGATGCCCAGCAAGGCTTTGGTCGGGCACACCGGCAGGATTCCGCCCGGTGTGGTGGGATCGGCGAACCACAGGGTGACGCACCCAGCCACCCCCAGGCCGGCGACGCCGACCGGCGCCCACCATTGCGACCGCGCGGGCAGCCGCGGTCGCGGTGGGTAGGTCAGCGCTGAGGCCATGGGGCCAGACTAGTTGCTCGTACTGCTGGTGCTACCGATGTTGATGCCGACAACCACGATGAAGATGATGTACAGCACGACGATGACGGCCCAGCCGATCACCGAGTAGATCGCGAACTTCTTCGCCGACTCAGCCGCGGCCCGGGCCTGGTCGGGTTGGCCCTGGGCCCACAGCGAGTTGACCTGGGTGGACTTCACGATGGAGACGATGCCCAGCGGTAGGCAGCACAGGACCGTACTCAGGATCGCCCAGACGAGATAGTTGTCCGGCGGGGCCATCGACTGGCCGTACCCGCCGGGCTGCCCGTAAGCCGGTTGCTGGCCGTACCCGGGTTGCTGGCCGTACCCTGGCTGCTGGCCGTAACCTGGCTGCTGGCCGTAACCTGGCTGCTGGCCGTAACCTGGCTGTTCGCCGTAGCTTGGCTGCTGGCCATATCCCGCCTGCTCGCCGTAGCCGCCCGGTTGCTCCCCGTGCTTGGGGTCTTGCCCTGAGCCGGCTCCATAAGGATCGGTCATCACGTCTCCTGTTAGGCGATGGGGCCCCCTACCGTGGCGCGGTCCAGCCAATCTAGCGGGTGAGCGCGCCGTGAACGTGGAGGTTGGGCAGATTCTGTGCGGACTTACCGCACAGAATCTGCCCAACAAGGCCTACCAGTGGTAGCTCAGTACTTCGGCTGAAGTACGCGCTCGCCGCGGGTTTGAACATGAACACGATCGCGGCGATCACCACGAGCATGGAGATAAGGTTCAGCACCACACCGAAGGTCAGGCCGGCGGTGAGCCCGTACAACGCCGACAGAATGCCCAGTACGCCGAGCACGGTGAGCACAATGCGTGCCCAGTTCTTCCCGGCCCGCATCTTGAAGACGAAAAAGAGCTCGAGGGCAAGAATGATGAGGACGGTGACAGCGGTCCCAACGAGGATGCCGTTGACAAGCGAACTCGCCTGATCACGCGTGAGGTCTGAGCCGTTCTTCATGGCCTCGTCGATCGCCTTGTCCCGGTCGGCAAAGACGATCCCCACGATGGCCCCGAGCACACCGATGCCGATGCTGACCAGCCACAGCATGAACGACTTCTGCACATCATCCGGTGCGGCAACCACGGCCCGTCGAGTGTCGTTGTCACCCGGCATCGGTCCGAGGCCACCCGCCGGTTGACGGGCGCCGTAAGGGTTCTCAGCACCAGAAGGGTTGTGCGTCATGGGCTCTCCCAACGTTAGGCCGAACTGCTTGGTCCGCCGCTCAACCTACCCAAGGACGGCCCATGACACAGCCGAAATTGCCAAAATGCGCACGGTGTCCACCACCGCAGGCTGGGTCAGAAACCGAGTTTGCCCATCTGCTTGGGGTCACGCTGCCAGTCCTTGGCGACCTTGACGTGCAGGTCGAGGAAGATCCGGTTGCCGAACATCCGCTCGATCTGGACCCGGGCCGCGGTGCCCACCTCGCGCAACCGCGCACCGCCCTTGCCGATGACGATCGACTTCTGACTCTGGCGCTCGACGTAGAGGATGGCACGAACATCGTGGAAGTCCTCGCGCCCCTCGCGGCCGGTGACCTCGACGATCACCACGGCGAGGCTGTGCGGCAGTTCGTCGCCCAGCCCTTCCAGCGCTGCCTCCCGGATCAGCTCGGCCATCATCACGGTGTCGGACTCGTCGGTGAACTCCTCCTCCGGGTACAGCGGCGGCCCCTCGGGCATGGCGGCAGCGAGCACGTCGGCCAGCACCTCGACCTGTTCGTCGCGGACGGCCGAGACCGGTACCACTTCGGACGCCGGTCCGAGCAGGGCCGAGAGGGCGAGTAGCTGCTCGACGACCTGCTGCTTGCGCACCTTGTCGATCTTGGTGACCACGC
>JAABVA010002145.1_pt1 | contig 20059 bp, 10 predicted proteins | sample 5560331 | NCBI WGS metagenome assembly JAABVA01 (sample SAMN12812661, study PRJNA571458) | rock metagenome | isolation source: Antarctica rocks | place: Antarctica: Victoria Land, Mt New Zealand sud | collected 2016-01-07 | reverse complement strand
GCTTTCAGTCTACAAAGTCTTCATAGTCAAAATTGCAAGACAGAACAATACACTTTCAATTTAAGTGCTTTAATTTTACATATATCTTGTTTCAATTCTTCTGCAGACAATCTTCTATATTCATCAGACTTAAAATTTTATATTTTATGACTATTTCTTTTTTTATCTTTTTTTAAGTGTGCTGCATTGACTTCTGACATTGCACTTTCTCTGTGTCTCAACAATGTCATTGTAGATCATAACTTTTGCATTATCTATTACAGTTAATCTTACTAACAGTTATGTTGTCTTCTTGTTGTTTTGCTTAAATAGTAAGTTGTTTTCATTAAGAAGAATGATACAGTCAGTAAATGTCTTTTTGACTGCATTGATCAATTTATAAAAGTAATGTTAATTAAAATAATTAAAAATAATTTCTTATTCAATTTTCATATACAGTGATGCTAAACTCTCAGATGTTACTGAGATAAATAACATATCACTGCACAAAGATAAATCTGTAATTATATTAACAGTTTAATGAACAATCTCTTCAATCTATAAATTTAAATGTTGTTTAGAACTCTTTTCAAATTAAATGAATATAATTCAGTTATTAAGAAGCAGTATTCTAGCTGCTTCTCTTATATCAATTAAAATTAACATTAAAGAAACTAAATAAAGACTCTGCTCACTTTAACTGCAGTTATGATTCTTAATCTTAATAATTTTCTTAAGACAATCATTACAACTCATAAACATACAGTCATAGAGTTTCACTAAACAGCATAATATAACATAAATATCTTCTTTCTCTCAATAAATTATAAATCTAAATTAACAAGAAGCTTCTTAAAAAAAGTGTATACTTTTAGTGTATTGACAGCTTGATACATATCTTGTTAAATAGATAAATAAGCATCTGCAGCAGCTAAATATGTAGATTTAAATCATTAAGCAAAATCAGCATTTTCAGTAACTTAATATACATCTTATTAAATAAATAAATAAGCATCTGCAGCAGCTAAATACATAAACTTAAATTATTAAGCAAAATCAGCACTTTCAGCAGCTTAATATGCATCTTATTAAATAAATAAACAAGTATCTGCAGCAACTAAATACATAAGCTTAAATTATCAAGCAAAATTAGCATTTTCAGCAGCTTAATATGTATTTTATTAAATAGATAAATAAGCATTTACAGTTATTCATTAAAAGTATTGTTCTTCAGCAACTTAATATAAATCATTAAAACAAATAAGCATTTACTATTTTAGAAAATGAGAGATATAAGACTTTTTTTGTTTTATTTACATTATCTTCTATATAAACATCATTATTTTACTTTATCTACTTTTTATATTATATGTTAACTATCATCATCATAAACTTCAACAACTTCTTTATAAAGCAACAATCTATCTTAATTTTTACTTATAAGAACTGTAATCAATGATTTACTTTTATGCAGAGATAATTAATAGAAAAGAATTTATAAAATATAATTAAAATCTCAATAATTAATACTTTTATCAATACATTCTCATTTCTTTTCAGCAATCTTAACTTTAAAAGTCAGAAAACTGACATAAAGACTTTATATTGACTTATTATTTGCATTAATGTAAATGATTAAGAATATTTGACAGATAAAATCAGTATAAAGAATGTTTGAGATGCTTTAAGATTTAAATATAAGAAGAAGATTGTAGACAATGAAAAGACAATATTTGATAAAGTTTATTAAATATAAGATGTTAAAAGATATGTTTATTAAAGAAGCATGAATTCATCTAAATAAACTTAATAAAAAAATTGCTGCAACTTAATTTAATATAATTAACTTATTTAAGTCAAAGCAACAGTTTCAGATACTGCTTTAAGCATTATTAAATAAATATATTGTGATTTATGATGTAATTAATGCTTAAAACTCTCTTAATGTTAAAAAAAATCTGTAGAAGCTTCAGAAAAAAAAGATATAATTAAATATTAAGAAGACTGTTAGCACTCTATGAATAAATAAATAGTAAAAAGATAAATATTTAATGAATTATAATTGTAATTTATTAAATCATTATGTAATCAACATTAAGAAACATCATTAAAGATTATTTAACTTTAATAATGATTAACTTTCTTATCATAAAGTCTTTAAGTGTTTTCTCTATTAAGATATTTATAACATTCAGAACTGCAAATGTCTTTTTAATGTTTAAAAAAATATTTAAAAGATGATGAATAAATTAATTATAATTAAGTTACACTGTAAGTTAAAATTTAAGTATAAAAAGAAAAGACATAAAATCTTTAATATAAAAATCAATAATGACACTGTTTTTTTCTTCTTAAATTATTAAAAAAAAAGAAAGTTAATAATAAAATTGCTGCTCTGTTTAAGAAGACTATCAGTAAAATGCTTAAATTTAAATAAATTATAGACTTAAAATTCTTTTTATATATAACTAATTAACTTTAACTCTTCAGTGATCTTCTTATATGTATAAGACATCAATAAATTAAAGTTAAAGAAGAATATTTATATTTTTATTATTGTAAAATAATTATTATGTAAGTCAGATCAGAAAATTTTATAAAATTGAATTCAAAATTTTATATATTTAAATTTGAGGTTAATCTTCTTTCAGAAAAGCAGATGTGCAAAATGAAACTGTATAAAAGCTTTAATTAATATAGTCTTTAAATATATAATAAAACTATAATAAAAGCATTAAAGCAAGATGAAGTCTATATAATTAAATATATTGTAAAGAGTTTCAGTAAATTTACTATAATATTCATTATATATACATTATATTCAGAGACTGTCTTTTCTGTTGCTGCATTAAATACAAATTCATAAAATCAGACTTATAAGCATAATTTTATAATTAACTTTTTAGATATCAATACTGTATCATTAAATAGAAAAATTAAGATTTACAGACTTTAACATTAATAATTTATTTATTTTAATTCTGTAAAGCTGTATAATCTTTACAAAATAACAATTCTTAAAAAGTCAATTTTTATTGCTGAGAACAGCAAAAATATATATAAGATTTATGCTTTTATTAAGTTCATCAATAAGCAAAATTACACTGTAAACAAAAAAAAGAATAAGTAAGAGTTTTTATAAATTATATTAAGAAAATCATAAAGCAGTATCTGCTTTAAGCTTTAGATCTTAAGTATATCATTAAAAATTATGTTGTGAAGTGCACTGAAAGTGAAAAGAAAGATATTATTGATTTTAAATTACAACAGTAAACATTAAATGTTTTTTCAGATAGAAAATTCATTAAATATTTACAGAAAAAGTTAATCTTTATAAAGATTATAATTTTAAATTAAGCATTTATGACTTAAAACAGTAAGATATAGTTTAATTTAATCACAGTTAAGATCAACAAGTCTTAAGATAAATAATATGAAATTAAGTTGACTGTAGTTAACTTAGATAAATTGTTAAATAAAAAGATAAATATTAATTAAGTTAAAACAATGACATTTAAAGAAGTCAGAATCTTTCTGTGCATTGAGATTTTAAAATAAAAGAAAGACAACAATAATAATTAAGATATAAATAAATTTTTTAATTAAAATATTTAAAGTTATATTAATATTTATGATGTTCTCTGTAAACAAAGAAGATTTAATAATAATTAAATCTGACATTTTTACATCTATTATCTATGCTGAAGCAGTGAGAAACTCAATTTAAAAAGAAATATAAAAAAAATGTTATTTATACAGAGCTGACAGCTCTGACAATAAATGAAACATGAAAAGAGACTGTATCATTAAGAAAAGTCAACATTATAATTAATAAATAAGTTTTTAAATTTAAGCTGAATATTAATGAATTCTTAAATAAGCTTAAAATAAAATTTGTGACAAAAGACTTCTTATAAATATATAATGTTAATATAAGAATATCTTTATTCTCATTATTAAATTTAATATTCTGCAAGTCTTTTTAGTCATCATTGTACTTAAGAATTTAAAGTGTCATTAAATAAATATTAATAACATCTTTACAGAATTCTTTTTAAAAAAAAAATTTATATAACATCTTTTTTTAAAGTCAATATTACATTTAATTATATTCTGCACATACTGTGCAGTTTTCATGATCTTAAGTAAGTCACACAGAACTGATATAAATAATGTATCATTAAATTAATTAAATTAAATTTTCATTAAAGCAATATTGATCTTTGTCTTCTTCTTTACAGCATTAAAGAAATTATGCTGCTTCTTTATATAAATGATATTATTATGATCTTAATAAATTTATTATATATTCATTGATTTAAGCAAGCTCTTGCAGATATGTTTAAAGTTAAGAATTTAATAGAGATACAGAAAATTCTTAATATTTAAGTTATATATAATTATAAAATGAGAACTCTGTATTTAAATTAAACTCATTATATAAATAAAATATTACAAAATCTTTATATGCAATCTGATAAACATAAAATCATCAATATTTTATTTAATAAATACAATACTCTTTATTTTGTGAATTTAACTGATTAATGAATAAATTAAAGACAGTATTAATAGATAATTAAAAGTTTAATGTATACAACAATTTATATTTAGTTAAACATTATCTTTATATTAAATTAATTAAGTCAATATCTCAGTGATTTTGCAGAGCATTATAAATATACATAAGATTAATTATTAATCTTAACATCATATATAATTTTAATAAAAGTTAAGCAATACTTAAATACTCTAACTTCAACTATATATTAGATAAACAGAATCAGAAATTAATTCTAAAGTATATCTATATATTTAAAGATAAATTAGTGTTGTGAATAAATTAAAAATAAAAATTCATTATCATTTTAATTATTAAGATTGAGTACATAATTATGTTGATGTGTATAAAGACTGAGATATGACTTGAACAGATGTTGAGAGATATAAATATAGATAAATATTTTAAAGTTAATTTATATTATATAAATATTTATAAGAATGAAGCTCATTAGATAGATTTTTTTATTCAGTTTAAAAAAGACAATTAAGTTGCTTTGATACTGATTAAGAACATATATATATATGAATAATTAAAATACATTAATGTTGTTTATTACAATATTTATGATCTGCATAAGTGAAATCAAATTCAGATGAACTTTATACTTAATTAAAAAATGATAATTAATAAATTTATTAAGTCTCTATCTAAACAGATCTTTGAGCAGTTTATTGAACTTTTAAGATTTATTATTAATTATTAAGAAGTAATGTTTTAGCTGCTTTTCTTATACTGATCAGAACTAGCATCAAAGAAATTGAGTAAAGACTTTATATATTTTAATTATAATTATAATTTTTAATCTTTATAACTTTCTCAAGATAATCATCACAATTCATAAATACACAATTATAGAATTTCACTAAACAGCATAGTATAACATAAATATCTTTTTTTTTCAAAAAATTATAAGCTTAAATTAACAAGAAGCTTCTCAGAGAAAGTGTATATTTTTAATGTATTAATAGCTTAATACATATTTTGTTGAATAGATAAACAAGCATCTATAACAGCTAAATATATAAACTTAAATTGTTAAGCAAAATCAGCACTTTTAACAGTTTAATATGCATGTTATTAAATAAATAAACAAGTATCTGCAGCAGCTAAATATATAAATTTAAATTGTCAAGCAAAATCAGCACTTTTAATAACTTAATATGTATCTTATTAAATAAATAAATAAATATCTGCAACAACTAAATATATAAGCTTAAACTGTTAAGCAAAATCAGCACTTTTAACAGCTTAATATGTATCTTATTAAATAAATAAATAAGCATTCACATTTACTTATTTGTTATGATGCTGACACCTTTCTTTCTCTCACTACATCTTTCTTTTTCTCACTACACTAATTCATCATTATGACCTTTTCTTACCATAATGACCTTTCATCATTTCTTTTCATTTAGACATTTATTCTTACTTTATTTATCATTATAAGAAATTGCTTCTGTCTATCTGCTCTTATAATGTAATAGTTAGACAACTATATAGCTGAGACTTCTTACTTATTTAACAAGACAGCTTTTTATCTCTTAACTTTATTTAACAATAACAATTTAATAGCATTAACTGTGTTTCATTAAAACAATTATTAATTGTTCATTAAGATTTTAACTTACTAGATCATCAATTCTAGAGCTTAACTTCTGTGCTGCATCAGATAATGATGAGATCAATAAATTAAATCATTAAGAAATCTCACTGTCTTATTATTATATTACACTGTTCTTTCATCTCATAACTTCATCTTATAGTCAAAATACCTCTCAACTTGTCAAGCTGACAAAGATCTTTAACAAATTCTCTTTATTTAATTTATTAAAACTATCTGATCATATAGTAATTCTAGCTTATCAGCTTAAAGAATATGAATTGATGAATCTTGACTTTGTCTTATTCATATTTAACAATGTCATTATTCTTATTCACAAAGTTACAACTCTATACAAACAGTCAAGTATTCAAGAAACTTAGATCACTTTCTTAATGTCTTTTAATATATTTTCTTTTGCTTAAGTACATAACTAAACTCTATTCAATTCAGCACTACAGATCTTTAATCAGAACACAATAATATTATATATAGATTCATTCTTTCTTTAGTGAGCAGTCAAAACAGTTAGTCAGTAGTTAGAGATTGATAATATGTCTGATTTAAATTTATTAAACTTCTTTATGACTGAACAAAGACTACAACATTTCATTATTATTTCATTAAAAATTAATTTAAATATCTTAAAGCATTCTATCACATCATAAGCATCTTAAGTTGTCAAGTTCAAGTCTAACTTCAGCATTATTAAAAACATTCTCTGAAATTCATCACAAAGCATGACAAACAATGATCAGAATGTTAATTCACAAAATAATAATGATAATATATCTCTCTTAACTAATATGAACTCTACTGTTTAAACACAGATTCTGCAGATCATCACTGTGTCAATTATTTAATTATAAAAATAAGATATCTCACAGTAAGATATATCTAAGTCATTTAGTTCATTCAGTTCTTCTGATTCTCACAAAGACAATGTTAATGACAATAATAACTTTTGTGAAGACAATTTAACTTAAAAGTCAATTAATATCAGCTTATTCTATTTAAACTTGCTTAAGAAGTGAGAAGACAGCAATATTGTTAATAAGAATAATAAGAATTATTATTAGAATGTCTATGTCTTCATTAATTGAGTTAAAGTAACAGCTATTACTTAAGATGTTAAGCAAATATGTCAAAATCTTAATGCTAATTTATGTAAAGAAGTAGAACTGTAATGAAATAGTTAATTATCAGAAATCATCTATCTTGAATTAGTAGCTCATTCTAATAATGTTAAAGAATGATGCAAGACACTAAAGAAATGCTTTAAAGTATTGCTCAGTGAGACTTAAAATAAGTTTAACTTGATCAGATATACTGTTGAAGATGTTAGAAATCATTATAGCTCAATAGAATATATTATTATTTTTATGACTGTCATTAAAAGCTGTGATTAAGACAAATCAGAATTTGATTTAATAATTTAGACATAAATGCATATCAATATGTCTCTTTAATGAGACATCAATGAATCTAAGAATGAAACATCTATCAAAGATTTCATCAATACTCTTTTAGTTAAACAGACAAATTAATACAATAGCTATTTATACAATTCTTAATTTAATAGATTTGTTCAATGAAATCAGCAAGATCAATATGATTGTAATAACTATGATTAAGATAACTATGACTGTCAATCTTTCTCTTACTCATTATATTTGTCATTAAGATATAACAATTTCTCATATTCACTCAGATTACAATAACAATTTAATAATTAATCATAACAATTTCAACTCTGTCTGCAAGACACTTTGTTAAACACTTAATTAAGCTTTAAGACATCTCTTTAAATCATTTTTAAAAACAAAAGATTGTTATCTAAGATAAACACATCAAATTAAAGATTTGAAAATCAGATTAAAAAATTGTTTAACTGCTTAAATAGAGATAATAAATTCTTATAATGAGATAATTGCAGTGAATACAGCAATTAAGTATACTTCACTTAAAAAGTGAATTCTTCTAAGAATGAATCTTCTGTCAATGATCAGACTGACTATTAAGAATTTAAAAATGTCTATTATAACAGTACATATTAGAAAGCTGATATGCTCAATATTTAGAAAGAAGAAGAGATCTATAAGTCAGATTAAGAGCAAGATTTGAAGAACAAAAAGAATGAAAAAGAAGCTATGAATGTAAGTTATGTAATTAAAACACAAAATGACTGTTACAGCTACTGTAAAATCTTTCTGTTCAACAACAAATTGCATAAGCATGTGCATAATGAGTGCAACAGCAGAAAATTGATTAAACAGAAGCTCAATAAGACAATTTAAAAGTTAAAACTCATTAAATTGTCAAGATCTACACTAATTAGATTTATAGCTAGTCTGTCTTCTTATGTGTCTATCAGTTATGATTTTTAAGACTGAAGATACATTACTATCTTAGCAAAACTGATATTCACAATAAAAGAAGAGTTAATCTGTCTCAACACAGACTGCATCATGAGTTTAATTAACAGAAGCTTTTTAAAGAAATAGATTTCAGATATCTTGATTAAATGAATCTTATTGCTCATTATGATTCAAGAATTAAGAACTAAAACTCATTATTATGATAAATACATCATTCTGATTATTTATCTGTCTGACAATAATGATTAGTTAGCAGTAATCATTAAAGAGATACATATTGTCAATAATCTGAAGATTAAGATGCTTATAAACATTAATATTCTTGTTTTAAAGAATATTTCTATTATGTTTTCAAGCAGAAAAGCAATTGTGAGTAGTTGTGACAACATTGAACTATTATTAATAGTTATTACATAGTTAATTGACTCAGTGCAAAAGATTATAATGACTTATAAAAATATGATTATACAGCTTAGAAGTTACACAAATATGTTAATAGTTAAGACTGCTCTATCTTAAAATTGCAATCTTCTGTTTGAATTAGATTGTCACACAGAGAACACAGCAATATATATTTACATCATTAATTATATTTTATTGACAGTATAAGTGCAAAATGACTCAGATATGTCTCTTGTCATTTTATAAAAAACTCATCTCAGTCATGTTGTGAAATATAAAGTCAACAAATATTATTTAGTCAATTTACAGAATTCAGAACTTGCAGTCTTCACAATTAGAAAATGAATAAATTAAATTAAAATGTATTTTTAAAGTCTGTTGATCACAGCAACAGCATTTTATCTGAGAATGATAACTAGCTTTAAGAGAAAGATCATGCATGAAGTAATGATTTACAGATTTAACATTGTAGCAACTCAAACCACAACAGTTATATACTTATATTCTCATCTTTAAATGAACTGAGACAACTTAATAAAGATCTTAAAGAAAAAATGAATGAATATTCTGCTCATTGATGATTGAAAGATTCAGTACAAGTTAGAACAAGTATGTATATACTTAATTAAGTAAAAGAATTGTGAAGTAATTAATACAGCATTTGACAAGTTACAGATACAAGATCACTTAAAGTAAATTATAAGCTTCATTTCTTTTATCTATCTCTGTTTTATAGTATGAAAAAATCTATTAAATGAGACTTAAAAAGACAGAGTAATAGTCAACATCTAAGCACTCAATAAAATCATCATGTCAGATATCTATTCAGTATCTAGTCAGACTGACATTTTAACTGTAGTTTAAGAAATTAAATATATCTTTACAGTTAACTGTAGCTTTTTCTTCTATTAATAAAGAGTAAAACAGACACATCAACATTGTTTAACTGTCATCTTATATGAAGATCAGAAAGTCTTTAAGATTATAGTTATGAGATATTAGAACTTACTGATGTATATTTAATAAATGATTAATAAAATTCTACAATAATAAAGATTATATGTCAAAATTTATGTCAATGATATTGTTATTTTCTTCAATATGTTAAAAGAGCACTTAAATCATCTTCACAACATATTTAACATATTAAATAAAATGAAAATCTGTCTTTTATTAAAGAAGTTCTATCTAGCATATTTATTCATTTAGCTGTTAAGTCAATGAATACATGCTTTGAGTCTTATGACTTTGAAAGATAAGTTAACTATAATATTCAGAATTAGATTTTTTTTGAGTTTAAGTCAGTTAGAAAAGTATCTTAATTTAATTGACTATTTATAATAATATATTTCACATTATACAGCTATTGTCAAGTCACTTTAGCAGCAAAAGATCTTTTTAAATCAAGGTCTTCAAGCAAAATAAGCAAAAGAAAACATTAAAAAGCAAATGATTATTATTATTAAATTAAATAAGTTAATCTTAAAGAAGCTAAATATCTTTTATTATCTTCAGTCTCTATTCTCTCAATCAATTATTCTGATACATTTCTCATCAAAACAGCAACTCTACATTGATCTGAATGTGTTTAAAGAATTTGATTTTAAAGCACATATATATTATACAAAAGAGATCACTGAAGACAGTACTTCAAAACAAAAGTTTATGAAGTCTGTTCTGTTTCTAAGCAGACTGCTTCAAGATGTCAAAATATAATATTAATTAACAGAGCTTGAAGTGACAGAATTGATCTGATTAGTTAAGAAGATCAGATATATGATAAAAGTGACAGTAAAAAATGTAATTATTTATACTGATTATGTAGTCTTAATAAGAATTAGTTATCAGTTCAGTCTAAATATTACTGTAGTGAAGAAGCTTAACTTATATTTTATTTAAGCATCTGAATATCTTCAGTGCTTTTGCCTAAACATTCAATATAAGTCTAAAAAATTAAACATAATATTAAATGCTTTATTCTAATTATTTAGCAATAATAATATCTGTGAGTGTTTAGTTAATCAGAAGAATCAATTAAAAACAAACAACTTTATATTGAAAGTCTTATAGACTGACTTGAGAATAGCTGTTTACATAAAGATCTTGATGAAAGTCTCAGATCAATTGTGACAGAATATTAAGTGTAAATATGCTGAAGAATTAAAATGAAAACACATTTTACAAATATTAAAAAGAAACAATGTTCTGAGACCTGACACTGCAAGACTTTTATATGAAATAAGAGATGATCTTATCTTTTATAAAGATCTTAAGAAAGAGCCTTATCTATATATATTAAAGAGTCTTTATAACAGAATGTTTAAGATAGTTTATGATGACATTGATTACTCAGAATATGCATAGTTTCATAAAAGATTGATTAATTTGCTTTATTTTTATGATTTATTAAAGAATCTTCATAAATACATACAACATTGCTTACAATGTCAGCTCAGTTAAACATTACATTATAAGTCATATGATGTCTTACAGTCAATAATTACATCTTCTCATTCTTTTTATACATTAATAATTAACTTTATTCTAATCTTATCATTATCAAAGTCAGATAAGTATAACACAATTATATCAGTCACTGACAAATTCAATAAAGCTATTACTTTTATACTTAGTCAAAATATCATAATGACAGAAAATTGAGTAATGGCATTACTAAATCATTTAGCACTGCTAAACTAAGATTTGTCTAGAACAATCATATTAGATTAAGATCACAAATTCTTGATGAATCTATAAAAAGAAGTATTTAAGCAACTTAAGATAAACTTGCTCTACTTAAGTGTCTATTATTTACAAATAAACAGTAGCTCAGAAGCAATCAATTAAACAGTTAAAATTGTATTTCAATATTGACTAATGATTTTAAAAGAATTAGATCTTTAATCATTTATACTGACACATCTATAAATCACTTTAAACAACTTAACTAAGTGCAGTTCAATCAGACTCAGTTTTAATTAGATTATTTTTGTTATGTAAATGCACAAAGTCATGAACTTGCTTCAAGTAGAAGAGTCTAGTATAAAGTGAATAGACTTTAATTATAATGAAGAATAAATGAAAAGAAAGTCAGTTACTTTTACAATGATGAATCAGTACTGATCAGTATATATTAATGTTAAAGATGCAATAACATACATCACTATGACAATAAAGTATTATTATGATTAGAAACATAAATCTCTTTACTTTAAGACAGAAGATTTGATAAATCTACATTTATATAAGAACTATACACTACTCAGTCTAAAGAAAAAAAATAAGAAGCTGAGACAGCAGTTTATGAGCTTACTGAAAGTTCTGAGTGATGTTGAAAAACTGATATATTGACTAAAATTATCACTGAGTTGACACATTTATAATGTTATATCAGTAGCACACCTGAAATCAGCTTATATCAATGACTTATATTGATGATCAAGATCAGAAGAGTTAAAAGAAGTTATAATGAATGATAAAAAAAAGTAAAAAGTCAAAAAACTGCTGTTTAAAAGAACATATCAAAGAGATAAAGACATGACTATCAAATATCTAGCTCATTAACTAGAGTATAACTCAGAATTCAACAGCTAAGTCAATATTAAAGATTTAAGAAATGTTAAAGAGCTAATATGACTGTATAAATTGAGAGAAACATTTAATGCATAATTATATGACAGCATTTCTTATTTAAGCAATGAATTCCATATACACAATCTAAACTTAAACAGCAGATATCAGAAAAGTAAATAAACATTTAAAAATAAATAATATTATTATTCATTAAAACTTTTATCAACTACTATTCTTTATATCTTTTATGCAATTTCAGCACATCAATCATTTCTATAAGATACATACAGCATTTATTCATTCTTTATATCACAAGATATCAAAATGATTAATTAAAAGAAAAATTCAGAGTCAGTGAATCATAAATTATGATGTAACAATGAATTGAACAAAAAGATTGATATAACTAAAGCAAGCAACATTCTTTAGACAGTATGAAGAGAATGAAAGCTCTACATTGAAATGTTAGATTATTTAAATGAATTATCATTAAATAAAGTAAGATTTGATAACTACAATGTTTACATGATCATACAAAAGATATAGAGAAACAAGAGAAATGCAGTGTGATCTGTAAACTTTGATCAGCAGAGAGATATCAGAGTCTTAAAAGTTAATTATAATAATGAGATTATTATGATGAATAATGCTGACAAGAACTGCTATGTTGTTTTTAAGAGTTATTATTAGTTATGTAAAGAAGAGAAAAGAGAAGCAGATATAAAGACACAGTATAATATACATTAAATTGAAGATGATAAATTACTTTAATTTAACAACAAGATCATACATCTTAATTTATAATCAGCCTTTAAATCAAAGAAAATCATTAAAGACAATAAAGCAAAAACATTTATTACAAAAGTTACAAAAGCTGAATTGTTGAATTAAGCTGACTTATTGTGTCAAAACATTAATATGACTTCATTTATCAGAATAGCATCATTGTTAAAATTAAACTTAACTTCATTCACTGTAATGATGTTGTTATCTACATCAAATTTAGCAAACATAATGACATCATCATTTACACTAAATTTAGCAACAAAGCTTTTCTTAAACTTGTCTACTTAATCAATACTGTTGTCAAAGTCAACACTTCAAGACTTAATTACATTCAATATCACTGCTGTGTCTACTGAAATGACTACATCATCATAAATAATAATTAACTTTAATGTCTCTACATTACTTACTATATTTTATACATCTAAACAAAAGACAGACAAGACAGAACTTAATGTTTTTTTAATAAATAAATAATAGTTAATGAATCTACTTGCTTTAAGATCAGTTACAACATCAATTAAGTTACAATTTTTATTTATCACAATTCTTATCATCAATGTATCTCTTCTACAAGTCATAGTACAAAAATTACTTAATAACTTCATTCAACTAAATGTACATCTGAATGAAAAAATAAAGACAGTAATTAAAATATGAAGCTATATTGTTGAAGTGAAGAATTGCATCATCATTTTGAAAGAAAAACTGAGCATCATTAAGAATTATGCAGTGAGGACTCAGAGCATCTTTGTGAAGATAATTAATATATTAGACTTCATTGTTGAATACTTAAGAAAGAATGACAGAACAGTAGATGCAGATGTGATTGAGATAGTAAAAGATAGATAAATAGTGTTGAATATGAAGAATGAGAGAATCTTGATGAAGTGTAAGAACAAGAAGTAATATCAGAAACTGACATCTTTTTTGTAATCAGTAACTTGTTATAATGCTGACATTTTTCTTTCTCTTACTATATCTTTCTTTCTCTCACTACACTAATTCATCACTATGATCTTTCCTCATCATAATGATCTTTCATCATTTCTTTTCATTTAGACATTTATTCTTACTTTATTTATCATTATAAGAAATTGCTTCTGTCTGTCTGCCTTTATGATGTAATAGTTAAATAACTATATAGCTAAGACTTCTTACTTACTTAGCAAGACAGCTTTTTATCTCTTGACTTTATCTGACAGTAACATTATTAGAAGCATTGTTCTTTAGTAATTTAATATAAATTATTAAGATAAATAAGCATTTACTGTCTTACAGAATGAGAGATATAAGATTTTTCTTGTTTTATTTATATTATTTTTTATGCATACATTGTTATTTTACTTTATTTACTTCTTATATTATGTATTAACTATCATCATTATGAACTTTAACAACTTCTTTATAAAGTAACAATTCATTTCAATTCTTACTTACAAAAACTGCAATCAATGATTCATTCTTATGCAGAGATGACTGATAAAAGAAGATTTATAAAATGTAATTAAAATCTCAGTAATTAATATTTTTGTCAGTAAATATTCATTTTTTCTCAGCAATTTTAACTTTAAAAGTCAGAAAACTGATGTAAAAATTTTATACTGACTTATTATCTGCATTAATGCAGATAATTAAGAATATTTAATGAATAAAATTAATACAAAGAATGTTTAAGATACTTTAAGATTTAAATATAAGAAGAAGTTGCAAACAATGAGAAGACTGTATTTAACAGAATTTATTGAATATAAGATGTCAGAAAATGTATTTATTAAAGAAATATAAATTTATTTAAGTAAATTTGATAGAAAGATTGCTGCAACTTAATTTAATATAACTAATTTATTTAAGTCAGAATGATGATTTCAGACATTGCTTTAAGTGTTATTAGATAAATATATTATAATTTATAATATAATTGATGCTTAAAATTCTCTTAACATTGAAAGAGATCTGCAGAAGCTTCAGAAAAAAGAAATATAATTAAATATTAAGAAGACTGTTAGTACTCTGTGAATAGATAAATAATAAGAAGATAAATATTTAATGAATTATAATTGTAATTTATTGAGTTACTGTATAATCAACATTAAAAAACATCATTAAAAATTATTTAACTTTAATAATAATTAACTTTTTTATTGTAAAGTCTTTAAGTATTTTCTCTGTTGAGATGCTTATAACATTCAGAACTGTAAATATCTTTTTACTGTTTAAAAAAATATTTAAAAGAAGATGAACAAGTTGATTATGATTAAGTTACACTGTAAGTTGAGATTTAAATATAAAAAGAAAAAATATAAAGTCTTTAATACAAAAATTAATAATGACATTATTTTCTTTTTTTTAAATTCTAAAGAAAAAAAGAAAATCAGCAATGAAATTGCTGCTCTGTTTAAGAAGACTGTCAATAAGATACTTAAATTTAAATAAGTTATAGATTTAAAATTCTTCTTATACATAACTGATTAACTTTAACTCTTTAGTGATCTTCTTATATGTATGAAATATTAATAAATTAAAGTTAAAAAAAGACATTTATATTCTCATTATTGTAAAGTAATCATTATACAAGTCAAATTAAAAAATTCTATAAGACTGAGTTTAACACTTTATGTATCTGAACTTAAAGTCAATCTTTTCTCAGAACAGTAAATGTATAAAATAAAACTATATAAAAGCTTTGATTAATACAGTCTTTAAATGTATAATAAGTGTAATAAAATTATAATAAAAGCATCAGAGCAAGATGAAATCTATATAATTAAATATATTATAAAGAATTTTAATAAATTTATTTTAATATTTACTATATATACATTACACTCAGAGACTGTCTTTTCTGCTGTTGTGTTAAATGTAAGTCTGCAAAATCAGACTTATAAACATAATTTTATAATTAACTTTTTAAACATCAACATTGCATTACTGAATAGAAAGATTAAAATTTATAAACTTTAACATTAATAATTTATTTATCTTGATTCTGCAAAGCTGCATAATCTTTACAAAATAATAATTCTTAAAAAGTCAATTTTTATTGCTGAGAACAGTAAGAACATATGTGAGATTTATGCTCTTATTAAGTTCATTAATAAATGAGACTACACTGTAAATAAAAAAAAGATTAACATTTTTATTTTTATCTTCATTAACATATGTAACTCATTATCTCTGTCATTTACTGAATATCAATATTTTCTAAAGATAATAAATAATCACTTTTAGAAAATATAAACAATACTGTTAAAGTAATATAATGATGTTTTATAAACATTACAAAAGTAATAATTGAAGACTGAACTTCAAATTGATGTAAAGATTTTTGCTGTGTAAAATAACAATAAAATGAAGTTAAAATTCATTTTAAATGATTAATGCAAATTCTTTAACATTATATTGCAATACACAGTGCTTTACATGTCAATTTAAAATAATATTATTAAAAGAATTATTTGAATTACTGAGAACTCAGTATGCATTATAATTAAAAAGACACAGTTATTAATAAAATTCTAAGTATAGATAGCACAGACAGATATTTATCTTTATAATTAAATAGTAATTAATTTATTAATTAATGATAAATAAATGATCTTTGAGAAAGTTTTTACTGATGTGAAGTCATTTATTAATTACATTTATATGTAAGAATGCAAATGCTACAGTCACATTGATTTAAAGTTATTATGTAATGATAAATACAATAAGTTCATAAATTAAGAATAAATAAAAATCTTTATAAATTTATGTTAAAAAAATTACAAAGCAGTATCTGCTTTAAACTTCAGATCTTAAGTGCATCATTAAAAGTTATGCTGTGAAGTTTACTAAAAGTGAAAAGAGAGATATTATTAATTTTAAATTATAACAGTAAATATTAAATATTCTTTTAAACAGAAAATTCATTAAATATTTATAGAAGAAGTCAATTTCTATAAAGATTACAGTCTCAGATTAGACATTTATAATTTAAAACAGTAAAATATAGTTTAACTTAATTACAGTTAAGATTAATAAGTCTTAAGATGAATAATATGAGATCAAGTTAACTGCAGTTAACTTAGATAAATTGTTAAATAAAAAGATGAATACTGATTAAATTAAAATGATGATACTCAGAGAAGTTAAAATCTTTTTATGCATTAAGATTTTAAAATAAAAGAAAGACAACAATAACAATTAAGATGTGAATGAGTTCTTAATTAAAATATTTAAAATTATACTGACACTTACAGTGTTCTCTGCAGATAAAGAAGATTTAATAATAATTAAATCTGACATTTTCACATTTATTATCTATACTAAAGCAGTGAAAGACTCAATCTGAAAAGAAATGTAAAAAAATGTTATTTATACAGAGCTGACAGCTTTGACAGTAAATGAAACATAAAAAGAAACTGTATTATTAAGAAAAGTTAACATTATAATCAGTAAGTAAGTCTTTAAACTTAAACTGAATATTAATGAATTTTTAAATAAGTTTAAGACAAAATTTGTGACAAAAGACTTCTCATAAATGTATAGTATTGATTATAAAAATATTTTTATTCTTATTATTAAGTTTAACACTCTGCAAGTCTTTTTAATCATCATTGCACTTAAGAATTTAAAGTGTCATTAAGTAAATATTAACAACATCTTTATGAAATTCTTTCTGAAGAAAACAATCTATATAACATTTTCTTTTAAAGTCAATGTTGCATTTAATTATATTTTATGCATACTGCACAGCCTCTATGATCTTAAGCAAATCACACAGAACTGATATAAACAATGTGTCATTAAATTAATTAAGTTAAGCTTTCATTAAAGTAATACTGATCTCTGTCTTCTTCTTCACAGCATTAAAAAGATTATGCTACTTCTTTATATAAATAATATTATTATGATCTCAGCAAATCTATCATATATTCACTGATTTAAGCAAGCTCTTATAAGCATATTTAAAATTAAGAATTTAAAAAAGACACAGAAAATTCTTAACATTTAAATTATATATAACTGCAAAATGAGAACTCTGCATTTAAATTAAACTCATTATGTTAATAAGATATTAAAGAATCTTTATATGCAATCTGATAAATATAGAATCATCAATATTTTATTTAATAAATATAATGTTTTTTGTTCTGTCAGCTTAACTGATTAAAGAATAGATCAAAAACAGTATTAATAGATAATTAAAAATTTAATGTATACAGCAATTTATATTTAATCAGACATTATCTTTACATTAAGCTGATTAAATTAATATTTTTGTAATTCTGTAAAGCATTATGAACATGTACTTAAAGAACTACTATGATATATAAAATTAATTATTAATCTTAACATCATATATAATCTCAATAAAAGTCAAGCAATGCTTAAATATTCTGACTTCAACTATGCATTAGACAAGCAGAATCAGAAATTAATTTTAAAATATATTTATATGTTTAAAGATAGATCAGTGTCATAAATAAGTTAAAAACAGAAATTTATTATTATTTTAATTACTGAGATTAAGTACATAATTATGTCAATGTGCATAAAGACTGAGATATGACTTAAATAGTTGTTAAGAGATATAAACATAAGTAAATATTTTAAAGTTAACTTACATTATATAAATATTCATAAAAATGAAGCTCATTAAACAGATTTTTCTGTTTAGCTTAAAAAAGATAATTAAGCTGCTTTGACACTGATTAAGAATATATATATATATAAATAATTAAAGTATATTAATGTTGTCTATTACAACATCTGTAATCTGCATAAATAAAATCAGATTTAGATGAACTTTATGTTCAGTTAAAAAATAATAATTAATAAGTTTATTAAATCTCTATTTAAATAGATTTTTAAGCAGTTCATTAAACTTTTAAAACTTATCATTAATAATTAATTGAATCTTTAAGTAATTCATTGAATCTTTAATGATTCATTGAACTTTGAGATCTCACTATTAGTGAGAGTCAATAGATGCAGCTTTACTGAGTAAAAATGTTGAGAAATGATGTTTTAATTGCTTTTCTTGTATTAATCAAAATTAACATCAAAGAAACTGAGTAAAAACTCTGTATATTTTAATTGTAATTATGATTTTTAATCTTTATAACTTTCTTAAGATGATCATCACAACTCATAGGCATACAGTCATAGAATTTTACTAGATGACATAGTATAGCATAAGTATCTTCTTTCTTTCAAAATCAATAATTAATTAAATCTTTAAGTGATTCATTGAATCTCTGATAATTCATTGAACTTTAAGATCTCATTATTAGTGAGAGTTAATAGATGTAGCTTTATTAAGTAAAAATATTGAGAAGCAGTGTTCTAGCTGCTTTTCTTGTATTAATCAAAATTAACATTAAAGAAATGAAGTGAAGACTCTGTTCATTCTAACTACAGTTATAATTCTTAATCTTAATAATTTTCTTAAGACAATCATCACAATTCATAAACACACAGTCATAGAGTTTCACTAGACAGCATAGTATAGCATAAGTAGACTGAGTGTAGAGTCAAGTCAGGTCAGAAAAAAGTGCACTCAATCTGAACTTGCACTAGAGTTCAGGTTGAGTCAAGTCAGATTTGTGCACAGATTAACTCTACTCATATCTGCACAGATTAAACTCAAGAATTCTAAGCTAGTCATTATGGGTAAGGTCAGGGCTAGAGCTCAAAAATGTGAAAGCTTATTGATATATTAGTCATAATAAATTACACCTTAACTAGTCATATAGGGATAAATTACACGGTCACAAGATATATTACTGAATA
>JAABVA010002144.1_pt1 | contig 20059 bp, 17 predicted proteins | sample 5560331 | NCBI WGS metagenome assembly JAABVA01 (sample SAMN12812661, study PRJNA571458) | rock metagenome | isolation source: Antarctica rocks | place: Antarctica: Victoria Land, Mt New Zealand sud | collected 2016-01-07 | reverse complement strand
CGACCCGACGGCAGCAAGCACCGCCCCGGGTCCGTGGTCGACAGATCAAATACAAGGCACCGAAGGCCAGTCGTAACGCGGGTCAGACCGCGGTCCGGGGCGGCACCCGTTCATCATCACAGTCGTAACGGGCGTGGCGACGGTCGTGCCGTTTCACCAAGCCATCCTTGACGACCCAGCGTTCAGCGCCCCCGACGGTGAGCCCTTCACAGTCCACACCCGATGGATTGAGACCGAGTTCCGCAACGACATCGTCCCTTTCGACGCTGGCGACGCAGCATCCGAACAAAGGATGGACCAGGTGCGGGTCGAGCTGGGCGGGCGTGAGCTGTCGGTCTCGCTGCCGGGCGTGCTGGCGTTCGCCGGACGCCCGCTGGCCGACGGCATCCTGGCCCGGCAGCGTGAGCGCACGGCGGCGAGGGTCGTCGGCGGACCGTCCGGGGGCGCCGTGACCGCACCCATGCAGGGCACTGTGGTGAAAGTTGCGGTGACCGACGGTCAGACCGTGTCCACCGGTGACCTGCTCGTCGTAGTCGAGGCGATGAAGATGGAAAACCCCGTGCGCGCGCACAAGGATGGCACGATCAGCGGCCTGGTCACGGCCGCGGGCACGACCGTTGGTCAGGGGTCGCACCTCTGCACGATCAGCAGTGCTTAGCGCCGCCGGGAACACCACGTCCAGCCGTCACCGAAATCCGGAGTACCGGGACAGAACGTCGCACGTAGGAGGCAACACGTGGCCAAGCGCAACCAGTCCGGCCGTTGGTTCGAGGAGTTCCAGGTTGGTGATGTCGTCGAGCACGCCGTGACGCGCACAGTAACTGAGGCCGACAATGTGCTTTTCACCTGTCTGACCATGAACCCGCAGCCAATGCACCTGGATGCCGAGTTCTCTAAACGAATGGAATTTGGCAAGCCTTTAGTGAACAGCCTTTACACGTTGGGGCTGGTGGTGGGAATCGCCGTGCCGGAACTCACGCTGGGCACCACCATCGCCAACCTCGGCTTCGAGAACGTGGAGTTTCCCAACCCCGTCTTCGCAGGTGACACCGTCTGGGTCGAGACGGAGATAGCCGCGGCCCGCGCCTCCGGCTCCCGTCCCGAGGCTGGCATCGTAACTTTCGAACACCGAGGTTTCAATCAGCGTGACGATCTGATTTGCCGGTGCCGACGTGCCGCGTTCATGCGCCGCCGTCGCGCTACCTGACATGGCCTTTCCCAGGACTCTCCACACCAGCGGCCGCCATGTCCTCAGACAGCGGCGCAACGTGATCGAGAGCGCCACAAACCCTGGAAAGATACCGGCCTGGCCCTGCCAGTCAGGGGCGGGTGAGGTCGGGATACCAACGCCTGGGGTCTTGGTCGGCGGTGCTGACCCTGGCGTAGCCGATGAGGTCGCCCATGAGGACGGACCCTATCGAAACTCACCGACGGTGAGCGTTTCGGGGGGTTGATTGTGGGGTGGGATTGTGCGAGGCGCTGACCTGCGGCGATCTGCTCGTCTTCGCGCCTGGTGGCGGTCTACCGCAATCCATTGTTTGTGGGGGTGGTTATGCGATGGGTCAGTTGGGAGCCGTTGCCCGGGAGACCTGCCATTATCTGTTTCATGGCTGCAACTGATCTGAGCACTCTGTCTGCGCCCGAGGACTGCCGCAACTGGGTGATCGCCGCCGATCCTGCTGTCGAGATCTTCGGTCATGCGATCTCGGTCGATCTGGATTGGTGGAACACAGCGCTTGCCGATCGCGGGCTCGGCGGCGGTCCGGTCACGGGAATCGCTGGGGACAGCTCGACTATCGACTCTGGAAACTGTCAAATCACCCGCGGACATGTCTTCGGCCAGGCCGCTGGGACTGCAGATGACCCGGACACCGCGCTGCGCCTGCTGTGGCACTCCCTGGCGTGGGGCTCTGGGTCGAGTCACCGCAAGAATCATCTGCGAATGGATTCCATCGCGGCCGACCCACAGGTGGCAACACAGGCGCTGATGGAAGCGGCCAGGCTGTCGGTCGATCAGCCGGTTGAGGCGTACGAGCGGTTGGCACCCGAGGGCAAGGCAGTTATCCACCAGCTCGGGCCGGCGTTCTTCACCAAGTACCTTTACTTCGCTGGGCGCGGCGAGGCTAAGCATCCGTGCCTCATCCTCGATGCCCGCGTCGCCGGGCACTTGATCGACATCGGATGGACGTCAATGCACACGAGGGGCGGTTGGCTTTCGCCCACATACAGCCGCTACCTGGACCTCATTTGGCGATGGCAATCCGAACTGCCCACCGACGATTCGGGCACCAAGCCGCGTGCCGACCTCATCGAACGGTGGCTGTTCGGCCGCTAAGGGCTCGTCAACTGCGGTGGTCGCCGATGCTGCCGAACCGGGAAGCCGGTCACACCCATATGGCACAGGGCAGTCCGTCGCTGAATATTTCCGGCGGGTCGGGCATCGAGATCGCCTCCGACCGGGCAACACGGCGCCCGGTCCACGCAGCGACAGCGGCGTCGAAGACGTCATCGACGGAGGCTGCCACGCCAGCGGGCCCCAGCTCACCGGTGAGCACGATACCGACGCCCGACAGTAGCGTCCTACGTCGTTCGGCTCCAGCCCACGTCGATTTGCGGACGTTCAGCGGAACGCCGGCGATTCGCGCGAAGGACACCTCCGGATGCACCTCGACGACGCGCAGCTGCGTCCCCCGGACCCACTGCTCCACCTCCAACAGTTTCTGCTTGAGCGAGAACGCTTGAATTGAGAACCCGGAATCAGCGCGTTCACGGTTGATGAGGACCGCAGAGGCATGATCAGCGGCCTCCAGCGCAGCGCGAACCGGGGTCATGAACACGGACGAGCGGCGTGCGCCGACTACCGCCCTCGCCTGCAGATCAGCTTGCCGTGGACCTGAGTCGGGCAACCCAATCGGCATGTCGACCGCGACGACATCCAGGGGCCCGTGGCGTTCGGCGCTGGCGACGAGTTCCTGGATGTTCGAGCCGAAGTGGGCCGTCGCCGGACCAACGCCGAGAGTCACGCCGATCCAGCCACCTCGACAGGCATCAACTCCCAGCACCCGCTCCGTTGCCACCACACGAGCATTGCGCACCTCACAGCAGCCCGCCACCGGTCCACCCACCTCGCGGCTTTGTTGACGTCAGCCGTGGTTCAGCCGTGGGATGAGCGACTGCCCGACGTCAACAATTGCGGCCGCTGACGAGGAGTATGCGGCTGTCTGGCGCACGAGCGCGTCAGCCATCGGTCAGCGCCGCCCCCGCGCGCATCGAACTGTCTTCCCCGCGCCACGCGGAGAAGACAGCTACGCAAGGCAATCATCGGACCTCTGTGCGATCCTGGCGGCATGACCGTCGTCTCGCTCCTGGATCGGCAGGTGTACCTCTACAGCGAGGTGGACCGGCTTGCCGGGCTGCGAGCCGGCACCGCGCGACGATGGATCAATGGGTATCAGCGCGCCGGGAAGTTCTACGAGCCGATCTTGCGCACGTCGGCCGTGGACACCGAGTGGGTGACCTGGGGCGAGTTCGTGGAGGCCCGCATGTTGGCGGAGTACCGCGGCCAGAACATCCCTACCGCTCGGCTCCGGGAAGCCGTGGCGGGTCTTCGCGAGATGTTTGATCTCGCGTATCCGCTGGCCCACCTGGGTCCGTATCTGGCTGCCGAGGCCGGTGAGTTGGAGATCGACCGGCAACGAATGAATCCCTCCGACGACCCTGGCGCGATGATCCTGCGGACCAAGCAGCTGTTGCTGGCTGCGCCGAGTCGCGCAGTAATGGACCGCGCCACGTTAGGTGTCGATGCGCTCGGTCAGAAGTTCGCCGCGGACCTCATACCGGACCCGCGCTTCCCTGGCATCGTGGTGAGCCCTGACCGACTCAGCGGGCAGCCCACGTTCGTTGGACGGCGAGTGTCGGTGGCGACCATCGCAGGCATGGTCGAGGCAGGCGAGGCGGCCGAAAGTCTCGCCGCCGACTACGGTCTCAGCCTCGACCAGATCCAGGACGCCACCGGTTACATCACCGCCCACGGCGTTGCCGCGTAGTCCGCTCGCTACTCGAGCGGGTCCAGACCATGCCCCCACCTCTCACCGGTCTGACCTTCGTCGTGGACGAGAACTTGTTGCGGTTCGGCAAAGCTTTGACCGCTTTGCGCGATGACCTCGTCTGCTTTGGTCAGCCCCCGGTGGCCGATCTGCTCCCACCGGGGATCGGGGACACGGAATGGATTCCGGTGGCGGGCGACCACGGGTGGGTGATGGTGACTAATGACCGCAAGATTCGCACACGCCCGTTCGAGGCGTCCCTGGCCACCGAGCACAAGTTGAAGGTCATTCACTTACACGGAGCGGTGGGCCACCAAACAGCATGGGCGCAGGCAGTGCGTTTCCTATCGCGGTGGAGCGCGATCGAGAAGCAGGTAGGTGTCTCGGAGGGGCCGTGGTGGCTGTCCCTCCAGCAAAAGTCAACTCGGCTGCTTGCCTACGAGCCGGGCATGCCTGAACGAGGTAATTGAGTCAGGGGTGCACCGCCGTCAGCGCGCTGGCGTCGATTCTTTGCAGCTACCTAGAATCTGGCACTCATCCGAGCCTGGTGCAGCTCAGTAGTTCTCCGCAATGTAGGCGTAGGCGTTGTCGAACAAGGGGCCGGTCAGCGGTAGCGCGTACTTCTTGAGGACCCCGCGCAGTTCGCGGCGGACGGTGCGGTCGCCGGACTGGGTGTCATTCCAGCCGGTGTAGCGGACCTGTTTGACGATGGTGTCGATGTCGCGGACTACTTCCTCAACGATGATCGGGGTGCCGTCGGGTTTGTACTGGTCCACGATCTGGGTCAGCGCACCGACGTGCGGGTCGAGGAGCCGTTCGGCGGCCTCATCCAGCGCGCCTTCGTCTTCCAGCTTCTCCGCCTGCACGGCGGTGCGCGCCACCTCCAGCGCCTTCTTCAGGAACTCGACCGAATCGCCGGACTTCTTGATGGCTTGTTTGCGTAGCCGGTCGATCTGCTCAGCCAACGACTGGTAGACGGAGTGCCCGCTCGCGGCGAGACGAAGTTGGATCCGCCGGTCGATCGCGGTGAACACCTCCTCCAACGTCACTGGGTTGGTGGTCGGGTCGGCGGGCAGATCAATGTCGAGCTCGCCCTGCTCGACGAGGCTGCGCATCGCCTCAATGGCGTCCGGGTCGACGACCACTTCTTCCAAACCGGTCCCGGTGACGCTCACATTCGACATGTGGCCGTGCACGAGGTTCAGCGTTTTCTGCCCGAGCCGGTCCCACAGCAACGCGTTCGACCACTGAGTCGGTTTGACCGCCTCATACACCTGGGCGAGCCAGCGGTAGTCCGCCCGGTGCGGCGCGAGCGCCTCATCGGGGGCGAGGAACTCCCATAAGGTTTGCAGCCCGGTGAACTCGGCGGCGAACTCGTCACGGGCCGCCCCGTCATTCGGCAGCCGTTGAATGGCGTGCTGCAGGGCTTCGAAGCCGTTGTCGGTGCGGTCGATCCCATCGAAGCGTGGCGTGAGGATGGCGGCCATGCGGGCGGTGAACTCGGCGGCGAGCTCGTCCACCTCGACGGGCCGTTTACCGCCGGCGTCGGGGTCGGCGGCTTTCAACGCCGTCGCGATCTGGGTGCCCAACCCGATGTAGTCCACGACCAGGCCGTACCGCTTCTCTTGCCCGGTCACCGGGTGGGTGAAGCGGCGGTTGGTGCGGGTGATGGCCTGGATCAGAGTGTGCCGGCGCAGCGGCTTGTCCAGGTACATCACCTGCTCGATGGGGGCGTCGAACCCGGTGAGCAGCTTGGCGGTCACCACCAGCATCGCCAACGGGTGGGCCGGGTCGCTGAACTCGCGTTTGACGGTCGCTTCCTCGTCCCGGCTCAGGGCGTACTGGGCGAAGCTCGCCGGTTCGTCCTTGCCGGTGCCCACGCTCATCACGACCTGCACTCCGTGGTCGAGCCCGCGCTCGGCGATCAGGCGGGTGAGTTCGTGCTCGTAGGCCACGACTAGTTCACGGTCGAACGCCACCACCTGCGCCTTCGTGCCCAGCGGGGCGATCTTGGCGTGGAAGTGGTCCAGGATGTCGGCGCACACCGCGCGGATGCGGGCCGGGTTGGTCAGGATGGTCTTGACGTGGGCTGCCTTGCCGGCCAGGAACTCGCGTTGCTCGTCGGTCAGCTCCTCCTCCTCGGCCAGTGCGGTGAACGCCTCGTCCAACGCGGTCATGTCCAGGTGGAAGTCGACCAGTCGGGTTTCGACGTGCACCGGCACGGAGGTGCCGTCAAAAATGGACCGTTCCATCGAGTAGGTGTTGAGCACCCATCCGGGGTCGGCGGGGTCACCGAACAGCTTGAACGTGTTGCGGTCCGCGTCGGAGATGGGGGAGCCGGTCAGCCCGAAGAACCGGGCGCGGGGCAGGGCGGTGCGCATGTCATCACCCAGGGAGCCTTCGGTGGTGCGGTGCGCCTCATCGCACAGCACGATGAAGTTGGTGCGGGTGTTGAGCTCGCCCGCTCCTTCGAACCGGAAGATGGTGGTGAGGATGATGCCCCGGCGGTCCTCAGCCAGCAGTGTGCGCAGTTCGGTCTTGGTGTCCGCGGTGCTCAGCCGCGGCAGCCCCGCGGTCTGGAACTGGCGCTGCACCTGCTCGATCAGGTCCAACCGGTCCAAGACCACGACAACGGTGGGTCCGCCGATACGTTCATCGTTGAGCAGCATCAGCGCCGCGAACGCCATCAGCAGGGTCTTCCCCGTCGACTGGTACTGCCAGATCAGCCCACCAGGACCGCCAGTGAGCACCTTGGCGAAGATGGCTTCCGCGCCTTCGACCTGCGGGTAGCGGGCGACGAGCTTGCGACGCCCACCGTTCGGGGTGGCGTCGAACAGGATGAAGTCCCGCAGAATGGACAGCACCTTGCTCGGGGTCAGCAGCAGATCCACGGAGCGTTTCACTCGCGCGAAGCCGTCCAAGTCGTACGGGTCGTCGGTGGAGCCCCACATTTGCCAGTCCCCGGCCGGCTGCCCGAGACCACCGAAGTGGAACTCGCGGCCCTCCGTGGCGGCCATCAACACGTTCGGGGCGAAAAACTCGGGAGCTTGCGGGCAATAAACTTTTGCCAGATCGTTCGCGCCGTTGAGCCAGGACACCGACGCCTTGACCGGGGTTTTCGTTTCGATGACGACCAACGGGAAGCCGTTGCACCACAGCACCACGTCGAAACGCCGTTCGGCACCGGGTGGGCCGAACGTCACTTCGTCGCTGACCACGAAGTCGTTGTTACTCAGGTCGTCGAAGTCGATGAGCCGCAACGGCACGTAGTGCTCGGTGCCGACGTAGCGGATCGTGTGCGCCCCGCGCAGCAATTCGGTCAGACGCTCGTTCGCCGCGATCAGCCCTTCCTGCGCGGCGGCCAACACCGCGGAGCGCAGCAACGGCAGCACCTCATCGACCCGCTCCGACATGCCCATCAACGCTGGGTTCAACATCTCCAACGCGCCGATCACCGACTCCTCAACCAACACCTCAGTGTTGGTCCGCAAAAGCTGGTTACCCGGCACATGCTCCCACCCCAACGCCACCAGGCGCTGCACCAACCACGCCTGCACCGTGGACGACTCCGAGAAACCACTCACGCTGCAACCTCCAACACTGCGTCATACGCCTCGGGGATCGTGATGGCCTGCGACAACAGGGCGATCAGCAGAGACGACCGGAAAGCGCGAAGTGCTGCGAGTTCCGCGCGCACCGTGCGAATCACGTTGCGGATCGAGTCGAGTCCATTCGCGAGCCGCTCCTGGTCGTCAAGTTCCAGCGGTAGCGGGATCTCTGTTGCGATCACGAGCGCCTTACTCAGATTCGGCTGTGCGGCACCCACGGCACGCTGCCGGAGGGCGTCGTTCCTCGATCGAACGGCGTGCAAGAGATAGCGGGCATGGACGCGGTCCCCGTTCGGCGTGAGCGCCAAAACGGCCTGGTTCGTAGCAACCGGACTCGTCACGTAGCCAGCGCGGCCCTTTGTGTCGCCCTGCCCATACATCGCCACGAGCGTCGCCCCCGCCGGAACAAGCCTCGCGGAACTAGCAGCCAACCCCGCTTTGGTGATGAACTCCTTCGCCGTTTCGATCCGATCATCCTCAACCTCGCCCGACTTCAGCCAAGGAATGTCCCCGCCAAAGAAGTCAGCACGCTTGCGAGATGGGGTTCCGCCGGAGGTTGCTCTCGTGACAACGTCAACGATCGGGACAAGCGGGTGCTGGGTGACAAGTGAAGTGAGGACGCTGCGGTACACGCTCTCGTGCAAGACAGATTCTTCCTCCAGCGCGTCGATTTGTACGTCCACAGCGGACGTGACGTCCACGATGCGCCGCTGCTCGGATAAAAGTGGAACTTTTACTGATGCCTGAAGAAATGTCGGCACTGGGGTACGTCGCCGACGTGGAATCGAGCCTATCGCAGTCGAATAAAAGTACGAAGTGAGAATCCCGCTTTCCAGCAAGAGTCCTACGAAACGCGGCTCATTATTGCCCGACACACGAAACGTTTCGTAGACCGGTGAAGTAACACCTTGTTTCAATCCCTTCCACTGTCCAATCGCATTACTCCAAAGCAGGTAAGGATTGTACGCAATATCTAGGGGTTGAAGGACCTTGTACTTGGTCGTGTCACTCGTTGCGACGCGGGTCCTGAAAACCTGGTCTTGCGGAATGATGCCTCGCTTCTCAGTAACACTTAGGACAAGCGGAACGACTGTCTTACCCTGTCGCTCGTCAACCTTATCGACGATGCCGCCAAGTGTCGTCTGTATCCACTCATTCATCGCTATCACCCAGGTCGGCGATGCCGGCGGCGGCGAGGCGTTTGAACATGTCCCGTTCGGCGTCGATGCGGGCGGTACGGGCGTCTTGGTAGGCGGCGAGCACGGTGGGGAGGTCTGCGGCTTCGGCGGCGGTGGCACGCACGTAGCGTCCGATGTTCAAGTCGAAGCTGTTGGCCGCGATTTCCCCATACGGGACAAGTCGGACGTTGATGCCGCCCTCATCGTCCGGGTCCTCCCCAGTGCGGTAGGCGGCCAGGGTGGCGGCGATGTCGGAGACGCTCATCGTGTTCTGGTTGCGGGACTTGACGAACCGGGCCGAGGCGTCCACGAACAGGACATGCTTGTGTCGGTGCTGGTCTTTCTTGGCGCGGAAGATCAGCAGCGATGCGGGGATGGACGTCGAGTAGAACAAGTTCGGCGGCAACCCGATAACCGCTTCCAGCTGGTCGCGGGCAATGAGGCATTCCCGGATCTTCGCCTCCGACCCACCACGGAACAGCACACCATGCGGCATGACGACACCGACCCGGCCGGTGGTGGCGTCCATGGAGCTGATCATGTGCTGTACCCAGGCGTAGTCACCGTTCTTCGCCGGCGGGACCCCGCAGAAGGACCGCGGATCGGCCGCCCAGGTGTCCGCCCCCCAGTTCTGCAGCGAGAACGGCGGGTTGGCGAGGACCACGTCGAACGTGGCTAGGGTGCCGTCGGGCTTGCGCAGGCCCGGTGAGCGCAACGTGTCGCCCAGGGCGATCTTCGACTCCTCGATTTCGTGCAGGAACAGGTTCATCCGGGCGATGGCCGCGGTGGTGATGTTCACTTCCTGTCCGTACAGCCGCAGCGTCCGATGGTCCCCACCAGTGTCACGAACCCGGTTGATGGTCTCCACGAGCATCCCGCCCGACCCGGATGCTGGGTCGTAGACGGACTCATCGTTCTTGGGGTCGAGGATGCTGACGAGCAGGTGCACCACCTCACGCGGGGTGAAGAACTCCCCGGCCTTCTTCCCGGACTCGTCGGCGAAGTTCTTCAGCAGGTACTCATAGGCTTGTCCGAGCAGGTCGTGGCTGACGTGGTCGGGGTCCAGCGTGATGCCGTTGAAGGTGTTGAGCAGGTTTACCAGCGCGGTCTCCGGCAGGCGTTGCTTGTTGCCCCACGTGGCGTCCCCGAAGATCCCGGCGAGGGTCTTGGCGTTCGCCTGCTCGATCTGGGCGAGGGCTTTGCCGATCCGCACCCCGATGTTGTCCGTCTTGGTGGTCACCGTCGACCAGTGCGCCTGCGTAGGCACGGTGAAGCGGTGAAAGTCGCGCTCGATCTCGTCGTTGAGGTCTTCGCCGTAATCTGCGACCGCTCGGGCGTGCTCCCACGTCCAGTTGTCGCTGATCCATTTCCAGAACAGCATCGGGAAGACGTACGTCTTGAAGTCGGCGGGGTCGACCGGCCCGCGTAGGGCGTTCGCGGCGCTCCACAGGCGTGCTTCGAGGTCGGGCAAGCTCATCCCGACCTGAGTCACCCGGTGGCCTGTCTGCTGCACACTCACTGCGTCGTCCCACTCTCGCCTGTTGTGCGATCGTTCGTCCATCGTGAAACTGAACCTAGTGCAGTGCGCGATTTCGTTCCTGCCGCAGCAAGCGAGGACTCGCACCGGGGGAGGGCGTCCGCACCGAACTGCGGAACTCAACGCGCACTATCGGGGCATCATCGCCCAACTCACCGTCGTCGGCGCCAGCATCGCCTCGTGGCTGGCCTGACAGACAGCCCTAAACGGGCCGATCGGGAACGACACCGTGGGGGGGCGTCCTCATGGAAGCGACTCCTTAGGTGCCCCGCAGGCGTGGAAGCGCTGTCGGCGCCGCGGCTGCTTGTGCACCATGGGCCGAGTAAGAACACTCTGCCTATGGCCCTGCGAGACATTCCGCTACCCGACGTTGTCTACACGAGGTTGTTGCCAGACCGGGACACGGTTTTGACGACCAAGTATTGCGTCGATGCCGGCCGTTGGCAGCGTGAGCTCGCAGGCCGTGGCCTGGACCTGCCCGAGGGGACACTGGGTTCGGTGGATGGCTGGATACGGCTGAGTCGGGCTGACATACTCCTGATGGCCGACCCCACGCCCACCCAGCGTGGCGCGATGGACCTGCTTTGGTACTCCCTCGCCTGGGGTCTCGGCAGTAGGGCGCCGCGACTTGCTGCGCGACTGGATGCAGTGGCGAAGGATCCACAGAGGGTCGCCGCGCTCGTCGCCGGGGCTTGGACTCTCACCCGGGACGGAGCCAACCCCGCCGTCTGCTACGCAGCTCTGCTGACATCCCGCGGTCGGCCGCGCGTCAGCTGGTTAGGGGGAGCCTTTGCGACGAAGGTCCTGTACTTCGCTCACGGCACCCAAACCGCGCCCCGCAACCTCATCCTCGACAAAGTGGTGGCTGACAAGCTGAGGCCGCTTGCGTGGGAAACTGCTCCCACGACGGCGTGGTGGCCCGACACCTACCAGACGTACTGCGACCTCATGAGCCGGTGGGCAGGTGAGGCCAGCGAACGAGCCGGCCGGTCCGTCGAGGCCGACGAGATTGAGGGAGCACTGTTCCTCACTTGACGCACCGGTAAAGCAGCACCTTGCACCAAGGTAAGCGTCACACCTGCCGGATCCGCTCAGGTTGCAGGTGCGCAGGTCGCAGGTATCGGTTGGTCGCTGAGCCAGCCGGTCAAACCACCGGGTCGGCGGGGCAGGAAAGTGTTCAGTGGCCGCAGCTCTGCCGACGCAGTCAGTGCGTTCCAGGCAGCTTTGTCGGTGAACACGGCGTCGCAGTAGGGAACGGCGACAGCAAGGGCGTCGATGTCATGTATGTCGTTGGTGGTCCATCGGTGATTGCTATCAGCGTGGTATCGGGTTTTGAGAGTGATCGCAACCAGGCTGCTAGGCATTCCTTCGGCAAAGGATCAAGTGGTGTCACGGTCTTCGCTGACCGCCTCACCGACCGTGATGCCGCGTGCCATCACGGCGCGGGTCAGGACGTCGCTCCACTCCATGCTCAGCTCGCGCGCACCGATGACGTCGCGCAGCCTGCCGCGCCGCCATTTTGGGTCGGTATCCAACCTCAACGCTTGGTCTCGTTCTTGCTGAGCGCGTCGGGCGGCTACTTCATGGGCCGTCTCCGGTGCGTACCCGAGAGCCCGCAGGCCAGTGATCTCGTCATCGGAGGGTCCGGCGAGCAGGGCGCGCTCGATGAAGCGATTTGCGTCAACGAGGAACTGAGCCAACCGATCATTTCCGACCGCAGCGCCGGTTTGATCGGCGACGTCGTTGCCGTCGGCATCGCGGAGCACGAGCCCGCCGCGCAGCCCAAACGCCCATACTCCGCTCGAGCCGAGGAGTGGCACGGATTCGCCCATCGTCGGGTGCCCGAGCAAGACGTCGAGCATGGATTCAATCTCGAGCTCGGCGATGGTGCTCCGGCCGAGCAGCACGTTGAAGCCAGACAGTTCCTCCATGACGGCAGCTACCGCCTTGCGCTGCGCTGGGTCGAGGATCTTGCTCATCTCGACGTAGTGCGCGGCGGACAGCGGAAACAGTGCCCGCCCGTCCTGCCGCGCGTTGCGACATGCACCCAGCAGCTCGCCGTACCCGGCTGGCACCGTCGCGTCACCTGCCGCGGTCCGCGCGAAATTGATGTAGTGATTGAGGTCGAGGAAGACGAGGGCAGGTGGACGACCCGGTTGGCGGACGCGGACGGGCCACACGATGCCCGGTAAGTGTTGCCGGACATTCTCCTGCTCGTGCGGTAGCTCCACGTCGGTGAGTGTGACACTCAAGACCGATTGCCCCGGCTCCGCATCCGCATCGTCATGACCCGGGCACGAACGGCTGCCAATTCGGACCCAACTCGCCGTTCGATGCGGGGTACGCGGCGCTCGCGGAGAGCTACAGCGAGGCCGAGCAGCGCGACGAGCGCGCTGTTGCGCGCGCGCGTTACGTGGCGCGAACAGACCCCGAGCCGCCCAACCAGTGGCGCGACGGCCGACGCAACCCGGAGGAGAGCCGGTGGGCAGGGGTGGAGTGAAGTGCGTAATGCTTAGGGCCCCGTCGTCGCCACCGCCGCGGTACGAGCATTGCTGCGCCACGCGTGGTGGCACATCAGGGGAGGGGTCCTCTGATGTGCCACCGGGATCCCGATTCGGAGGAGGCGCCGGCGTCGTCACAGCGTTCGGTGCTGAGCCGCAGGCGGGGCACGGGAAGCCTGAACCACGCCGGGGACCCGTCACTCGCGAGGGCCCATTTCGGCCAGCTCTGGGTGTGCAAGTGTTGGGGCCGCGACGGGCTGCAGATTGCAAACCGGATCTCAACTCCAACGGGCGCTGCCGCTCTGATCGCCGCCACTCGACCCATCTTTGACGTCGCCTGACTGTTGCTCCACGCGCCGTAAGCCTTTGCCTCGATGAGCACGAGGTGAGTCACGTCGTCCTCGGCCCAGGCCACGACCAGGTCGACGTCCTCCTGCGACCCGGTGATCCACGCCGACTCCCCACCGTCGCTCGTCAGCGGAAGATTCTCGATCTGGCCGGGCCTGACCGCACCAGACTGCCACTGGAGCGCGCCATGGATCCAGCTTAGGTGAAAGTCAACGCTGGCCCAGGCGTGGGCCGGCACATCGAGCCCGATTACATCTGCGAGAGTCGCCCGAAAGGCGGCGTCGAGCCGGAGCGCGGGCCCGTGAAGCTCGGCCGTGTCAAGCCCCCCGCCCGCGAACCCGAAGAGGAACAGCCGCTCTTTGCGGGTGAAGGCCGAGAGCTTCGCCGGAAGCCCCAGACCGGAGAGAGCACTCACCGTCGTCGCAGCCTTATGAGTGGACACGGCCTTCTGAATCAGGGGCCCGAAGAGGCGGTCAACAGCGTCACTGGGTGGTGGATACTCCGTCGGCGAGGTCAGGTCCGCGAATCCATGCCCCTGTGGCAGTACGACGTATCCGTTGGTGTCGAACATCGCGATCTCTTGCTCGTGCTCGTGCGGGTCGACCAGGAACCAGTAGTCCCCTCGTGCACCGTCGGGCCGGTCGTCAGACAGGTCAACAGTGTCGAGGTCGCCGCGGTACGGCTCGAACAAGCGGGCGCGCTGGTCCTCAGGCGAGAGGCTGGGCGTGACGTCGACCCCCCATAGGCAGCGCCAATCAAGACCGAACAGTGCGGCGTGTCGGAGAGTTAAAGCGATTGCCTCATAAACTCGGTCCTGCGCCGCGGGCGCACGCTCACCGTCAGTCACGCCGAGGTGGTTGAGCACCTTCGCCGACGTCTCGGTCACACCGAGGGCGCCGCTGCCGGCACGAGCCCATAGGTGCGCGCCCCCAACCCAGCTGTCGGCACCGTCGGAACTTCTAACTAAGATCGCACCCGGGCCCATCCTGTTGATTATTACCTCGCCACTCGAAGAGGCATGGTCGCGACTGAGCAGCCTTAGCGCGTTTGACTGCGCGTGACTCGGGTAACTTTCGATGAGCCGATAGTGCTCTGGCAGTGCCGCCGCCAGCTTGGCTCCGATGGCCCAGGACGCAGCCTCCGCGACGATGCCGATGTCTTCCATGTGCGGAGGATAGCGAGTGACGGATCCCGCGTCGGCGGTATCAGCGGTATCGGCGGTGCCGGACTGGCACCTGGACACACAGGGCGCACCGCAGCTACGGCGCTTTGACTGCCTCAACTGGACGTTGCACACCTCGGTGCAATAGCCGTCCGAACCGCGACGGGGAGCCAGGTCTTCGGCGGACCGTGGTCCGCAGTGCCCCACTCGACGCCTCCTCAGGCCTTGCCAGGGCCGCAAGTCTCACGAATGCTGCCGGTAATCCGTCCTGAGTGGACGGTCACCAGGAGCGCGCTGCTGGCTGCGAGTGTTACGCGGCACGGACCGACCTGCACGTGGCAGCTCGCCGTCAACCGCGCATTATGGCCGTGCAGGGGCGCCCGCGTCGTTGTTCGGGGTGGGCGGCTGCATTCAACCGCCGTCGGTACGGTCACGCGCCTCGCAGTACATCCGCACCGCGCGCCGGGCGACGTCCTACATGGACCGAGACTCCAGCTCCGCGCACCGGCGCAGCAGGTCAGCCTCGGCGTCGGACAACTGCACCGTCCAGAGCATGATGTGAGGGTGTCGCGCGCGACCTCTGCCCCTCGAGCCTCAATGCGCCTCCCGTCTTCGACTTGGCGTTGTGGTTTAAGAGCGGCGATGGGTGTGCCGAGTTTGAAGGTGGTCGCCAGACAAGGGGAAGCGGTGATCCGCCTCCCGCGAGTTGGTCTCTGCCTTGTCCTAAGTCACGTGTCATGGTTGCGTATAGAGCAGACGGCGGTTTGTTACGAAAGAGCTCCGTGACTCGCTACGCCCTTGCAACCACCGAGAGCAGCTCGTCGATCGATACGAAGGGGAATGGTCCGGGGACGAACGCTGCCGGCACCGGTCGCCGGGTGACGAACATCGGCTTCACCACGTACGGGTCTCTGTCGGACCTCGCTGGTAAACCCAGGGCCTTCGCCACCGCGCCCGCGTGCGGTGCGAGGTCGTTGTACTTGCGCTGCAACTGGGAGCAGTAGGCGCGCTTTGCACCGTCCAAATAGAACGCGTCAAGTGACCGACGTATGTCCGGTGAGGCGTAGGTCTCTACTGGGTCTTTGACCTCGAGCAGCCAGATCGTGCCGTGGTCCGCCCGCCCGGCCACGCTGTCGATCTCGGTGCTGAGAGAGGGGACGTTGAGTCTGCGGGACTTGGTCTCTTTGACGTTTGCGACGACAGTCCACCCGCCGGATCGCAGGAGCTCTGCCGTCTTCTTTTCGAGAGCCTTGTTCCGCTCGTCCCGGATCTTGTCGAGGGCCGTGCTTACGACGTGGGGCGGCTCGGGCTGGCTCCACGGCAGTTGTCCTTGACCGAGGTAGTTCCTATACACGCTGAGGCTGCCCAGGCACAGGTGTGGGGAGACGACCAGCTTGCCGTCGGTCAGGACGGGAAGCGGCTGGATCAGCAGGCGGCGCTTCCGGCTGCGGGTATGCCAAGGTTTCCAGTCGGCGGCTTGCAACTCGGCGGCCGTGCTAGTCAGCAGGTCGATCGCCGATTCGATGTGGAGCCGTCCGTCCGCGTCCTGCCCCAGGACTGTCGACTCAACGACGTACTGAACAACAGCCTCTTGTGGCACCGTGATGACGTCATCTTCGTCTGTCTGGAGGGGCCAACCTGCGAGAGCGAAAAGTGTGGTGAGAATATCGCTCCCGCTTGCGCCGAATGCCTGCAACATTGCGTCGTCAACGGCGGGCGCCACGAGATCAACCTGCGCTGGCGTTTCGTCGTCTGTGTCGTCGGATATATCCTCAAGCTGGTGTGCCGCTCGGGCTTTCCGGAACGACTCAACATCGAGGTTGTATACGCGACGCGCGCCGGCGCCTTCGACGGCCGCGCTTCTACATTCGTCGGCGACCGTACTGATCTCGAAGGAGTCGCTAATGCTTAGGCGACTGGGTGTGAGTTGGTGATGGACTTGTTCGCTGCGCATCGTCGAGGCCAGGTACGCGTGCGCCGCGGCAATGATGCCCAGCCACGCTATGTGGTCGATTGGCTGACTGCCCGTCGGTGCGGATCTGAGCGAAGCCTCGATCGCTGTCTCACCGCATCGACGCAGCAGCAGGTACTGGGCCTCAAGCTCGCTGTGCCTCGTTGGAGGGTCCCAGTCGATTGTGAGCTGAGATGATGATTGGCGGACATCACGGAGTAGCCGGTCCCGGTAAGCGGTGCACCGCTCCAGTTCGATCATGCCGAACAGCACCAACTCGTCCAGATCGTGGGCACCTAACCGCTGCGTCAAAATGTTCAGGGCAGCAGGGGCGAGAACGTCGTTGTCGAGTTCTTTCGCCACCTGACCGCTGTACTCGCCTGGCTGTACACCGGCCGCCCGTACCGCCTCTGCTACGAGCCGGTCGACTTCGGATACAAGCGCCGCGTCCAGTTGGATGGGTCCGATCAAGTTATTCCGTACCGTTGGCGTGACAAGCTGCTGTATAGCCAGCGAGGGGGGTGCGGCTCGCCAGGCGGTAGTGAGCCGTTCGACCAGGGCTTGCGCCATGCCAGTGGCTGTGAGGAGCGTTCCGACAACATCTGCCATGGTATCCCGGCCGACAGCAATGTCTGCGCTCGCGGCCTCCGCAAATGCTTCGCACATGACCTCGATAGACGCATGGCCGATCCGGCCGTTCGGCCCGTTCATAACAGTGCTGTGGACCATCCTCATCGTTGCCCCAAGCGGCAGTGGCCCTGCCGTCCCTTGGAGCTCCCAGACATACCCCGCGATTCCATGCGAGGGATGACAGGCCTGCCACACCTCGTCTACCTCGCGTAGCGCGAACGCGAATCCTCCCGCCAAGTCGTGCAGCAGACGAACCTCTACACCGACCCACTCGGGTGCAGCGGCTACTATCGCGACTGGAACGGGGCTGAGATGTACTGCCCAACCTCTGAGTCCTGGAAGCCCATGCACTCCCGCGCGCTCCGCATTCATTGGCGCGCCGTCCGTTCCGCCCCGGCGGACCAAGGCGCCTCTTGCCATTTGTATACGACCGGCGGACCGGACGATGCGTGGTCAACACCGTCCGTCTCACGCAACGGTGGCAGCCCCACGGTCGCCAGAGCCCGCTCGAGCGGCGCTCGTTCGGCGGCACGCTCCCACTCGGCCGCACCGCCATGCGCCTCAATGAAGACAGCGGTGGGAGGCTGGCCGCCGGTGAAGAAGCTCTTGCCGTTTGCTCTCCACCACTCCCAGAGGTCGATGGTCTCCCACATGAAGGGGCGCGGTCGATCAGGACGGGTCATCTCCCGGCAAAACAGAAACAGGTCGCTCTGTGCCGCGCGAGAAGACGCTATCCAGCGCAGATCCTCCAGCGACATTCCCAGAAGTCCGTTCCTCTGCGGGGCCACCAGGTGGGCCGCGGAGGCGACCACCAGCACGGGTACTACCTCGATGCGCGGGTCGAGCGTAAGGACCTTGCCCGCCATCGGGACACTGAGCGGGGCTGCCGGATCCGCCGCGGCAGCTTGGGTCACGGCCAACGCTGCTGGTAGGTCTGAGTCTGACAGACCGGCCGACCCCACTCTTGCAATGACCTGCACGAGCAGGGCACGTCCGGGACCAAGCATTGCGACCCATTGCACTGTGTTTTGTGAACTCACGGCGGGTCCGTCTGCCTCATCGTCTGGCCCAATGATATTCGTGGCGAAGTTCCACAGCGCTCGCCGGACTTGGGCGGCCACCAGCTGGGTGAAGTGCCGGTCCACCCCATCTGCAACCGTGGCTTTGGCCGCTAGCTGTGTCACCGCGTATCCGAGGATTTCCGGCAGGAAGGCTAGCGGCATCCATCGCTCCATCCCCTCGGCACCGCCGCGGCGCACCCGCAGGAACCGACCGAACGAGCTCTGGGGGTGACCTGGCTCATACGGCAGGTCAACCGTATTGCACGTCATCCACTCCAACGCTCGGCGCCCTTCGGGCGACAGCGCAATGTCTGTGGGTGTGCCGCGCTCGACTAGCGCGGCCGCCGCGGAGTACTCCGCGTCTGTGACCATCACCGGTCCCCTAACCGGCAGCTCCAGCGTCGGCCAGTGAGGAGCTAACACCCCTATGGCCAGGTCGGCGTAGCCGAGTGCAACCTCAAGTAGATGCCTGACGCCGAATCCAACCAGCGAAACGAGTACGTCGTCGACAGCATCTGCGACAAGCAGCGCCCGGTCGACGTCCGCGACAGGTCGTTCCACCGATCCTGGGAACAGTCGAACAATTTCATCCCCCAGCCGCGTGAGCACCTCGTCCCGAGGATCGGAGGGTACGAAGTCCTCGAGGGTATATAGCCGAGGGTCATCAGCGGTGCATGCAGCGAGCAAGCCCTCGAGCTGTGCCACGGTGCTTGGCCGCGTCCCACGGTCGCCAGCAGACAGCACCGCGTAGGTCAGGTGACCGACCGTCGCCCATCGGTGGCGTGCACCTGGAGCCGACCCGGCCGCAACGAGGAGTGCCCACAGCTGATCAGGGTTCCGCCGGGCTAGCTGCCTGAGCAGAGGGGACTTCCGCGGGGCCTTTTTTACCATGCCGCAGTATGTCTTTCCGAGATCATGCGCCCATCCTCCACCGTGACAGAGATGCGTCGGAGCGCCGTCGCGGGCGGGACCGACGGCGATGACCCCCCGCCCGTCAGCTGGCGGTGTGTGCGGCGATGTATTCGGCGAACGCGGCGCGGATAACGTCGCTGGGACTGCGATGTTCGGTGTGCGCGAGGGCGGCCAACTGGTCGTTCACCTCGGCCGGCAGCCGAACCTGTCGCACCGGGGAGTTCTGACCCGGTCGCGCCGTCGGGTCGATCGACGGGCATCCCCCGCTCGCCCGCTCGAGCAGATCGCGGCCGAACGTGGCAGCGGCCTCTCCGCGCAGCGCAGTGGCCGAAGCCGGCTTCAGAAACGCGGCAGTATTCCCAGCCGAGCTCTGGGGCATCGACGAGCTGGCCGAGGCAGACCGTTTGCTCGACGATGCCGGACCGGCAGCTTCCGTGGCCGCCGAGCCGTCGTCACCGGTTGACGATCCCCAATCGACGCTGCGGCCCGTGCGATCAGAGCAGGACGCGGATGGGGCACAGCGGGCCGGTCGCGCCGGCCAGCCGTCCGTCCGCGGTGATCAGTTCGCAGTCCAGGTGCTCGGCCAGCGCCACGTAGCAGGCGTCGTAGGCGCTGACGTTGGCTCGCAGTTCGAAGGCACGCGGCACCAGTCGCAGCGTCGGCACGCGCTCAAAGCCGAGCTGCTGCAGGTGGGCGATGGCGGTGCTGAACCGCTGCTCGGTGAGCGTGCCACGCAGCCAGCGCTTGCGCAGCACCGACACGGTCTCGACGTCGACCAGGTCGGGAGCAGAGACCTCTCCCGCAGCCCGCAGCTCACGGCGGGCACTCTCGCCGTTCTCCTCATCGTCGGCGAGGGCATTGGCCAGGACGGAGGCGTCTACGACGATCACCATGTGCTCGGCAGGGTGATCACCGCTGCGAGCGCTCTTCGTCCAGGTCAGTGATGGCCGCAGCGAATCCGACGTGTCCGCCGTGCTGGACTTCGACCTCGTCAAGAACCTCGCTGATCGAACGCCGCTCGGCGAGATGTCGCAGTTCGACGGCTAGGTACTGCTGCAGTGACTGGTGGTGGTGCTCGGCCCTGCGCTGCAGCGCGGCGTGGACGTCATCAGGGACGTCACGGAC
>JAABVA010002142.1_pt1 | contig 20076 bp, 22 predicted proteins | sample 5560331 | NCBI WGS metagenome assembly JAABVA01 (sample SAMN12812661, study PRJNA571458) | rock metagenome | isolation source: Antarctica rocks | place: Antarctica: Victoria Land, Mt New Zealand sud | collected 2016-01-07 | reverse complement strand
ACGATCGCGCAATGCACCTGAAGGCCAGTGCATACGGGGTTTATTCCGTTTCACCCTCTGTGTTCAAGAGTCTCCAGACCGACGAAGAATAATACTGACCGGTCAACTCAATCGCACGAGACTCGAGTCGTGTCGATGAGCCGGATTGACAAATTCAGACATTGATATATTCAGGTAAGTTGACCATCTTCCTCAATAAAGGCTTTCGTCTTAAGAAGTATATTGCAGATCTCGTTCATCTCCATACAGGTGAACTCTTTTTGGCGTTTTCCGGGGTTTACAAGTTCATCACAGACGATTGTGGATATCTTCGCACTCTTCCTCTACGAATCTGACCAGTTCTAGTATACGTCTGGGAGGTAATCTATGCGTATCGGCTCGCTTCTCGCTCGCTCTGATGTCTGTCCCGCCTTTTCGGCTTTCTTTCGTTGGCAACGCAGCAATCCTACCAAATTATCTCTCACATCTCTTCATCGGCTACCATGCACAACAATCATCCTCTGCGCGCGTTCTCGTCGACACACGTTCTCAGTAGTGGGAGCAAGTTTGACAAAGATGGTTTCACGACTCGTTTGAGGGGAGAAACCGCAGATGCAAACCCTTTCTGAAGAGTTACATAGACAATATACACATTCTGGGCATGCTATCCACATACTTCCTCCAATCCTTTGATTCTAACCGGTATCCTTCCTCCTGAATTACATGTATGAGGTCCGTCCGGGTCCGAGGAGGCTTGTTTTCGACAGTGGCCTAGAGCAGTTCCTAGGGAATTCAAGTATCTCGAGTGCGGCTCCAGTGGTGACACAGGGACAGCGCTATTCACATAGGATGAGGATGTGAGTCGTCATAGTGCTGTTTCTACAACTTTGAGGAAGTGAAGGCGATCGCATCAACTGTGTTGCTGTGTACCTCCTCTTTTTTTGTAACTTCGTGTTATCCTCTGGCTTTGCATGGCTAGGTTCTGTACTGGAGCAATGTTAGTATATCTCAGCACTAGGTAGTCGTGATACATTACTTTGTGTATGTGACCAAGTCATCATCTAAACCTCAGGGATCTCATATCTTTCCATGCTATCCTGGGCTTCTTCCCTTCTATGTCCGGCTGTGACTCAGGCTGTTACTTCATGACTTCATGACTTTGAAGAATCTTCCGAGTAGACTCTATCGAGCGTGCATTAGCTTGGTATTCCGTTCCGTCGAGCTTTGCACATTGTTCAACACCTTGTCTGGTGCCGCTGAGTGCAGTGCCCCCGCCAATGACACCCCCACCGACGCTGCCGACGCCGCCGACACCGCCGGGAGTGCCGCCGCTGTTCAATCCATCGCTCACACCCTCACAGACGCCACCACCAACATTCCCCTCTCCGATCACTTGAGAACCTTCCTTGACACAGTGCTGATCATACATCAGGTCGTTTCCCACACCTCACTTGAAGATCACTGCTCCGCCAACCACCTCTTCTATGTGGTTGTGGCGGCCGCCCAGGTCTGTTGGGAATGCAGAACAGGTTGAATGTGATTACTGTGTCCAGAGACTCATCAACGTACATCCAGACCAGGTTCCGGGTGAGTACCTGCTTGGTTACATGTGCACCAACAGTCACTGAAAGCACCATGATGCACATTGCAGCCTCCATGAGTGCCTTTCTTCCTTTCATATCAGTCTGACGGCGACTAACCGACCCAGTTGCGGCGGGTCTCCGTTTTCCTCATCAGTTGATCCGGTCACAACTCGCCATCACTGCGTCGCCGCCCTCACCACCACCATCGGCGACGTCCCTCTCCCAGCAGGTCGTGACTATTCTTCCGCTGACCAGGTTTTCAGCGCCGCTGATGATTTGAAGGTTGCGGCTGAGATGCTTTGAACTTGTGCAACAAACATTTGAACTGATATGTGTCGTTCCGCTAAGCCCGCCCCCACCTCATTGTCATTGTTCCCAGTCCCAATCACCGTCACGCCGTGGTGGGCAATAGTAGGGGGCGCTTCAGGTTGAGTTGCCGTTGGGTTGTGTGGCGGGTGTGGGTACTCGGTCAGATAGATCAATGAGGATGTCTCTGAGCTACTGTTTCCACACATGTGACTGACCCATCCAATCCGTGCGAAGTATGTGTGCCCGTGCCCCGAAGAGTAAGAGTTGCTCGGTGCCGACCAACATGATAGACATGGGGCTCCGGTGATTCTTCATTCCGCAATACAACCGCACCCAGTGCCATATCAGCACACTCTCTGAGCCCCACAAGCACCATACCTGACACTAATATGTGCCTCAATCATTTGGATGTAATCTCAATAAGAAAACATATTTCAAATTTCAGCTAGTCAACTCGACGTCCGCAACCAAGTCTATTCCAGACCAAACCCAACCTCCTTCGGACAGAATGTCGGCATTCACTCATTCTCATCAGCAAGCATCACCCAGTGTCAGCAGTCCTCACACGTAGAGATATCAACAAAATCCATTGAGATGAAGCCAGACTCCCAAAGATCTGACCAAACAGCAAGAATTCCTGCGACTATACTGCCTCCCAAGGAAGATCCGGACACCGCTGGGGTCCGGAGGAACCCAAAGGTTCGTGTGTCCGTTGGTGATGGTATTGTTGGTGTGGAGCACCCTGGCGACTCAGCGCAAAGCATCCCAGCAATCCAGCGTGGAGCACAGCGACCCGACATGAAGCACCCCGGGAGGGACGAGCTTGTGAAGATCTTCAATGAATAATTTTGGTGAACAGTGAGGCTTTGTCGCAGAATGAGGTCTGTACGCCTGCATGATAGGTCACAGCCAAGACATGTATGTTGCTGAATTGTCTGTATGACTTTTCAGTGTCTGGACTCTAGACAAGAACTATAGGACCATGATGCATACATGTGAGCAGTGCCGAAGATGTTGGAGACAATGAGCCATCCTTTGACTCCATCAAAGGCAATGGTATTCTGATTAGCAGCCTCAACGCATATTTTAAATGCTTCATAGGCCTCTAGAACCACCTTCCCGTGCTTTACTGATGCAGGAGAGCTTCTCTACTGCACAGCTGCACTAGAGGTACCCTTGGGCAGCATCAAATGGATGGCACTTTGTAAGAAAGGACAATAGAGCACATAGCGCCGCATCATAGTACTTGGCACGCAAGCGTGCAGCATTGATGTCAGCAGATGACAGATCATTATCTGACCACTGCAGGCCACCAAGAAGTGTAGCTCACCAATTACCTAGCCAGTGATTCAGTCCAGCCCGCAACTCATGTTACTTCATACAAGTCCGAATGTATCGAGTTCAGTACAGTATACAGCTCAACTGCAGCTGTTCTGAATAGTACCTTGACCTGCTGCAGATCCGTCCAAGATCTTACTGTTGCAACTTTGTAACTGCTGATCCCACTAGGAGGTACATTGAGTTCTGCAAGGATATCACTGCACACAAAGGATCAGATGTTGTGAGTAACATTTAGCTTGCATCATGTCGACTTACCTCTCTGACTGCGACCAAGTCCAAAACGTAAGCTTCACCAGATTTGTGAAGGGATCAGTCGCCGTCATATCAAGCTGTAGAAGATCATTAGAATGGCTTTCAGTGAAACAAAATCCAAGTACATACATGCAGAGGGGAACTTGAAGATCTCTGCAAGCTGAAGTGATCCAGTTCCAACTTTCAATCCCATGTGCAATTTTTTCAGCCTACAATCCAGCGAAGAGTTCGGGCTGAATGTAGGTCAGATCATTGCGCTTGCGTAGGTTGCCTAGGATGTTGATTGCATGAGTGTAATATGCCAGGTCAGGAATGACAACTAGGTTCTTTGGGCCTTTCTCAAACGAGGAGAGCTCAAAAGTATCTGTTGCTTGCTGATGCCACATACCAGTAGTCGGATGACTGGGTCGGGGTTGGGGATCGATGCATTCATTGAAGTGAAATTTGTGTTCTGCCCAGGGCCGACCTAGGTAATGGACCCAGCCGTTAACACATCTTTCCCAACGCCATCACTAATGGAACCAATGCAGTAATAGATCACTCCGGCAAAGGTCTGAACAGGCAGTTTGATAATGAGCTGCACTCAAAGCTTGAATCAACAGGTGGACCTGACGCTGTTCTGATTGAGTGTTTGTGTTTGGTGGCTTTGTTTAGGACTGCTGTGGGCTTGTGATGAACTTTGTTGGGCACAAGGTTGGTTGATGATATAAACAATGAAAGAGTGTCAAGATCAAGAAAAGAATGCAGAATCTGGGTGTGATCTGTGTAACTTCAAAGCAGTTCAGCATCCACGAGGGCCCCATTAGGTTTAAGCCCGTCAACATCCTCATGGGACACTCTCTTCTTCTCACCGTTGAGACCATCAAACCTGACATTCTGATGAAGTGATTGGGCTGAGGTTCTGCCTTCACTCTTGACACTGGTTGCGCTGAGTTCCGGACTTGCTGAGCTAGACTGACTTGTCTCAGGTCAAAAAAGTTGTCCAGCAACCAACTCGTCAGAGTGTTGAATTACTTAGGTTGTGAAGAGATTTAAGAGAGTTTTCTTTTGGTCTCTCTGGTTCTTGATTGAACAACAGAGTTCATTGTAAGACACATCTGGAGGAATTAGAGGTGGGAGAGACGGTGGTAGATGATTCAGCTAAACTAGATGTGGATGATTTGACGTTTGATTTGGTGTCGGTTGACTCAATGCTGACCACGTGTCTTGGGCAGAAATAGGCGGCCTTTCCAAAACTCGGTGCAATGGAGGTCAAAAGACTCCTTATGAAAGAGCCTCTCTCTCTGAGGAGCAGGGCGGTAAATGAAAAAGAGCATATGCTCAATGGCCTCACCCCCCGAAAAGAACCAGGGTCTCGACCGGCCAAATACCATCGTCTATTCATTTCAAGACTTCCTGGCCAGCGTCGACAGTATCCGCCGCAGCATCTTTGAGTTGACCTTGAACATCAGCCAGATCAGCACCCTCCATCAACGGGCCCTCACCAACCCAGACCCAACGTCCACCAGCACCCTCGAAAGCGTCGTGACGCAGACCCAGATCCTGACTACACAGATCTGCGACCGCATCAAGTCCCTGGAGTTCGATGCGGCCAAGACGCCCTCGGCGAGCACGGACAAGAAGACGAAGCAAGGCCAGGTCAAGATGCTGAAGGCGGGATTTGAGCGAGAGCTGAAGAGCTACCATCAAGAGGAGCGGACGTATCAACAGCGCTATAGGGACCAGATTGCCAGGCAATATCGGATTGTAAACCCCGGTGCTTCCGATGCTGAAGTGGAAGAGGCAAGGAACGCGGACTGGGGGGATGAGGGTGTCTTTCAGACAGCTGTGAGTTGGCATAGGGAGAGTCACGTCTGTCAACGTACTTACTTGGACATTGCAGCTGAGATCAAATCGGTCGGGCGCAGCCAACAATGCACTCGGCGCCGTCCGAGCAAGGCACAACGAAGTGAAGCGGATGGAAACTACCCTCATGGAATTAGCTCGAATGTTTCAGGATCTCGCTCAAGCCACTGAGGTGCAGGAGGTCCCGGTTATCAGGATTGAGTGTGATACGGAGACCACCATGGTCAATATTGAGGGGGGAAATAAGCAAATGAACGGCGCCATTAAGCACGCAGAGAATACCAATAAGCTGAAACGGTGGCTGTTGGTTGTGGCGATTCTCATTGTTTTCATATTAGCGTTGGTCTTGGCGTTGGTCTTTGGGGTAAGGAGTAATAATCGGTAACTTAATGGTATTGTATGCAGAAGATGAATGGATTGCTGTCTAATTTACAAAGTGAAAGATAATCATGACTATTATACAAGCGGGTAGATCCACGTGAAAACCTAGGGTCTAGGCTCAAATACCGACACACCCCCTTGAGCCCTGACCCTTTAAGCCATGCCCTCAAGGTAAATAACCCCCGTGACTGTCTTCCAGCCATTGCCACTGCCTCAGCGGGCCTTACATAAACTTCCGTGACTGTCTCCCAGGTGCGTGCAGACCCCTGAACTGCAGTCTGAGCCTATTGCCTCGGCGGGGCTTACCTGGGCTTTCGATTGCCACTGCCTCAGCAGGGCTTAGATGGACTTTCAGATTGCCGATGCCGGAAAATTTGCTGTTGTGTCGTGACTTGAGACCTGTATGACGACAGGGACAACAGCGAGGTATAGGACTTCTCGTAGCCTCGAAACGGAGCAGACAATCAGGACGTTCGGTGGTATCCAGAATGTGAATGTACGCTATCTGGTGAAGACACTTGGGTGAGATCATAGCAGCCTTGCTTGGTCTCTTCAGATGATGATCCGGCAAGAGATCATGAGAGATTATCAAGATTGTTGAGAATGAGGTCTGGAGATGGATAAAGCCCAGGTTCCTCATATTGTCTTTGATTCTGCATCTGTTTGGTCTCCATGATACGACAAAGGCGATGTTCAGGTCAACATGAGACTACTTGAAATCAAAGTCGGCATTTGCCTTTCTCAAGAACTTGCCAAAGCGTATCTATCTCAATATGTGCCAGCAGCTTCGTGAGGTTGACAGTGCCTGTCAGCCTACAATCAGAGGCAACGTTCCAAACCCAGGTTGCGAAGGTATAAGCAACAGAACCTTGATCTAAAATACATATAAGTATAGGGCTGAGAGCGAGTGTCCTCGCACCTGCATTGTTATGTGAAGTAGAGATCGATGGCTCAGAGGCCTTCAGTAACGAATTCCCCTTGTGATATTAGTCAGATTCATATATTTGATCAACAGTCTTCTCAGAGCCTCATGTTTGCGAAGGAGAAAGGCCTATTCATGATGATATGCTCACTGTAACAGCAAATGCGACGTCCCCTTCATGTATGCTAGGCATACTTGTATCTGATGAGCAGCAGTGACAGTTCCTGCTATTTTTCTGCGTCAAAACACCTCATGTAGCCTTGCGCATTATGGTTCCTCCATCACCCACATGCTTTCTTCACGGTTTGTCACCTTGGCTAGGGCGGTGTGGATGGCGATGGCGATGAGGATGGTAAGGTGAGATGAATATGAGCAATGGTGTGGCTGTAGGTGTGAAGATGTTCATGTTTGGTTTTTGTTTTCTAGAAGGTTGCGTGCGTGTTTTCACGTTTCAAACACACTGTCCGATGTGGCTTCGTTGCGACACTGTGTAGACGTTCTGCCTCTGTGAGTTCATAGTGGTAGGCGACGGCTTGTTTCTCCGCTTCATAGTAATACTGAAGTGACTATCAATTGTGGGGTTGGCCTCCTCACAGTCCAAAACCATGCCTTTTGCCTGCATCTCATGTCCTTGCGGAACTTGACGGCACGGGAATGGATGGCACGGTTCCAGCTGATGAACCCCAGCCCTACCTCGCCCGTGGGCCAGATTCAGTGGAGGCATACGCAGATCGCATGGGGTGACAGAGGACGATAGTTACAACTTCAGTCTCCCTAGCAGCAGCGACAGTGATGAACAGGAGACCCCGGCGCCACTGATAGGTCGGAGTGTCCCTGCATGAAGAGAGAGGGAACCAGACCAGATCAATACCTCCAGTGACGACATTGACTCATTCTATGCCAGGACGCGTTTAGCAACGGGGGCCAGAGAGGGAAGGGGCCTTTTCAGTTTTCATGTCTTCTATCTTCCTGCTGTCTCTGATCAACACTGCTTATACTCGCTAATACAAACTCATTCTCCTATTGTCATAACACGTACACTTGTTTATTCACAGAGATAACACATCAAAAGACCACTGATTCACAGCAAGCCTCGTCTGGTCACATCGGTCCTTAAATGCTTCCCTTGGCCCCGACCAAACCATCCTTCTTACACATCACACCCTCCACCAAGTACTTTAACTTTTCCTACTCTTTCTTACATCTATGCAGTCGTTACATACATCCCAGGACGATTCTGAGTGGATAGCTTGATATTGACAACTGCAACATCACCCCACCTTACCTTTCCTCCATTGACCTCCACGTCCCTCACCTCACTGGGTTAAGGTCTTGTAGCTTGACGTGCTACATGCTTGAAAGCTTTATAGTGTTGAGTATTGAGCGCTCCTGGTCTCTGCAACCTGAGAAAGCCTTACTGTCCGGAGCTTGCTGTCTTCTTCGGCAGGTTGTGGTTGCGTGATTGTGGTTGCAGGCAGACTATTTTGCCCAAGCTTTCAACCATGACTAGACATTGCTTTTTCATCCTCTTACCTTGGCTCTCACCTGTCGGCTCAAGTATCACATTCGGTGCCTTAGAGTAGATATCATGTCGTACTCTTTCAAGCGTGTTGCCCGGTCGCAGTCCCCAGTCTCGGCGGCCTCGCAAAGGCAAGCGATTGTTAGAGTACCCCATGGAGAAGAGCTAGCTTTGGATGATATGAAGAATGAGTTCGATACTCCTGAGGTCATGTTGAGGCACATCCGGACGCCGGCTTGCAGGGCCAGTGGGCGTGCTCCTTGGGCTCACATGCCCGTGAGGCCCGGGGGGCACGCTCAAACAACCAGGGGGTACGCCCGCGGGGCCATGCCCACTGGCCCCACAAGAAGCTTGCAAAGATCTTCAACGGATACTTTTCCACAATAAATTGATCAAACCACCACCTCGAAGTCACCGGTTCCGCTTTAGGTGTGCAATTTTACGAAATGCAACATTACGGAGTAAAGGCCGAGGCTTTCGTGTCTGTGTACATTGAAACACTATTTGTCGATGAATTTTGCGTCTGAAGCGATGTCAAAGATGATTTAGAACAGACTGCAAGAAGACTATCCATCTCGCTGAGAAGATGGACCTTTGAGAAGGAATGGGCCTCGGCCAGTGGATAGTGTACTTGACACCGGGGCGGGCCACTGGATAGTGTACTTGACACCGGGGCGGGCCACTGGCCGAGGCCCATCGACAGGAATGGGCCCCGGCCAGTGGATAGTGTACTTGGCGCCGGGGCGGGCCACTGGCCGAGGCCCATTGACAGGAATGGGCCTTGATCAGTGGATAGTGACTGGGCACCGGGCCAGGTCACTGGCTGAGGCCCATCCACAGCCTCAGTCTGACCACCACCTTGAAGTTCCCAGTTCCGCGTTAGCCGTGCAACTTTACAAAATGCAACGTCACGGAGTCAACAGCGTGTCAAACAAAAGTGTGCACACCCTGCAAGACTCGTATCAGGGTATATATCCAACACAGCGAGGCTTTCGTGTCTGTTTTCATCAAAACACTATTTGTTGATGAATTCTGTGTCTGAGCCGACATTAGATGCGATTTAGAGAGGACTGCAACACGGCTACCCATCATACTGAAGAGAAGGACATACAAGAATAAGGAGGAACTCTTACACAGAAGTGATCAACTGTCATGGAAAGTGAAGAGGAAGAAGGCCCTGAGCTGGTGTGGATAGTGTACTTGGGAATATAGCTTTTGCAAGTGACACAGAATCGAAGACAGCAACTTCAGGAAATCAGTCAAGATATCTTATATCGTCATCTACGCCTCGGAAAGAATCTCACACTCAATACAGCTCTGTGAAAGCAAGAAAAATTCACTATAGACACACACCTGCAACACCACAGTCCCTCTGCTGACCATCATGGCCTGGGTTCACCCCATTGAAAATGAACATTGAGCAGTTGCCTAGACCTCAGCTTGTATTCAGATTCTACAACAACAACAGTAGTGGGGCTAATGCACCTAGCGGCATGCATGCTGAATTACTTCAGCAGAAAGAGATAATATCTCCACAATCACATATTGACAGTGAAGTCTTCTGTGAGGAAGCAGTTAAACACTTCAGTTGGACTTGAGAATCAACACCATTCATCTCAATGTACTCTGTATGAGAGTATTCTTCCAACTCTTTTCTGCAGCCTGCTGTCTACTGTTGATGCCTCCATTGCAGTCATTGATTTCCATGCTGTGAGCAGAAGTCGCAACCATTCCAAAGTCTATGCTGAAGCAAACACCATCAAGTGACCTGGCCTACACCAAGGTTCCCATCGCTACCGAGCACAATCAGAGTGCTTAATGTGGGGGATGATTGAGCAAGAGGCTATGATGACAACATTCAAGATTGACAATCTTCAAAGATACCTCATCGAATCTCCAGATGTCCGTATCATTCTATGCTTCCTCAAGTTTGAGTCTTTCAGAAACGCAGATGAATATAGAAAGAGGCTGAGGAAGCCATTCAGTACAACTGCTGCCTCTGGATGCCCACAGTGTCGGCAGTCCTCAGAACCCCATTGTGACGGTTCATCCCCCTTACAATGTTGGGCCCCGGCTCACCTGCGCGCCCCGCACCCCTGTGTGCCCATCCTCCAAACACAGACCCCACCGGGGCGTCATGACCCCAAAAGCATCCTTGGAACCAGCAAGCATCGGCGACCCCTGAGTATCCATGGGGGGCCCCGTGCCCAGCTCATCGAACACCGGCAGTCAAGAAGCACCCCCACCCACCCAGCACACCTCCCCCCTTCACATAACGCTCACAACAGCGCTCTGTCGGTCCACATGTCCTTCATGCAACAGAACTCCCACAAGAGCAACTGTGAACTCACTTGACCCCACTCTGCGCCAATCAGCCTCCTACATTGCCCACTGAGCACAAATCTCAGTCTCCCCTCTACAGGCGCTGCTCACACCATGGTGGTCCCTGAAGTCCGAGTATTCAACATCGTGGTTGCAGAGGATCTAACAGGCAACATTGAGATGGCTGAAGCAGAGGTCATTGAGGTCATCAAGATTGACATGGGGGCAGTGAACATTGACAGTGCTGCCATCAGCCCTGCAGAGGCGGAGGGGACTGAACAAGTTAGAGTGGGCCTCAGATCTGTAGAGTTAGTGCATTCAAATCCCATCATCATCTCCATGTAGTGCTGATGTTACAGAGAAACTACCTGAAGTCACTGATTATTGAGCTTCTCATGAAATCAATGAAAGATCAGACCCTCCTGATCACACATCAAGCACTCTTCATACAAAGCCAGTTCTTCACAGAGACAGAGCTTCAAGATATCACAGTTTGAGCCTCAGTTCAGCTTATTCTCACACTGATGCTGACACCCTGAATCATCAGATGCACAGAATTGAGATGTCAAACAAGCACAGTGATGTCATCAACTGCTCTCATCAGTACATGTACATGGGCAAATACTTTTCAAGGTGCATCAGATCCAGAGATGACGCCCAAGATTATCTGAAAGAAGATTTCTCAGCAGTCAGTGCTGATGACACAGAGGAGCAGTGACTTCAGCATGTGCAAATCTACCCTTCAGTGACCATGCTGAGTCATTGCCACCATCTTCTCTCCCACTCTCCTGCCCTCTCTACTCTCTGCACAATCCCTCCCATACTCTCTCCTCCATTAACAGTTGCGTTCCCAGAATCCTTGGCACTCCAGACCCTCACACACTTCAAGATTCCCTGTGTAAACAGCACCGCCCACAGGGAAATCATCCACACCCAGTTCATCTGCGCGCACACCCCGCGCAAAGACACATCGATATCAAGACCATAACTTGAAGCCCTGCGCCCACACCGACATCGCGTTGCCGCCGATCCTCCTTGCCTTGCAAAACCCCAACTACCGAATCCATCTCCGCAAGGCCTCCCTGCCGGATGACTTCCTCAACCAGGACCTCAACGCCCAGATGGCCTGCCTCATGGCCCTGACCCCCCATCCCACCATGTTCACGCTGCTGCTCGCCTTCTGCCTTACCACAGACCATCACCGGGTGCAGTTCGAGCGGCCCTCGGTGGTCACCCCGGCCTAACCCGCCGCCGCCACCCTCTGTTCGCCCCGCCGAACCCTGCCGGGCACCCCGGTCGAGGACGCACCGGAACTGCATTTTCAGGGTTGTTGGTAGCACACACTGCCCCCTTTCTACCTCTCTCTTCACCCCACCCTGATTGTACATACATAGCAGTTCAGCCCGCGGTCACACCCACGCAAGACCGACAAGTTCCATGATCTGACCCTGTGCACATGCCCGTAGCCGAGCCCTGCCGCAAGCCTGCCATTTTGGGTCGCTGAGCGGCCGCAAATCAAGCATACCTCCCAACTCCACATCCCCGCTCGGAAGCGACCTCTCAATCCATGGAGCATTGGCGACCCTCAGGGTCACCAAGTGTCGGCGGACATCATGGCACCAGTTGAGCGCCCCCGTCCGCCAGCGTTGACACCCCACATCCCACACTTTCCTCCCTCCCTCTCAGCAAGGTGAGGCGTTCGTGACAGTGTATCGACAAGGTGGCCGGAGCACCCCACAGGTCAACATGCACCCCAGGGAAAGTGACGTCCGCAAAAGCGACAATGCAGAGACACGGCGTTCCCGGTTGCAGAACACCGCCTGCCGATTGTGGTGGAGGCTCGCCGAGCGCAGGGTGCCCCCCCGCGCCACATTGGCGCTGACCAGGCAGTCGTCACGAGGAGGGTCTGAACCCCAGCAGGACTCTCTGGATCCAGGCTGGAAAACGGAGCCCCCCGGCACAACTTGGTGAGAAACACATTCTTGTCGGCAAGCATTCTCCAACCAAGACCTGACCAACCCCATCCCTGCAACAACAAGACCTCCACGAGCAAGGCCTCGACGCCATGGGACTCAGAAGCCACACAGGGCCCTTGCGTGTTCTTTGGCGATGGTACTACCGGGGTGGAGCACCACACCACAACCGGCGTTCCTGCAACTATACTGCCCCACAAGGAAGCACAGGCCACCGGGGGACCCCAGAGGCACACAAAGCGTGCTGTGTGCGTCGGCGCCAACATTCGCCTCCCATGACCTGACGCAGAGCCCCTCGGCGTCAGACTCTCCGGCGCGGGCCTCCTCAGCAGCAACCCAACCCAGAGCCTCCCCCACCACTCAACCCAAAGGGACCCCTCCCGCACCACAACTTTTTCAACCATTCCCCATATTAACCACTCTGATAATGCTCTATAGCTATACACCTCTTCCTGTAGGCCAAGTCGCTTGATAATAAGTGCTGCACAATAGACTTGGGAATTGTTGCGGCTTCTGCTCCCAGTATGGAGATCAATGACCAGGTGAGTTGCCATTCTGTTATGGCTGAGTGAGCTCTCTCCCTCATGGCCAGATGAGCTGCTCCCTTCATCACTGCGCCCTTCATCACTGCTGAGTGAGCTGCTCCATCAAGACCTTCTGTGGAGCTCATGAGTCACCTGATTGAGCCCACAAGATCTTTCTGTTATGTCTGTGAAAGCTTCTCTTGAGTTATTGAGACCCTTCCGTGAAGCTCAGGGGAGCTTGCTGTGAAGCTCACAGGACCTTCTGTTAAGCTCATGAGCCCTGAGGACAAGCACCAGACCGCAGATCACACTGATTAAACATCAGATCAGGTTTGTGAAAGAATTATAAACTCACAGGTACAGCAGTGATACCATGTCCCATTCAGCAATAATCTATCTTGAAAAGTTGACATGATTTCTGGCTGCTGTGCATTCTCAAATACAAAGTCAAGTCTAATCATTTCAAAGTCTTGATCAGCCATACAATAATACCTGATGTATCTAGATCACATGTCTTCAGGGGTGCCCAAATGGCACTTGTGAACAAGCCATCATGACTGAGTGAGTTATGTCTCAAGTCCCACCTGACTGTGAACAAACCACTGTCAGATGAGTCTAACCATCACTGCAAGGTGAGTCACAGTCAGGTGAGTCTATCTTTCACAACTGGGTGAGCTGCTCCATCATGATCAGGTGAGGTGTCACACTTACTCTGCCATGAACTCAATCACAGTTGGGTGAGTTACTCTGTCACCATCAGGTGAGGCACCACAATACTTATCCTGCTGCACATTTGATCACAACTGGGTGAGGAACCTTGTCATGACCAGGTAAGATGTTTACTATAACGATCATGTGACAACTAAGCACTGCCTTCCATCCCCAAACAGATGGGCTGACAGATCATCAAAATATAATACAAGCAAACAATCCACAACTCAAAAGACATCTTTTGAGATGATCTATGGGTACAACCCAAGGTCCAATGTACTAACGGTGAACAAAGTGTGAAAGTACACTGTGGAGCAAGGAAGCTCCGTGAAAGCTGAAAACCTAACAGACTGGTTGCAGGTGAGCTGCAAGGAGGCTTGAAGATTCATTCTCAAGGTGCAAGAGTATCAAAAGAGGTATCATGATAAGGGATGAATGGACATCACATGCAAGGAAGGTTTGGTTGCGTGTCAAGAACATAAACATAGAAAGACCCTTGCAAAATGAGCCTGCCCGGGCTCACAAGCCTTGCAAAGGGGTTGAGTCCCTGAAACCTGAACTCTTACACCTGACAGTAGACCCTGAATCCCACAAGCTTAAGGTCGCTGCCATCATGAGCTCACAAGTTCAAACCAACCCTGAGGAACAGCCAACACTGCAATACTTAATTGCATGAAAGGGGTACACAGACCTAACCTGGGAACCAGACGTTACCGTTAAGAATGCCTGAAAACTAGTTAACAGGTTTCACAAGGAAAATCCTGAAAAGCCGGCAGCCGCGAAGCTCACAAAGTCAAAGGAAACCAGAGCCTGACTTAGTTTCACTCACTGAGAGCTACTTTTCACTTGCACTGCGTAGAAGTGCAGGCTCTTGCGAGTGTCCCCTACTCAGAACAGCCTGAAGACTGTCAATGAGATTCTCAGAGAGCCGGGCTCGCTGATCAGCAGCAAGCCTGATGGGAAATCTTGGGGGGTGATGACCTCAAGGGAGAGAAAGAATGATGAGTACAGTAAGGTCAGAGGTGTGTTGTTTACATTCCCCCAGATAGAGATATATTTAGTTGACCTCCACCTGGGGTTCTGGCCCCTCCGAAGCTATACACAGTTAGTATGAAATCTCAGGAACAAGGACTGGACACGCACTGCCTCATGCTCCGCGACCTGCAGAACAAGGTCACGGTTGCAGTTCTGCAAACTATCAAGCATAGCAGCAACTTCCCTCCGCTTCAGGACATCAAGCAATTCTTGTGTTAGACCCAACCGAATCTCAGCTGGTGTCACTGAAGAAATGTCAGAGGAGACAGAAGCTTCTGAGATGGGTGGTGATGGTGATGCGGGGCCCGGACACAGCGAGGCAGGGGTTGGGGGTCGGTGAGCTGGGGGCAAAAGACGGTGTGGCCGGGGCAGGAGACGGCAAGGCGGACCAGGGTATGAAGGGGGAGCTGCCAGGTTGTCGGCGGCGGGAGCAATACTACCATTGTTAGCACCCGCGGACCCCACAACAAAGAACCACTACTAGCACTCGAAGAAGAGCCTCCTTCCTCAATACTCTCCTTCTCTTCACTCCCCGCGGACGCAGGGGGAGGCGGGGGAAGCGCAGGCGGCACGGCACAGGGAATATAGGTCTGTCCAGCCCGAAGGCACTCCACACACTTGGCTACACGGCCTGAGGGATCGCCGTAAGTCGCTGAAAATTTTCTTCAACCCATTGCCGGGGGTACACGCCACACACCCCAGAACACGCACCACACCCCTCTCCACGATCAAAACCGCTTGCCTGTAGTGATCACGGTAGGCGAGGCACGGCAGTTCTTCAGTCATCAGGCACCGACGCACCCACTGGCAAGTAAACAGTGTCCGCTCATGCTTCGGAGTCTGCGCCCGCAGAGGATGCACACCATTTGCGTCGGCCCGATTCTTTAGTATGGGCCTGAAGAAAGCTGAGTCCGCCACAAACATGCCATTGGGCAGCAGAATGTTCATGTGATGTTGAGCCATCATTTAGCTGTCTAAGGAACACCCACTGTTAGTCGGTGCCCACTTCATGCACAAGTCATCACCCGCGGGTTGAAGCCGCTCATTGCTCCAATCAAGTATCAAATAAACATTCACAAAACACACTCAGGAGAGCCTGACATGTGGGTTGGAGCTGTTCATTGCTTCAGTCAAGTACTCATCAACCCCATTTGGCTTGATATTTCGCGTGCAAACAGTACGGTGCAGGAAAAAGTTTGATGTGAACTGACTTTGTATGGGGAAATTTTGAAATCGCCCACTTTGGGTGCGTTTTGGGATTCCGCTGAGGGGTGATTACCCGGCCGTGAGCGGAAGGACTTGGCGGATTCCACGTGCGGGTTACCACTCACTTACCCGGCCATGACAGGCTCGGGAGACATCAGGGCACCCATGGGCACCATGTAAGCCCATTAGCCATTGAGCCAGGGGGTGAAGCCCATAGACCTTATGTGAAGCCCACAAGACCTTCTGTGAAGCTCTGAAGACAGCGGCTGAAGCTTGTGAGACATTCTCTGAAGCCCATAAGATCTTCTGTTGAGCTCCCAGAACCTTCTGTGAAGCCCATAAGAATTTATGTCAGGCCCATGAGATCTTCTGTGGTCCCTCAGCACCGGCTGAGCTACTGTGTCACTTGACCAGCTCCGCCTTCTATCATGGCTGAGGGGGCTGCTGCATCACCACTGCATGAGCCACCAACACTCACTTGGCTCTGCACTTTGTCAAGGTCAGGTGAGCCACCAACACTTACTTTGACCCTGAGTTCTGGGTTCTGATCACAGCTGGGTGAGCTGCTCCATCACGGTCAGGTGAGTTGCTTCATCACAGCTGGGTGACCTGCTTCATCATGACTGGGTGAGTCACCAACACTCACCCGGCCCTGGGTTCTGGGTTCTGATCACAGCCGGGTGAGCTGCTTTGTCACTGCAGGGTAAGCTGCTCCGTCACGGCCGGGTGAGCGGCTCCGTCCTGCCCGGGTGAGTCGCCGTTCTGTCAGGGCCGGTGAGCGGCTCAATCCTGACTGGGTGAGCTCTGTCCCATCACAGTCAGGTGATCCACCACTCCATCAGGGCCAGATAAGCTGCAAGACCTTCTCTGAAGCTGGTGAGACCTATGGAGCCCGTGAGACCTTCAGTTGTTCTTTGCACATGGCAAAGAACATGGCTGGTTTAGGTCCCCTTTGAGGTTGACAAGTTCAAGACAATTTCCCCTAAAGAAATCAGGTTGTGTCGTCTTCCCACTCCCTAATGGAAGCACACATACCCCTATGGGTATCAGCAGGGGTGGCAGGAGTGGAGGATTGGGGTTGGCGGGTGCGGCAGTGAGATCAGTATAGAGGGGTTCTAAGACATGTTAGCAGTGACCATCAAGGACGAAACTGTTGTACAACATATGAAATGAACAGTCCCTTGCTCTATGCTGTATGAGGCAATCTCTGCAAGCCTCACTGCCAACTTTCCCCCAAGACCAACACTCCAGGAACACAGGATGAGGTACTTCATTGCTCCGCTGGGTGCAGCGCAAACAGAGCTCCAAATCTGTGAAAAAAGTCAGGAACTCCTTGAATTTTCAAGATTCACTATAGTAACCAAACATTAACCTAGATACCAAAGTCACGTTCCTTTCAAAAATCAGGGCCACCACAAAATACAGATGCACCAAGAATAGCTCATGGTAAAGCTCAATGAGATAGGACCTTTAAGCAGTGTTGTGATATCATAAGTAGTGATTCTCAGCTGCTCCTCAACATGTGGAGGATCTCTTATGCCCATCACTTGATTAAAGTGATAAGTCACTGCAGCACTATCTCTCATTTGCTGAGTTCACCATCTGAACACAGAATTTGCAGAAGATTCAACTGTTACTTAATCATTTTATGACACTGAGTATTGATGTCAGAGATATTGCTGCAAATATTGTGTACACTGCACAGCCACAGGTGACAGGTACATATTTTCTACCTGTACATCTGAAAGTTCAAATTACTGACATAGTATAGATAACTGATTGTAAGAATATATTGTTGTTTGCTTGCTGTGCTGATTCAGGAAGTCCATTTGTGACATGTGTCTCACATTCAGATGAGGCTTCTGATACATGTGTGAACTACTGTGAGATTTCTACCAAAGTTTCTATATGTATCTTCTGTCTTTCTCTTGTGGTGTTCATACTTCAGTATACCCCACTACCTCATCAGACTCCCTTCTCTCGTTCCTGTTCCTTTCAAGGATGTCATTGAAGATCAGCTCACCTTCAGTATGTCCTTCAGTGTTCTTTCTCACCCTCACATCACTTGTTACACTCCTCTGTGGCTCTTCTTGACAGCATCACAGGATGCTATTTAGTCCACTAAGAGAGAATTAGTAGTCTAACTTGATAAGCTAGAAAAGATGAATTTATCTAGTCACAACCAGTCTCCTCTTGCCTCCTTAACTTCGCTGTTGTTTTTATCAAATTGGCCATATTCTCCAGACCTTGGACACTTGGTTGAAGTAGAGTAAGAACAGACCCAGAAAGATGATTATCTCTCAACAATTTAAAATAAATCATAGATGAAAGCCTTACCATAATTAGTAAGGGTCTCTTATTGATAGTCTGCTCAATCATTGTGTGTTGATTCATATTCATGTTGTAGATGAAGATGATAATCTTGCAGCATCTTGCTTACTATTATCAAGGAAGTGTGGACATGTCAATCAGATATGGCACTGTTGTACTGATGAATGATAATGGGAAGCTGTGAATAATTTGTGCACAGAGTTGCTTTGAAAGCGTTCACTAAGTTGATTGGAAAGTTTGAAGGCATTAGGATGAGAAGCTGGTCGAGTGGCTGCAAGCCTTGAATTGTAGATAGGACACAATGTTTGATGAGTTGTAGCTGATTGCTTGACTTTGCTCACTGTTGGTTGATATTAGATGCCGCTGTGGCTCCTCTTTGCGAAAGCACATTAGCTAGATACAATGATACATTGAGTGATAATGATATATCATTAGCTCACATTATACTGCTCTTGGACTGCCTCAAGCAATGTTTGTGTCAAGTGTTCTGTAGTGAGCCACTATCATGTTATTCCAAAGCGAATCCGTTCTGCGTGTTGAGCCAAGCCTCAAAGCCCCTTTGGACCCGTTCAGAGCCTGAGCCTGCGCAATGAGCTTCTCTGCACTCTCATCTGAGGCCTAGCTTGCTGAAGGGAGCTTCTGTGAGGACTGTAGGCGTGGACATGCTGATGTTTTGCGAAATGAAAGGCACCCACACAATTGTTGATACATTGTGATATTACAAGATACTATGATCTCAAGTATTTCATGGAAAGGAGCAGACACTGGGACAATAATAGGCTTGATGACTGTTGAAGACATAAATCAGCTATTGTTGCAAGTGTATCATGATTGCATTGTAGTTCATCCCTTCAACTCACATCACACTAATATTACATTTCTCCCTAGGGTTCAGCTCAAACCACTTTCAGATCTTTCAGGATATGCGTTGGCCAGATTCTAGGCTAGATAAATTGTCTTAACACTTATTGTGCAGCCTTTGTTACTGGCACCTCACTGGCAAATTGGAAATCTCAATTTCAGTAAACTATCACTCCATGTCAAGGTCAGGATATAGGTCTGGTAAAGACTATAGGTTTCAGTGATGACGTCCTGAATTGATGAACTCAAGGTGGAATAGTATGCGCATCTGGGCGTGCCACACCAAGGCTCGCCAACGGTCGGCAAGCCAACCTAAGGCCCTTCTGTCTCACTGTGAGACTGGTCTTGGCAGTTGCGTGGCAGTGAATCAGATAGGGTCTGGTATGTATGTAGAATTATCGCTAGTCTTTGCAAAAGGTAAAAGTGTGTGCTTTTACTTACTAAGCGTACTAGTTACGCGAGGTTACGCGAGAGGGTTCCAACCCTCACGAACCGAGAGTGGGCTTACACTCACCATCCCCAACTTGAGTGACACTGCAATCTTGTATGAAGCTGTCTGCAATACCTTTGGTTCCTTGATCTCTTCATTTCCGTGGTGGCTCGCACCGGTTCTTACACTGATGACAAGGGAGAACCTTGTTGCCTTAATGATACAGTCATTGAGGGCATTGCAACGATGAAAGTGTGACAAAAGGTCCTCATTTGGAACGAAGACGCTGAGGATGAGGGAGAAGACAAACATAAGGGAATGAAGATCTAGTTGGTTTGCTTCTCTCTGTGATGATTCTGCTAGCTGATGTGATTAACATTCATAAAGACCAGATAAGTTATAACTAAGACTAATTCAGTTATTTAGTGTGATTAATGTTGAAAGGATAATGGGTACTTGTGCTATCTGCCTATCTAGTGGATCTCACGCGTCGACGTTGACTGCAGTCGACTTGGGTATCGTTCGATGGATAGCAGGAGCTCTGCCGTCTAA